>WNFR01000310.1_pt1 | contig 49632 bp, 50 predicted proteins | sample 5400221 | NCBI WGS metagenome assembly WNFR01 (sample SAMN13153357, study PRJNA577476) | soil metagenome | isolation source: 40 cm soil under Madrone tree | place: USA:California | collected 2016-06-14 | reverse complement strand
TATCGTCGACTGGGGCGGACAGCAGGCGGCCGCCATTGCAAACCTAAATACTAACGGTAGCTACGTCCAATACTCGCTCAGCGTTTCCGCCACCGGAAGCAACACGATTTTATCCTTCTTGGGGACCAACAACCCTTCTACAACCGGCCTCGACGATGTCTCGGTCGTCGCCACGCCGGAACCATCTGGCTTAATACTGCTCGGCACCGGTTTGTTCACCCTCGTTCCGCTGGTCCGCCGTCGACTCGCGTCTGGCAGGTAGGACACACACGGGTTACGCCTTCGATGTGACGGATCGGTATCTGTTCTGCAAATAGCGGATGTAAGCCTGATGGTTTACCTGAACCGGGGGCCGCGCCGCTAGGTAGGTCGATGGAAGATGAGGCTTTAAGAGCGCGACAAGGGGTATCGTTTATTTTAATTGGCTTGCGGGCTTGGCTCCATAGCAAACGAACCTGCCGCGCTCAAATAGCGCATCGCAGTTCGGGCAGCGCAGTACCGGGACAGCTATAATCTTTGTGTGAGTACCGACTTCTTGGACCGCCTCGCTATTCAACTTAGAGCCAACAAGAGCGCTGCTTGCCGCCGGGCAATCCAGCGGGTTCTCGCCGTTGTGAAGAGAAACTTTGAAGATGGCAAATATAAGAACGACGTTGAAGCGGAGGCCGACTTCCGGCAATTAGTGGATCGCGACGAAGGGTGCAAATGAGTTGGACGGTTTATGTTGATCGGGCTGCGTCTTCCAGGACCGTCTCTGCCTGCGCTTCGGGACGACAAGAATCCGCTAGAAGTGGTAAAGGAAGCGTAGCTCGATACCCGCCGCTAGCATCGATTGTTTGAGGAACTTGCTATCCTTTTTCTCCCGTTCCCGGAATCGAAAAGCTGGTCATATTGAAGTGAACTGTTGTCGCGTAATTTCGTAGCAGTCGAATTGCACACCGATTTTCATTTTCGCGGTCGTTCCAATTTGTCTGACCCGCACGACATGCCCCGTGCAGAGCCATTCGCTTGGCGATTCACCAGCGACCGCTTCGGGCATCTCAAACCTGAGTTCAACAATCTCTCCATCGGGATAAAAACAATCCGTCACGAATTGGATTCCTCGCCCCGAAATATCCACAGCCAGGGCTGACCGTTCCGACATCGAAGATTTCCAGACACGATGTTTCAGCGGAACGCTGATTTTGTGACGTATTGCTGAACGGCGCTCGCGGACAAATTCATGGCTTGCGGCGGGCATAGGACTCCCCCGAAAGGAATTGAACTCAAGCGGGGAAGGGGCGCTCTGACTGGACAAAATCTGCTGATTTCCACAGTCTGTCAAGTAACAAACGCGTATTAGGACGAAAGTACTGAACCAGAAGATCGTCTGGAAAAATAACCTTTACCATCTGGGTTGCGGTTGGGGACGTGAAGAGGTCCGTGCCTCGGCTGAGGAGTCCGGAGCGTAAACTCAATGTAATTCCTACAAAACGCGACACGACGGCCTCTACAGAAAAAGCAGGTAAACACCTGATTGATGAGGACTGGCTTCCGTGTTTCTTATGTATTTACCCTTAGAGATTCAACGCCGAGCAGTCGTTGCATGCCGCAATACGAACAACAGGACGTGACTTCTTCTCCGGCCAAGCTGCGCAATAGAATCTTGGTCATCGATGACGGAGATTCCGTTCGGGACATTATCGGGATTTTCTTGGAGCACGCAGGGTTTAAGGTGTGTGGGGAGGCGGCTGATGGAATCGAGGGGATCGAGCAGGCGCAAAAGTTGAAGCCTGACCTGATCGTGTTGGATTTGGCGATGCCCCGAATGAATGGAGCAGAGGCTGCATCAGTTCTCAGTACGACAATGCCGGACGTTCCGGTTGTTCTCCTTACGTTGTATCAAAACATGGTGGGACCTTCGTTGGCAGCGGCTATTGGCGTCAAGGCCGTCTTGGACAAAACAGAGGGGCTGGACAAGCTGGTCAAGTGCGTTCACTCTTTGCTCGAGATCGAATCTGCGCCTGAATCCGCTTAGTCATATACCCCTATATTTTTGTCCTCTCTCCTCCCCCATAACTAATGTACTCGCGGGGGACAATAGTACCTGACTTGTTCACATCTGTGTGATAATCGCTCCACTGTCCCTCCTTGTAGGTCGGCTTCCGTTCGGAGTTTGGATGCGCCTGCCCTTTTGCATCTTCAAGTTGCAAGGCGATGGCAACTTGCACTTCGTCGAGGCATTGCCAACCCTCGACGATGCGAAAGCACGTGTAAGAGAAATTGGCGAGGTATGGCCGGGCGAGTACGGCATTGAAAATGTAGAAACGGGGGAGCGGGTACTCGTTAGCACAAGGGACGGGACGAAGAATTAGCGTGGGGTATGAGGCAGCACCCAAAAACTGAGGCTATGGATAGCACGATCCACATTTGTCCAAAGCACGATACCGCAATGGTGCCGCATGTTCCGTTTCCAAAGGACGTGAGCTATCCACAGGGATACATCCGCTTCAGATGCGCGAACCTAGATTGCTCAATTGTGTACGTTGTTGGAGCATTTGAAGGGCTTTATGTGCTTGAACCGAATGGCAAGCTGAAGGTGTACGCAGATTAGGTGGCGGGTATCGAGTTCTCATGCAATCGGATTTTGGCTACGATTTTTGAGGTTGCCGAGTTGCGACCGCCTCAAGCCAAACGGGAGCACCAAGCCCATCCATGCGAAGAACGTCATACGGTTTCGCTTGCATGGCACCCCACTAAGTCCAAAAGTAGCTGAAACTGAATTTCCAGCAAATCAGGTGTACCTGCATTTATGCACCGGGTCACCCCGCTATTGCCGATCAGGGATTCCCCTATGCCGACAAAATCGCGTGGAGGGAGCCTGCTATAATCAGCTTCCCGTTCCTCCCGCCAATCATCTACCGAGGTCTGTAATGTCATCGATTGTTCCAACCGCACAGCGCGAATTGAAACGCCATCATTGGAAACATTTTGTGGACAACCCACCGAGCATCGCCCAAGGCGGCACAGGTGTCGTCGTGCCCGGTTGTCCGGCTTGCAATAAGACCATCAACACAATGAACGGATTTGTGGAACACCTTGCGAATGACGGCCCCCAGGCAAAAATTGCAGGATGACGCTGTGCTCTCGGGCCAGAATCCTTCTCGGAGATTTACCTCTCGGGTCGCCGCGCCACCGGACTTGTGGGTATTTTGGAATTGCAAGAAGCACGATGGCCTTTCTCGCGTGCTCGACCTAAGTGTGGGAGGTCTTTGTCTTTCAATTGGAAAGTCCGAGCAGCTGGCAGTCGGGGGAAAAGTTCACCTCAATTTTCTCGCTCCGGAGGGACAAATCCGAACCGATGCCATTGTGCGAAATGTACGACCCGAACGCCTGGGCTTAAAATTTATCGCCATAAGCGAGGAAGACCGCGCCCATTTGACCGCGCTGATGACACGACTTCGTAATCTCTCTCGATTGCCGTAGCTTGCTTTGACCCGTTTCACGTGGCGGAAATTCTTTTCACATTGACCGCACGAAACTTGCTCGAACAGGAATCCTTACTAAGACCTTCGCTGACCATCTGCTTCTGTTTTGAGCGCGATACGAGGAAAGCCGAATAAAATCACTTTGGAATACAATGTGCTCCTGAAGACCTGCGCTCGGTTCAAGCCGAGCCTTTTATCCCCCGTTCAAACAGACTGAGTTAAAGGAGGCCCGAGGCGCTTCGCCCCTGCAAACACCTAGCATCCCTGACACCGAAGCGCCTCGGCATTCTCAAAAAGACGCTCGGCCAATTCTTCTGCGGCGGGTTTGACTGTCCCGATTGGCAATGCAACCCGGACGGTATGAGAAGAGGGGTACGACGGCTGTGGCCGTGATGCTTACCAGCCGGGACCGTGTGTCCAGAACAGAATTGACGTTGACTGAGAACATCACCAGTCGGGGTGCGCGGGTCGTCACCAAGACTCTTTGGTCGGCAAACGACTCTCTGGTGATTAAGTCTCTTGAGGGAGATCTCCAGTCAGAAGCGCGAGTGATCTACCGCCAGCCTGTACGTGAAAATGTCTATGCTATCGGCCTGGAGTTAATCGCACCAACGGGTAAGTGGCAAGCAAAATCCAGTTGAGTTCAAATCCGTAGATGGGGCCACCGAGGTCGCAATTTCCTCTTTTGCAATTCTCGCTGAATCCCTGTGCAAAATCTGTGGCCTTATTTCGCCTTCGCAGCCCTAATCTTCGCCCACCGCTCTTTGGCTGCCTCGATGGATAATCAAGCAGGAGTGCATTTCTGAAGGATTGACAAGGTCTGCAAAACCTTTATCGGCAGTTCGATTCCGCCTCGCGCCTCCAAAATTTTCGTGAATTCCTACGCCACCGCGGAATCCGAGTGCGAAGCCACCGGATTCGCCACCCGGGGCAGTTTCACCAGCATCACCGTGCCAGTCCTGGATGTGCGCTCGATGGCCACCGAGCCGCCGTGATCGCCGACAATTTTGCTGACAATCGCCAGCCCCAGCCCGGTTCCGTTCGGCTTACCCGAGCTCACAAACGGATCGAACGCGCGCCCATGTATGTTCTCCGGCACACCGGCTCCCTGATCGCTTACGCGAATCTCGAAGGAATCCTTGCTTCTCTGCACTTCGACGTTGACCTGGCTTTCGCCGTCCGGAGTCGCTTCGCAGGCGTTTAGCACCAGGTTGAAGAAAACCCGCTCCAGCTTCCGCGGATCGAACATCCCTTCCAGCTCACTATCCGCGTGCAGCGTAATGGTGCGATTGCGAAACTCCGGCCGCATCTGCACAGCTTCAATCGCCCTGTTGATGATCTGCTCGAGATCGCTGGGTTCCGGCGAAATCGCGCTGCGCTGATGCGCCAGTTCGCGCAGCGAATCGATCAAGTCGGTCATCTGCGTGGAAGCTGTCTTGATCTCTTGATAGATTTCGCTTTTGTCGAGCTTGAGCTCTTCCGCCTCATAAAGAAATTCAGCATTGGCCACCACCGCGGCCAGGTAATGCCGCAAATCGTGAGAAATGGAGCTCGCCGCGCGGCCCAGCGCCGCGATTCTTTCCGTCTCGATCTGCTGCCGCTGCGAATCCAGCAACTCTCCGCGCATCTTGGCGAAGGCCCGGCTGAGCTCGGCCACTTCGGTGGCGCCCTCGGGCGTGATCGAGTAGGTATAGTCTCCTGTGGCCAGTGCGCGAACTCCGGAAACCAGGCTGTCCAAAGGCTTCGTAATCCTGCGCGAAACGAAACTGAACAACAGCGCTCCAAACACGATCGCCGACGCGCCCAAAATGAAAATCGTGCGGTTCAGCCGGCTCATAAAGCTGTTCACCGGACCCAGCGGCATCATCACGTAACAGCGCACCGGCGACGGCAGCGCGCCGTGCAGCAGCACCGAAGAAACGGCGTAGTGATCCGTGTCCAGGGCAATTTCGTACTCTTCCGGTTTCGCGTCCGGATTCGACTCGCTCAACCGCCGCTGCATCGCCGCTTCATCTTTTGGCGGGAGCGTCGAAGCAATCAGCCGGTCTCCGGTCGCCAGCGCAATTTGATTTCCCGCCACCAGCGCCAGATGTTCGGCCACTGTCGAATCCACCTGATACCCGATAGCCAGAAAGCCTAGCTCCTGGGAAGTGGGTCCGTCGCCGGCGGTTATCGTCCGCAGAAACACCTCATAAAGCCGACCATTGTCATACCACCAGGACGCGTCTTCACCCTGTTCGATGGACCGTTTCAGGTCGCGCTCGGCGGCCTCCAGCGGCCAGCCGATCTTCGTCACGTGGAAGGCCACGACGCGCCGGTCCGGCAGGGCAAGAATGAAGAGGTCGCTGCCGGCCAATTTCCACCACGAGGTGGATGCATCCTGGATCGTAAGCGCGTGCTCGGTGGTCATCTGCGCCTTTACGATCGGAAGGTCCGCAAGCATTGCCGCGGTGCGGGAGAGTTGCTGCTCGCGCTGCCGCTGCACGCTCTCAAACGCCCGCACCGACGCTTCCGTGCCGTCTCGCACCTGCCGCTCCGTTTCCACGCTCACGGTGTGGCGGATGATCAGCAGCAGCGCGCCCGTCAAGCCGCAAATGATCAGCAATGTGGCAATGAAGAGCTGTGTGCGCAGCCGGAAGTGGGTCATTTCGGTTCCATCATTTCAAGAGCGGAGCGCGTTTAGGCCTTGCTGCTTGCCGCCCCATTCCCGGGAATAAACTTATACCCCGCGCCGTGGAGGGTGAGGAAAAATCGTGGATTGGCGGAGTCCGGCTCGAGTTTTTGCCGTAAGCGCAAAATGTGATTGTCTACCGTCCGAGTGGAAGGATAATTCTGATAACCCCAGACTTCGTTCAAAAGCTCGTCGCGCGTCAGCACCCGTCCCGGGGAACCTGCGAAAAATTTGAGGAGCTTGAATTCCTGCGCGGTCAAAGTCACCGGCTTCCCGGCCAGCGACGCTTCCATGCTGGTGAAATCCACGCGCGCATCGCCGAACACCAGCACTTCGTGGCTCATATTCTTCGCCGGAACGCTGGAAGCGGTTTGATTCTTCGTGCTGCTGCGCCGCATGGCCCGGCGTACCCGCGCCAGCAGCTCTCGCGGGCTAAAGGGCTTGGTAACGTAGTCATCCGCGCCCAACTCCAGCAGTAGCACTTTGTCCTCCACCTCCGCGTTCGCGCTCAGCACCACGATGGGCACCGATGCCGCGATGGCCTTGAACTCGCGGCACAACTCCTTGCCCGAGAGTCCCGGGAGCTTCAAATCGAGCAGCACGGCGCTGGGCGGCTGTTTGCGAAACGTTTCCAGCCCCGCGATTCCGTCCGAGGCAATCTGTACTTGCAGCGAGTCCGCTTCCAGCAGACGCTGCAGCGTTCTTTGCATGGCCCGGCTGTCTTCCACCACCAGTACTGTCTCCATAGTGTTTGCGTCCTTTTCCGTCGGCTTCATCGAATTCACCAAGATTCACCTCGTACTTTAGGTCTCCGAAGTCCATTTCGCGGCCAACCGCTCGTGCGTCGCGATGCTAATAATCCGTCTTCAGTGTCTGCGGATCGTAGTCCTGCCCGTACTTGTTCTTGTGCTCCGCGGGCATTTGGTTTACCGCCTTCACCGAGATCGGCGGAAGAGTTTGACGGTCGTTTTCTATCGTCACCTGTCGCTGCAGTGCTTGCAGCGATTCCGGCGTGGCATTTTCGTACCAGACGTGCAGCGCGTATTTCCCCGGCGCCACTCCCGCAATCGCATAGTGGCCGCTCTTGTCGGTAACGGCAAAAAGCTCCGAATCTATGGCGAGCACGACGCCGGTCATCTCCGGATGAATGTTGCAGAAAAGATAGGACGGCCCGATGCGGTCGAATCTTACGGATCTTTGTGCACCGGCTTGATACAGCCCCAGATCGAATCGCTTTCCGCGGTAAAGCGAAAAAACGTTGTGGAACCACGGGTCGGCATTTGGAAAATCGACCACGCTGCCCACCGGCACAACCAGCAGCCCTGGCTCGAACCTCTTGTTGCGTTGCAGGAGGCGATAACGCGGGCGCTCCGTGGCGCGAACCGGCTGCGCGACGTCCAGCGGTACCAGCCAGACGACAACCCTCGAGGCATCCTTCTCCATCGCCCCCGCACCCGGTGCCGTCACCACGGCTTCTCCGCTCACTCCCGCCGCTACGCCCTTAGCGCCGTCGCCAGGCTTGGCTTCGCCCCAAACAGAGGCCACGGCCGCCGATATCGCGATCATTGCGAAAGTGAGTCGAAGGATTCTCATGGGCGCTAAAACAGAAATCCTAATGCCAGCCCCACCTGTCCAGCGCTGTCAGGCGCGCCGGTGACTTCGTAGGTTCGTATGCGCCGGTATTCGGCGGAAAACACGAGGTCCGACCTCGGGCGAAAAATGTAGTTGGCAAAAATCATTTCGTTGCGCGCGGGAATCAGCGGCGCCGGGAAGCTCGTGCCAAGGATCTGCCGCAACGCAGCCGATTTGCGTCCGCCGGTTCCCGCCGCAACATTAAACTCATTTTGCGCATTCCATCTAAATTTGAGCTGCGACCATCCCCCGATCACCCCCACATTCGCCAATAGAGGCGCAATAAACGCGTTGTAGTACAAGGGGTTCTGCAGCGGGTATGGATTCTCCGGCACGCCGCCAAACCCATCGATTCCGCGCCCGGTGAAAAACTGCCCGCTCAACTCTGTCCTCGGCAGCAGTCCGAATTTCCAATCAGTCGTCGCCCCCCATCCTTCTTCTCGATAGCCGCCAAAGAATTTCTGCGGAGAATAGATGCCGCCCACTCCGAACGATAACGGGCGATCCTCCGATTTCCTGTCGTAGGAAACGTGTACGGCGTAAGTGGGAATGCGCGAGCTTTCCGACGGGCTCGCCACGCGCAAATTGTTGTTCGTGGTGTAGTTGATGTTGGAAGAAGGATCGAGCAGCCCGGCTTCGACCTTAAACGGCGAACCAGCCCCGCCGAATCGCTGCTCCACCCGAATGGTCGGCGTCCACGTCCACAAATTGCCGGCGGACGCAAACCCTGGCACCGCCACGGACATGTACGTCGTCGGCAGGTTTGGCGAGAAAAACGGATAGTCCAACCCCGCAATCGCCGACGTATTGTTCCAATCGAAGCGAATGCGCGCGATCCGCAAGTTGGCGATCCCAGAGGTCGTCGCGGTGTATCCGCTGGGCAGCCCGCCATAAAATCCCATTTGCAGATCCGCACTCGCGCGCGCGCCGAAAATCTCCGGGCCAATCCCGGTGAGACCGATGATCGATTGCCGCAACGACGCGCCGAGTCCGCCCTCGGGAAATCCCGCCCGCTTCGGCACCGCAATCGCCGGCAAGTCGAGGTTATCCACGTTGCCTGTATTGTCGAACGCGTTGAAGAGCGCGATGCCCGAAAGCTTCAGGCGAAACTTAGAGCCGCTCTCCACCTTCGTCTGCCGCTGTTCCTCGACCCTGGCGTTCAGCAAGTCCCAATCGTCCTGCGAAATCTGCGCCGCCTGTGGCGCGTTTTCCGGCCCCGGCGCCACGCCCGTCCCTGCGCCCGTCCCAACGCCCGCTCCAGTGTTCGACCCTTGCGGTTGCAACGCCGCCCCAGCGCTATCCATGCGCTTCAGCACCTCGCCCAGCATGGCGCGCAGCTGCTCGATCTCGCTCCGCGACCGCGCCAGCTCCGTCTGCGTCTGCTCCAGCGAGCGCGTCAGGAGTTCGATCTTGCCGTTCAACTCCTGATTGTTCGAGGGGCTGGCGGTCGTCTGCGCGCTCTGTGCAAAGCTGCCGCCGCAGTTGGCCAGCTCTATCACTAAGCAGAGGCCTATGACGTGGGCGTTACGCAAAAGGGACATCATGCCTTGAGCTCCTTCGACCCCGAGATCGCGCCAGCCTAGGTGCTGACCGGCCTCCTCGGGAGGCGCCAGCCCGCCAGTGGAACGCGGATTCAGAGTTTATTCCCGGTACACACTGAATAGACTGACGAGGGCCTGTAAAAATTCTGCTAAAACTGTGCAAATTGCGCCGTCTTGCGGCTACAACCGTCCCCATCATCACAAAAGGTGACTTTACCGCGAAAATCCGCACGATGCCCAGCTAAGACGAATAAATGACCGTGCGGTGACATGTTATTTACAAGCGCCGGGGCGGCGCGGGGTGAGCCCATTCCTCGAATAAACATCCTTGAGCGCTAAGAGGTGTGATTAAGGCCGTCAAGGCCTTAGGTGTGACGGCGTGACCCGTCAGTCCGCCGGTTCCGCGATAGCCGCGGGGTGAGCTTTCCGGCTCGGCATCAGGCTGCGCACCAGCACATAGAGAACGGGGATGAAAATCAAGTTCAGGGTGGTCGCCGCGATCATTCCGCCAAAGACGGTCGTGCCCACGGAAACGCGACCCGCCGCACCAGCGCCCCGCGCAATCACCAAGGGCACGACGCCCAGGATAAATGCCAGCGAAGTCATCAGAATCGGCCGCAGCCGGATGCGCGCTGCTTCAATCGCTGCATCCACGATGCTCATCCCTTTTTCGCGCAGTTGCTCAGCAAACTCCACGATCAAAATCGCGTTCTTGCTGGACAGGCCAATCAACATCACCAGCCCGATCTGGCAGTACACATCGTTCTGCAACCCGCGCAGCGCCTGGCCGCCAAGCGCGCCCAGCAGCGCCACCGGTACCGCCAGCAGCACGATGAACGGCAACACAAAACTCTCGTATTGCGCCGCCAGCGTCAGGTACACAAAGGTCAGGCCGAGGCCAAAGAGCAAGGCTGCCTTGCCACCTGACTCCACCTCTTCCAGCGACAGGCCCGTCCAGTCGTACGTCATCCCGTTGGGCAGCACTTTCTTCGCCAGCGCTTCCATTGCCGCCATGGCTTCTCCGGAGCTGCGCCCCGGCGCTCCCGAACCGTCGATTTCCGCGGCGCGGAACAAGTTGTAGTGACTGATTACCTGTGGATTCGCGGTCTGCTCGATCTTCACCAGGTTATCGAGCGGAATCATTTTCCCGGTGTCGGAGCGCAAGTAATATTGCGCAATGTCCTTGGCCTTGGCGCGGAATTGCTGATCGGCTTGCACGTAAACGCGGTACGCGCGATTGTTGAAATCAAAATCATTTACGTACACCGAGCCCATGTACACCTGCAGGGCATCGGTGATCTGGTTCAGCGGCACCTGCAGGCTTTTCGCTTTTTCCCGGTCGATGTGAACAAGGTACTGCGGATCGTTCGCGGTGAAGCTGGAAAAAAGCCCGGCGAGGTCGGGGTTCGTGCGGCTCTGCGCCACCAGTTGATTCGCCGTGTCCGCGATCGCTTGCAGCGTGTTGCGCCCCTGGTCTTCCAGCACGAACTGGAATCCGCCGAACTGCCCCAAGCCCTGAATGGCCGGCGGATTGAACGGGATCACCATCGCTTCCGGTATCCCCATCAGCGGCCCGCGCAGGCGGTTCAGCACCGAAGCCGCTGTATGCGCGGCGCCCGCGCGCTCGCGAAACGGCTTCAAGGGAACAAAGACAATCGCGCGGTTGGGCGCCGACCCGGAAAAGCTGAAGCCCCCGACCGAAAATACTCCTTCCACCTCCGGTATATTCACTGCCGCGGCTTCGACTTTGCGCATCGCCTCCAGCGTGTACTCCAAAGAGGCGCCCTGCGGCGCCTGCACCAGGACGATCAAATATCCTTCGTCGTCTTCAGGAATAAATCCGCGCGGGACCTTCTGGTACAGCCAATACGTGCCGCCCAAAGCCAACAAAAACGCCACAAACGCAACGTACCGCCACCCCCCAAGCACACTCCGGACCGATGCCTGATACCAATTGGTACCCGTGGTGACCACTCGATTGAAGCCCCGGAAGAAGCGTCCCTGCGCTCGCTCGCGATGGTGCCCCAGGAAAACGGCGGAAAGCGCCGGCGTGAGTGTTAGCGCGTTAAAGGCGGAAATCGCTACCGAAAAGGCAATGGTCAGCGCGAATTGCCGGAAGAGGATGCCGGTAGTTCCAGGGAAGAGCGCGACCGGCACGAACACCGCCACCAAAACGAGCGACGTCGCAACCACCGCTCCCGCCACTTCCTTCATGGCCACCGAAGCCGCGTTGTGCGGCTCGGTGATGCCCTCCACGATGTGGCGTTCGACGTTTTCAATCACCACAATCGCGTCGTCCACCACCAATCCAGTAGCCAGCGTGATGCCGAACAGCGTCAACGTATTGATCGAAAATCCGAAAGCCTTGATGAAAATAAAGGTGCCGACCAGCGACACCGGAATGGTGATTGCCGGAATAAATGTGCTGCGCCAATCCTGCAAAAACAAAAAGATGACCGCAATCACCAGCGCAATGGCCTGCAGCAGCGTGATCAGCACGTCGCGGATCGACTCGCTCACCACATTGGTGGTATCGAACGCGACCGCGTACTTCAGTCCCGGCGGAAAATTCTTTGACAGCCGCAGAAACTCCGCTTTCGCCGCTTTGTCCACATCCAGCGCATTCGCCCCGGGCAGTTGCGTGACACCCATTCCCACCGCTTCGTGCCCGTTGTAGCGCAGCCTCGAACTGTAATCCTCCGCGCCGAGTTCCGCGCGCCCCACGTCTTTCACGCGCACCAGCGTTCCGTCCGCGCCGGTTTTCAGGATGATGTTCTCGAACTCCGAAGCTTCGCTCAGCCGGCCGATGGCGCGTACACTGATTTGAAAGGATTGGCCACTCGGCGTAGGCGGCTGGCCGATTTGACCGGCTGCTACTTGGACATTCTGTTCCTGCAGCGCCGCCAGGATGTTCGTGGCCGTTAGCCCGCGCTGCGCCATTTTCGAGGGATCGAGCCACAAGCGCATCGCGTACTTGCGTTCGCCGAAGATGATGGCGTCCGCAACGCCCGGCACGCGCTTTATGGCGTCGCGAACATACACGTCCATGTAATTGCTGAGGAACAAGCTGTCGTACTGGCCGCCTTCCGTGTATACCCCGGCGCCAAACACAAACCCGCTCGCCTGCTTGTTGACAAAAATTCCCGTGTTCTTGACTTCGCTCGGCAAGCGCCCGAGCGCCTGGTTGACGCGGTTCTGCACATCGACCGAAGCAAGATCGACATCGCGGGAAATATCGAATGTGATGGTGATGGCACTGGAGCCGTCGTTTCCGCTCGTCGACGTCATGTACTTCATTCCAGGGACGCCGTTGATGGCTTGTTCGAGAGGGATGGTGACCGCGGACTCCACCGTTTGCGCGTTCGCGCCGATGTAGAAGCTGCTCACAAACACTTGCGGCGGTGCCAGGTTAGGGAATTGCGCGATCGGCAGCGTTGGAATGGAAATCGCGCCGCCCAAGATGATCAGCAGCGCGCAAACCGTCGCAAACACCGGCCGCCGGATGAAAAAATCAACCAAGTCTAAGCACCTTCCAATGAATCGCTAAGTTCAAGTGCTACAAAGCCCGATCCGTGATGACGAGATCCGAAATCTGTATTCTGTGCAAGATGGCCACATCATGACGCAGTTCACGAGTCACTAGTCACGAGCCACGTGTCGTTTGCGCCGCCTGCTCCATCACCGCCATCCCGTCCTGCAAAAACTGCAATCCGGAAGTAATAATGTGGTCTCCCGGCTTGATGCCGTCGAGCACCACGTAGTCATTGCCGATCGTGTCTCCTACCTTCAGCAGCTTCTGCCGCGCCACGGTGCTCTTTCCGTCCTTCACCGCCAAAAACGCAAAGAATTGTCCGCTGATGCGCGTCACCGCAAGAACCGGAATCACCGTTCCCTCATGCGTTGACCACACCACCTGCGCGCGCACCTGCTGCGACACGCGTAGCCCCTGCGGATTCTCCAGCAGCGCTTTCGCCAGCACCGTTTGTGTTTCCGCATCCACTTGAGGCGAGAGGAAAGTTATCCGCGTGTCCGCAACCTTGATCCCCGCTTCGTCCACCAAATGCACCGGCAAACCCAATTTCAAGTTTCGCGCGCGGTCCGCGGGAACGTAAATGTACGCTTCGAGCGGTCCCCGCTCATCCACCGTAGTCAGTAGCGTGGTCACCGCGACGCGTTCCCCGACGCGTACCGGGATATCGCCGACAATGCCGTCCATGGGCGCCGCCACTCGGTAGTAGCGCAGCTCCACCTGCTGCTGGTTCACTTGGTCGCTGAGCGCCTTCAACTGCGCCACCGCCGCGTCATAGGTCGTTTGCGCATTATCGACGTCCGCTTTCGGCACCACGCCGGCGGCATAGAGTTTTCGTGCGCGGTCTAGCTGGATTTGGGCGTAGCGAACCGTGGCTTCCTGGGCCGCTCGCGCCGCCTCCTGGCTGCTCACCGCCGCCTGCTGTTTCAGCGGATCGATCTGAATGAGCGGTGTGCCAGCAGTCACGTGATCGCCGGATTTCACGTAGATCTTGGTGATGTAGCCTTCCACCTGCGGACTAATGTTCGCCGCGTGCCGCGACTTCAGGACCGAGAGATACTCGGTCGTGTCCGGGACGTTCTCGGCTTGAGCGACTTTGACCTGTACGGGCATCGCCTGCGGCGCGCCGGCAGCCGCCGGATCGCCAGCCGAGGTCTTGCCGCAGCCCGCCGCGAACGCCAGAGTGCCGGCAAGCATCAGCGCGTACACACTGAGCCTAAATTGCCTATTTTGAACAAGCTGAAAACCAAGCATGGTTGAGCCCCACTCCGGGGGATTCCTTACAGTTTACGATACGATAGCTCTGTCGCAAAATTACAGGACACCCAACTACTGATTAGACGCTGGGAAGGGAATTGCGTTACTTCTGTTGGGCTGCGAAGCGGTGTACGCACCGTGACCTGTCCAACCTAACACAATTTCAAATAGAGGACATGTAGCTCAGGGCCGCCGTTTGGCCCTGAGGGTTTAAATCAAGATGAATCGAGGCCGCAACCGACATCTGCAGGCGTAAGGGCAGGGGCGCAGTCCGCTCAATACAAATCCCGCGTGTCGATTTTGTTTCCAGACAGCCCCAATTGCAGCACTTCCATCTGCTCCGGCCGGTCAAAGACTTTGCCGGGCAGCATTCTCTTGATGAAGATGCGGAAGCCGCCAAACGCTACACCAAAAGCCACCGCCATAACCATAAAAACGCCCGTGCCAACAAAAATCCGGTACAGAACCACCGCCCACGGCGGATCGGTGGCCGTCTGGCTCGGCTCGTTCCAGGTCACCTGCGTCTCGTAGGTCACCGCGCCGCGCAAACTCTCCGCGTAGGCCGGTGAACTCGGCGCTATCACCATGGACAATAGCGATCCTCTGCGTTCAATTTTTATCCCGGCCATGCTCGGCGTTTCTGCGAGCGCGGTCTCCAGATGGTGCGAATGCAATTCCGCGAGCTGTGGAGTGGGATAATCGATCAGCAGCAGCACACCCGCGTCACGCCCTCGCCGATACTGCGCCAGCATCGCTTCCGCGCCCTGCGTGAACCCGGCGGCATCCGCCAGCGCAGCGATCTCCGGCTTGCTCACGGACTCCGCCGCCGCGCGAAGCGCCACCGGCCCCAGCGCATAGCGTTGCGTCGCATTCATCAAATCGTCCTTAGGCAGATATTCACGAATCGGCGGCAGAGGCGTTTTGGCCGATCGCGCCGCAACGATGGACGTCAGCTCCTGCAAATCCTTCGTGGATACATTCCGCGGCTGGTCCACTCCGACTACAACATCTCCGACCAAGGCCAGCAGCCCTTTGTCATCTACCGCTGTAAATCTTCCAACCGTGGACGGCTGCATCGTTGGCCGCAACAGGGAAGTGTAGACCTCATAGGCGCTGCTGGGATCCCGATACTTGCCGGCCCAGATCGTGGCGGTCTGCTTCCCGGTCGTGAACTGGCACTGGCGGAACTCACGTTGGCCGCTCTCCTGCGAGAGGGCGGGGGGCTGAGGATTCGCGTCGCAGCCGTTGTTGTGCCAGCTTCCGAAGGTGTCTGGCAGGATCTGCTGCTGTGCGGAGCTGTCTCGTTGGGCTGGTCTGCTTTGCTGGGCGGAGATGTTCGCGGCGCTCAAGAGAGCGAGTAGGCAAGCAAAAAGGAATTGAAGGCGCATCCCTACCATTTTCTTTGACACCACTAGATTAACGTTGGTTCCGCGATTGTTCAACTGAGGGGGTTACGGAGATGGGAGCGGACGATTTTCCCGGGACGTTCATGGTCATGCTGTTGAGGCTCTGAAGGTAGTTGGCCATACCTTGATACAAGCCTTCGGCAACGCGCTGGCGGTGTTCCGGGTTTTTCAAGAGCCGTTCGTCGGCCGGATTGCTGAGGAACGAAATCTCCGTAAGGATGGAAGGCATGTCCGCGCCGACCAGCACGACAAAGGGAGCCTTGCGCACGCCGCGGTCTTTCACGGTCTTGTTCAGCTTCTGGATGCGCTTGGCGAGCGATTCCTGAATGTCCGCGGCAAACTCGCGCGACTCATCGATCTTTTCGCTGCGCGCGATCTTCTTGACGATGTCTTCCAGGTCGTGAATGCTCTGTTGTGCCGTGGCGTTTTCGCGCGCCGCCACTTCCATCGCGTCCGGCGACCCTTTGAGGTTCAAATAATAGGTTTCAATGCCGCGTGCCGCGTGGTCATGGCTGGAGTTTGCGTGAATCGAAATGAAGAGATCGGCTTTCGCTTCGTTCGCCACGCGCGTGCGTTCTTCGAGTGGAATAAACGTATCGTCCGAGCGGGTATACACCACTTCTGCCCCTGGCAGGCGCTGCTGGATAATTTTGCCGAGCCGCAATGCCACATCGAGGCAAAGATCTTTTTCCATTAGGCCGGTAGGGCCGATTGTCCCGGTGTCATGCCCGCCGTGCCCGGCATCGATGACGATGCGGCCGATCTTTAGCCCCAATGTTCGTGTCAACGTGGACTGCCCGTCGTGCGTGGGCAGTGCCGCATTCGCCGGCTGAATCAAATCCGGCTTGCCGGCCGCGGCGGCGCTGGCGCCCATAGATTTCCCATTCTTCGATCGCGATTTGGTGCTACCCGGAGCCACCAAGCTCGAATTGCGCGGCGCCGGAGCTGAAGAACTCGCCGCACCCGAGGATGCCACCGATGTCGACCCGCTCATCGCACCATCAACGGCTGATGCCGGAGGTCCGAACGGCTCGACCCGCGTCGCCGCGGTTGTAACGGCTTGCACGCCGGCGCGTTCCTCGTGGGCAGTAGAATCGACGTTTGGCTCCTCGATCGGCCCCTGCGTGGCACCGCGCTTTGCTTTTGCCGCGCGCACGGCCGAGCGGCGCGTGTCCGGATACAAATCGATCACCAGTTGCGGAGGATTCGTCAGCAGAGAAGCGGTGTAATCCTTCACGCCGTTGACATTCAGCACTACGCGCACGATCCCGGCCTGGTTTTGCGCCACGCGCACCGCGGAGAGCAAATCGCCTTCCACGTGAATATTCTGCCGCGCCAGTTCCGGAGTGAGCCGCGCCGCGTGCAGGTCAAAGAAAATGCGGTCTGGATTGCGAATGCGCGCTGAGGCGTACTGCACCAGATCTTCAAGATCGATGGTCACACGCGTGGAGTCTGAAGAAGCGCTGGTGCCGATGCGCCGCAGTCGCGGCACCTTATCGGAATTTTCGGCGTAGACGGGCACTGCGTCCGCCGGAACTCTTCGCGCGGACTCCGCCGCCGCGGCGCTTTTCTCCGCGTCGGGAGCAGTGGGTTCGCTCTTCGCAGCCGGCGATTCCTCGCTGTTGCGCAGGAGAGCAAGCTCCGCCAGAGATTCCTGCGCCTCGCGCTTGCGTGAAGACCGCGGATACTTCTTCACGAATTCCTCAAAGGTTTTTGAGGCGCCCGCCGCGTCGCCAAGCTGATCTTTCTCCAGGCCCGCCATTCGCAGCATCGCATCCTGTCCGTAATGGCTGGTGGGATATTCGTGCAGCAGGAACTTGTAAGAATCTGCGGCAAGCTGGTAGTAGCTGCGCCCGAATTTATCGCCCATCTCGGAGTAAAGTTCCGCCACGGCCAGCAGCGCGTCCGGCACTTCCGCGGCATGCGGCGTAATCAGGTAGACGCGGCGATAGCTGGAAACCACCTGTTTGTATTCGGAAAGCTTGCGCTGCTCCGCAGGCTTGCTGTTCAGCTGCGCGCGCAAATCTTCCGAGCGCGCAAATTGCGTGGAAGCGGCCTGCCGGCGGTTGGAATTATTGCGAGTTTCGGAGTCTGCGCGGGCAAGGGAAGTGTTGGCGCAAGACAGGGCGAGAGCGAGCGCAAGGAAAACCGGCGAAACGCGGGCGAACAGCTTGTGCAAAAAATTTTGGCTTGCCAACATCCCCGCCTTGCGCGCCCCGCTGCCTTGAAGCGCTCCCTCAGCCCTTAGCCACTCAGCACTTATCAGTTGAACGGCTTGTGAAGACTCAGTCGTTGGTGAAAATGATTCGGCCGTTCGCCGAGTCGGTGTCTTTGCGGATCGCGCGCGGATTGCTCCACACGCCTTCCATGCGTCCCGAGCCTGGCCGGAAATAAGCATTCTGCACTTTCTGCACGTAGTCGCGAGTTTCGCGGAAGGCCGGGATACCGCGCGCGCGATCCACCGCGCCTTCTCCAGCATTGTACGCCGCCAGTGCCAAATCCAGATTGCCATTGTAGCGTTGCAGCAACGTCTTAAGATATCGAACCCCGGCATCAACGTTCTGTTGCGGGTTAAATGCGTCATTCACGCCAAAGCGCACCGCGGTCGTCGGAATCAACTGCATGAGTCCGAGCGCGCCCTTGTGGGATCGCGCGGCGGCGTTCCAACCCGATTCCGTCTCGATCACTGCGCGGACCAGCGCGGGATCCATATGGTGGCGTTCCGCGGCTTCGCGTACGAGCTTTTCGGCGCCGTCGCGGTCGATGTTTAGGGCCGGCCGGCTATCCCCTCTGAAAGAAGATTCGGCAGGCAAGTAGATGGTTGCGTGAGGCTTTAGGCTGGAGCCGGCCAGTTTGCCGCGAGCGGACGGCTCGGAATTGATGAAGAACTGGCGGCCGCTATTATCGTCCATCACCTTTGCGATTTGAGCGCTTGCGGGCTGGAGGCAAAGGAGTAGCGCTGCCAAACACATGCCGGCCGGGATTGCGATGCGTGTTCGCATATTGTAATGGCCGACTTTGGATCGGCCAGGTTTACCGGGCTTTAGCCCGGCATCTTAGGTTTTTCAACAGCGCCTGGAGGCGAGACACCACTATGTCTCGCTTCGGACACATTCCTGGCGACGGCGGGATTATAGCAACGGCTCGAGAAGGGAGGGAATAGACTGCAAGGCACTTTTTAGGGCGGATGTGTCTTTTCCGCCAGCCTCCGCCAAATCGGGTCTTCCGCCCCCGGAACCGCCCACTTGCTTGGCTAGTTGCTGTATCAGCTTGCCGGCGTGGACTTTAGCGGTCAAATCCTTGGTAACCCCTGCAATTAGAGCGACTTTGCCGTCTTCGGGCATACCCAGGGCGACCACACCGGAACCTAGCTTTTGGCGCAGAGAATCGACCAGTTGGCGGAGGCCTTCCCGGTCGACATTGGCCACCTCGGCGGCTATGACCTTGACCCCCTTGACCATCTGGACCTGGGCGGTTAGGTCATCCAATTGCCCTAGCGCGCCTTTGCGCTTTTGGGCTTCCAACTCCTTTTCGAGCTGCTTGGCGGTTTCCGACAGTTTTTCCACAGTGGCGAGGACGGCGTCTTCGCCGACGTTGAGTTTGCTGGCGATTTGGCTCAGCAATTGAGCGCGCTGCTGGTAATGCTCGAGGGCGCCGACTCCGGTGACGGCTTCGATGCGGCGTACCCCTGCGGCCACGGATTGCTCGCTTACGATCTTCAGCACGCCGATATCGCCCACGCGGTGGACGTGCGTGCCGCCGCACAGCTCCTTGCTGTAGAAACCTCGCGGCGAGCGTGAATCGGGGATCGTCACCACGCGGACGTTGCTTTCCGGATATTTGTCGCCGAAGAAGGCCAGCGCGCCGGAGGCCAAGGCGTCTTCGAGCGAGGTCACATTGGTTTCGATTTCGCAGTTGAAGCGGATTTCGTCGTTGACTTGCTGCTCGATGTCGCGCAGCTCTTCGGCATCGACATGCGCAAAGTGCGAAAAGTCGAAGCGCAAGCGGTCGGGAGCATTCAGCGAGCCGGCCTGCTTGACGTGCGTGCCCAGGATATTGCGCAGCGCCGCATGCACCAGGTGTGTCCCGGAGTGATTGCGCATGATGCGCGCGCGCCGCTCCGCATCGGCTTGTACGGAAACGCGATCGCCCACGCGCAGCGTGTCTTTCGCAGTGACACGGTGCGCCACCAAGCGCGCGACAGGGTAGTACGCGCCGCTAACTTCCGCGACGACTTGCGAGCCGGACGGATCGTAAAACGCGCCGGTATCGGCTATCTGGCCGCCGGACTCGGCATAAATCACAGTGCGGTCGAGGACGACTTCCCCTGATTCGCCCGCCTTCAGTTCGCCGACGGTTCCATTCTTGGTGACAATCGCTTCGATGCGAGCGTCCTTCGCGCTTGTGGCAACGTAAAAGTCCGGCTCCGTCTTATACGTCTCAGCAATCTTCGCGTAAGCCGGATTCCCCGCCTCCTTCGTAGAGCCGCCCTTCCACGAAGCGCGAGCGCGGTTTCGCTGCTCTTGCATGGCCTGTTCAAAGCCAGCAGTGTCAACCTCGAAGCCCTGTTCTTTGGCTTCCTCTTCTATAAAGTCAAGGGCTAGGCCGTAGGTGTCGTAAAGTTGAAAAATGGTTTGCCCGTCCAAACGGGGTTTCCTCCTGGCTGTTTCTCGGACCCACTTTTCAGCGTCAGGCGCAAACTCAGGCCCGAACAGCTCGAGCGTTGTAGATCGCAGTTCCTCGTCCGACGCGTTTGCAAGATTTCGCTCACTTCGCAAGAAGTGCAAGCGTTGCTCCAACGCAAGCCGCGCCTTTTCATCTTGATCGTGTAAGTATTGCTCAAGGCTTTTGGCTTCGATCCGACGTAGGTCTCCGAATCGCTCCCTAAGCCTCCTAAGTCCAAGATCTGTGATTCGCAGAAAGCTGCCCTCTTCTCTGCGTATTAGCGCGCTGACCCGCCCCGCGGATTCGACGATCTCCGGATAAGCATCTCCCATGACCTCGCCGACTGTTGTAACCATCTCTGCGAGGACCGGTGTACTCACACCAAGCAATCGGGCATGTCTGATTGCCCGCCGAACAATTTTCCGAAGTACGTACCCGCGATCACCCTTATCCGGCACAACGCCATCTGCGATCAAGAAAGTAGACGCTCTGGCATGGTCAGCAATGATCCTTAGTGAAGCATCCGACTGACGATCAGCTCCAATCTTCGCCCCCGTAAGCTCAGCAGCACGTTTGATAAGGGGCCGAAAAAGATCGGTGTCGTAGTTGGAAATGACGCCTTGGAGGACGGCGGCTACTCGCTCTAGGCCCATGCCAGTGTCGATGCATGGGGCGGGTAATTGGCCGATCTCGGGGCCCCACGGCGCGCCCTTATCATCCACTCCGGCTTGCCTATCGAACTGCATGAAGACTAGGTTCCAGATTTCTACGTAGCGGCCGCAGTCGCAGGGGAATTTGCAGTCGGTGTGGCCTTGCTCGGAGGCTTCGGGGCCCATATCGTAATGAATTTCGCTGCAGGGGCCGCAGGGGCCGGTGTCGCCCATGGCCCAGAAATTTTCTTTCAGGCCGGGGATGGGGACGATGCGCTCCGCCGGAACATTTTGGGCCAGCCAAAACTTGCGGGCTTCTTCGTCAACGCCGAGCGTTGTTCCTGGGGCCACTTCCGCGCCGCCGAAAATCGTTACGTACAGCTTGTCTTTCGGGATGGCGAACCATTCGGGCGAAGTGATTAGCTCCCACGCGTAAGGGATGGCTTTTTCCTTGAAATAATCGCCGAAGGAAAAGTTGCCGAGCATCTCGAAAAAGGTGTGATGGCGCTTGGTGAAGCCGACATTTTCGAGGTCGTTGTGTTTGCCACCAGCGCGCACGCATTTTTGCGCCGAGGTGGCCTTGTCGTACTCGCGCTTTTCGAGTCCGAGGAAGACATCCTTGAACTGGTTCATCCCCGCGTTGGTGAAGAGCAGGGTAGGGTCGCCATGCGGCACGAGCGAGGAGCTGCGCACGCGGCGGTGGCCTTTGCCTTCAAAGAAGCGCAGGAAGGTCTCGCGTATTTCGTTGCCGCTCCAGAATTTTGGTTGTGCTTGCGTGCTGCTCACTTTGTCCTCAGTAGTTTTCGATTATGGCAGACGCCGGAAGCGAGCGCCAATGTGGCGGGACTGGAGCGGAAGGGGACAGACACCCCGTGGTGACGGGAAGTATGCGCAACTGGTTGAGACCAGTGGGGATAGAGGCGCTGCGTGGCGCATACGATGGCGGGTGCAAAAGAGACCGGATGGATACCGATGTACCCCCCACCCGGGTGTTCTGCGAAAAGAGGCTGCAAGTGATTGATTCTAAAGGACGGGCGCGGAAAAAAGAGGGCCAAGAGGCTGCAGGAATATGACGGCAAAGGGGTTAGCCTGGCGGGAAGGTGTCGAGGAAGGGTTAGCTGTCGAGGTAACATGCGGGATGTTATCATAACGGTATACCGTTGTCAAGCTCTTTTTTGTCCCAAAACGGGAAAGGATTAAGACGGAGGCTACCGGGGGGAAGCACAGAGGGCGCGGATTTGGAGTACGTAAAACAAACATGCCAGGGGGAAAGCTATGGTAAACCTATCGCTTCTCATTCTAGGAGGCCAGGTATGGCTGGAACCAAACGGAGGAAAAGCAAGAAGACGGGTCTGCGGATGTCGGATTTTGCGGGCGACGGGGGACCGTTCTCCGAAGTGATTGTGACAATCTCCATAAGGATCTTGGACGAGCAAATTACGCGCTCGCGGCTCGCAGTTAACGTTTATCCTGACCCGGCCCTGGAACGCATGGCCAGGGAATCGCTAAAGGCGCTTCGCAAGGAAAACTACGGATACAACGACGAAGGTGTTTTCGGAGGCTGCTTGTCCGATAATTTTACCGGCTGGGAAGATATGGATGGCGAATACCCGAAGATCGACGAGGACAGTAAACACCGGCATCGCCAGGATGAAGCCAAGAGAATGAACGCATACATTGCGGAGTCCGTGAAATGGGCGCTCACGTTACACAAGCTAGGAATCGAGGAGGCGAGAAGAAACGAAGGAAACGGTTTCCCTGCAGAGACGAAGGGGCGGGTGAATTAGTTGGTGTTGAGATAGTGTAGCGAGGTCAAACAGCGACTTCCAACTCATAGCGCGTTTGCAGGTTCATCCACAAAGTCGGGCTGTTCTTGAAGTAGCGAGCGAAGCGCAGAGCTGTCTCGGCGGTGATGCCGCGCTTCTCATTTACAATGTCGGCGATGCGAGTCACGGGTACCCGCAGATCCGTCGCCATCTTATTCATGCTTAGTCCGAGAGGGGCCATAAACTCTTCGCTGAGGAGTTCTCCCGGATGCACTGGTATCAGTTTTTTCCTCGCCATTTATATCCCTTGTCGGCTCGATCAAAGAAAGAATTTAACACAGAGGACACCGAGGGGGCACAGAGGGCACTGAGAAGAGAAAGAGAAGAAAGAGAGAAGATAACGCTGAGACGCAGAGAACGCGGAGGTCCGCAGCGAAGATCCGCAGGGAAGGAAGGTTAGGGGTTGGCGGTGGTGGCGGCGGTTACTGCTACTCCAAGTTCCTTTAGCTTGGCGCGGGCGCGGCGCTCTTCGTCGGTGCCGGGGTAGCGCTTGACTAGATCGCGGAGTTCGCGGACGCCGGCGGTTTTCTGGCCGAGCTCGATCAGGGCCATGCCCTTTTTCAGGTGCGCAGGGGTGGTCTTAAAACTCTTCGGATATTTTGTGAGGACCTTGTCGTATTCGGAGACGGCCTGATCGTAATTCTTCTGAGAATAGGCAATTTCGCCGAGATAGAACTGGGCGTTGGATGCGAGGTCGGTCTCGCCGTAATACTTGAGGTAATCCTGAAATTCCTGGCGGGCGAGATCGTATTTGCCGCTGGTGATGTCGCGGAGCCCGTTGGAGTAAAGAGTGTCGGCTGAGGGAGCGGGGCCGCCGCCGGCTGCTGCACCGGAGGAAGGCACGGAGCCGGTGGGCTGAGCCATGGCGCCGCCGGGATTCGATGCTCCAGTGGATGGCGTTGAGGTGCCGCCGCCAGAAATTTTGGCGTCGACACTTTGCACGGTGTTCTGCAGGTCGACCAACTGCTGATTCAACTTGCCGAGACGAGACTTAATTTCCTCGAGATTGTCGGAGAGCCCTTGCACCTGCGTGGACATGGTGTCGAGACGCGCGCCGGAATTGGCGGTAACGTCCTGCATGGATTTTTGCAGGGCGCTCATAGTGCCGTTGAGCTTGCCAACGGTGTCGCCGGATTGCTCGACGAGGGTCTTCATGACGGTGTGGTCCTGCGTCATTTGGGTGGAGAGATCCTTTTGCCCTTGAAGCAGGGAAGTGACGTCGTGCTGGAGCTCGATAAGCTCGCGAGCGACGGCTTCGGCAGGGCGCGGACCGATGAGGCTGCCGCCGAGGGCCCCGGCCAAAACGGCGGCGCTGAAAATAGCAATGTTTCGTACACGCATGAACGACCTCCTAGTGTCCGGCGGACGTAGAGCGGTCCGACGGAGTCTCCAACGCTTGCATGAACTGACACAGGCCAGGCGAGAATACTTTTACAGAAGAACGCGGAACGGTCAATTCAGTATCCACTTTAAAGGTAGATGGTGGCGCGGGCAAGGGGTTGCATTGGGGCGCGGGATTTATATAAGCGACACATTGCCGGTGCGCCTGGAAGCTCGCGCCTCCGGCGGTCGCTGCATTGGCGGCGCGGATCGGAAAAGCCGCAGGGCTCCGAAGACTCCGCCCTGCGCTACAGGTGATGGCGGTTGCGTTGACTCCTAGCGTTAGGGGCGCAGCATGCTGCGCCCCTACGCGGAGGATACTGACGTTTGCGTGCTACTGGGCGCGGACGAAGTGGCCGCGGCGATTTTGCTGCCAGCACGCTTCGTTGTGCTCGTTGCAGAAGGGCTTTTCCTTGCCGAAGCTGACGGTGCTGATGCGATCGGCGGAGATGCCCAGGGAAACGAGATATTGCTTGACGGCGCCGGCGCGGCGATCGCCGAGCGCGAGGTTGTATTCGGTGGACCCGCGCTCGTCGCAATGGCCTTCAACGGTCACGCGAATCTGCGGGTTGTTGCGCAGGAAGTCGGCGGTTTTGGCGAGCGCTTGGCGGGCATCCGGACGAATGTCAGCCTTGTTGAAATCGAAATAGGCATCCTGGACATTTTGTCTGAATAGCGCATCCATGTCAGGCGCAGGCGCTGGCTCTACCGGAGGCGCGGGGACGCTGACGGTGACGCGCGCGGTGGCGTTAGCGGAGCCGCCTGGGCCGCTGGCGGTAATCGTGTACGTGGTGGAAGCGGAAGGCGTGACTTTGGTGGAGCCTTCGGCGTTGACGGTGCCGACATCGGGCGCGATGGTGAGCTGCGTGGCGTTCGTGGAGGTCCAGCTCAGCGTGGAAGAGTCACCCCTGTTGATGGAAGTCGGGTCGGCGGAAAGCGAAACAGTTGGTTGAGGCTTAGGCTGTTCAACAGGAGGCGGCGGGGGTGGAGCTTGCGCAATCGGTTTCTTCTTGCAGCCACCCGTAAAAATGGCGGCCACCAAACCAGCCACCAACAAAGCGCGGTACAACGGACGCGAGACCACAGTCATTCGTATCCTCCTCAGACCTATTTGGAATACCCGTGTTTGACCCACCGAGAGGCCATATCGTAACACCGGCGGGCTGGTTCCGGGCGATATCTCGTATCACGATATATTCTACATGCAAAGATACGTCGCGCGCGCGAAAGTTTCCGAGCAGCGCGCGAGAGTTACGTTTGCCCCCGCGACCAGCGCACGGCCGCAGGGCTCCGCAGACCTGCCTGCGGCAGGCAGGCTCCGCCCTGCGCTGCAGGTTGCTGCACATGCGATGCGAGAGGCGCCGAAAATGGTGCGGGTTTTTACTTTGGCGACCAATTGGGCGACTCGTTGTGTCCGCTCATTGTTAGCTGATGGGCTTGCGAGCCGTCCGCGAGCATGGTCCAGATCTGGCGCTCGCCATTGCGCGTGGATTCAAAGACGATGTGGCGGCCGTCGGGCGCCCAACTGGGGCGCTCGTTCTTGCCACTGTCGCGCGTGATTTGAATGATTTGGCGCGTGGCCGGTTCCATGATGTAGATGTCGTAATTGCCGTCGGGTCGGCGCCAACTAAAGGCGACCATTTGGCCGTTGGGCGACCAGGCAGGATCGATGAGGTAGCCCTTGTCGGGGAGATCGAGCTCGGTGGTGTTGGTGCCGTCGGCGTTCATCATGTACAGCTTGGGGATGCCACCGCGATCGCTGACGAATACGACGCTCTGGCCGGTCTTGGGGTTCCACGCCGGGGAGGTGCTGGCGGCGTTGGAGTAGGTAAGGCGCTTGGGGCGGCTGCCGTTAGCGTCCGTGACGAAAAGCTCAGGATTGCCCAGCATGGAGGAGGAAAACATGATTTGCGAGCCGTCGGGAGACCATGCGGGGGCGCTGTTGGAGCCGCGGAAGCGCGGGAAGGAGACGACTTTGTTGGCGTCGACGGAGTACATGCAGATTTGCGGGCTGACGACGCGGGTGGGGCCGGCCTCGAAGCAGGTGAACGCGATGCGCGATGCATCCGGGGACCAGCGCGGCGTTAATGAGATTGTGCGGAGCGAGGTGAGCGGATGCTGGTTGGCGCCGTCGTAATCCATGACCCAGATTTCCTTGGTGCCGGTGCGCGAGCTGACGAAAGCGATTTGCGTGGAGGCGATGCCGGGAACACCGCCGGAGAGGCGGCTGATGATTTCGTCGGCGAATTGGTGCGCGAACTTGCGGACTTGCGCGTCAGTGGGCGTTCCGCGGTAGACCTTGCCGACGACGGCTTGATTTGAGGGGCTGCGGACGTCATAGAGCCAGCCGGAGATTACAACTTCACTGGGGGACTCGGTGAGATTGCCGAAAGCTACGAGATTGGCGTTGATTTGCGGCGTGGTCCAGTCGGGATTGCGAAGCTCAGCAGGAACCGTGGGCACTTGCATGGGATAGAAGCTGGGACTGATGAGTTCAACGATGCCGCTGAACTGCAGGTCGTCGCGGACAACCTGGGTGAAGAGTTGTGAGTGCGGTTTGGCTGAATCTGCCCGAGCAGCGAAGTCGGCGACGGCCACACGCGGCTTGTTCAAATCTCCAAGACCAGTCCCGGCGCGGAACCAGGGTTCGGTCTGCGCGGAAACTGGGGCACCTGCAAGGATTACTAGTAAGAGCGACACCAACGATGAGCCAAAGACATGTAAACAAAGCTTGGCAAGACTCGGGTAATGTTCTTTCAATCGATTCGCTCTCCTTATTAGACTAGGGCGCTGCTGCGTCTGGAAAATCCCACAAAACGGAGACGTCCTGGCCAGACCAGTCACTGGGCAGAGGCGGAAAGGGATTTGAGCTAAGAATCGCTCGAAGGCCCGAGTTGTCCCACGAAGCGTTTCCACTTGAGTGCTGGATGCGCACGTCCTTAACAGTTCCGTCGTGCATGATTCTGAATGAGATGACACAGTGCAGCGTGCGCGAATTTCGCACGGCAGGATCAATAGAGAGCTGATCCCAATTGGGCTGGACGCGGCGTCTGGCCGCAGCGATGTACCATCCATAGCGAGTTGCAAATTGTCCGCCCGCGTCTCCGGGCATTTGAACGCCGCTGGAAGAGACTCCGGGAGTCTGCTGAAAACCGGTGGGGATGTTCATTTGACCACCGTGGCTCGCAGCTGCGTTATCCGGAACAGGGGTCTTATTCTCGAAGACTCTGGATTTTTGAGATGGCGGAAGGGGCTTTTCTTTCTTGAATTGCGGAATCTTTATTTCCGGCTTGGGTGGCTCCGGTGGTTTTGGCTGTGGCTGCTCCTTATACAGACTCTCGGTGGGATCGAAAGTCTTACTTTCGGTGATTTCCGGTGGGGGCGGCATGGGAATTCCAGCACTCGCGACGAGGCTCACTTTGACACTATCGCTCTTCGCGCCGCCGAGCCCAGACCATTGTTCGCCGCCGATGTGAACGACTGCTGAAACGATAGCGACGGCCACGAGCGCGCCGTGGAGAAAAAGGGAATAGACGAGGAAGCGACGCAGACTGACATCGTCCGATGTGGGGTACGGCGGATTGGCGGCGTCAGCGCTCATCTTATTGCGATCTCATTGGGTGCGGGCCCGGTCGGTGATGGGCTCGGTGACGATACTGATATTGCTGATGCCGGATTGGCGCAGGGTGTCTACCACGCTGGCGAAGATGCCGAAGGGGACTTTTTCGTCGCAGCGGAGGAAGACGGCGTCTTGCGGTTTTTTCAGTTGCGCGTGGACTTTGGCGCCAAGCTGATGAATGTTGACGGGATCGTTGCCGAGATAAACGCGTTGGGCTTTGTCGATCGAGACGACGAGGCGCTGCTCGGTGATTTCCTTGACGCTGTGCGTTTTGGGGACGTCAAGTTCGATGCCGGACTGCAGGATGGGCGCGGTGATCATGAAGATGATGAGTAGCACGAGCACGATGTCGATGAACGGCACCATGTTGATCTCGGAGAGAGAGGTTTGCGTGGATTTGGAGAGAGAAGGCATGGCTTTAAGAGAAGTCGACCGTCGACAGTTTAAAGTTAAAAGCGAAATCCATTTGAACGTGTGGATCGCATCTAGCTGGGGCGCAGCAGTGCTGCGCCCCTACTGGGAATGCGGTTTCGCTGAAATGGCGACGCAATTCTTGCTCCTAGCTGAAAGTCTTTTCGATCTGGGCGGACACTTCCAATGTAAATGTGTCGAGGCGCTGAGCCAAGTCTTTTATGTTTTGCAGGAATTGATTGTAGAAGATTACGGCGGGAATGGCGGTGGCCAAGCCGGCGGCGGTGGTCAGCAGCGCTTCGGAGATGCCGGGGGCGACGGCGCGAAGGCTGGCGGCGCCGGCGTTGCCGAGACCGGAGAATGCGTCAATGATGCCCCAAACTGTGCCGAAGAGGCCGACGAATGGAGTGACGGAGCCGGTGGTGGCTAACCATGACATGCCTTTTTCCACGCGACGCACTTCCTCGGAGGATGCAACTTGCATGTTGGCTGTGACGGCTTGCAGGCTTTTCAATTTTGGCGGATGCGGATTGGTGGGTTGGCCACTGACTTGGCTCTGCAATTCGCGATAGCCGGCAGCATAGACGGAAGCAAAGGGCGAGCCGGCGGAAGCGAGCGCTTGCGGATTGGCGACGCCACGCGTTGCGCGAAAAATTCGCAGAAATTGATCGCTCTGGCGGCGGATGCGGCCGAACATGCCAACTTTTTGGAGGATCATGGCCCACGAGATGATGGAGAAAAGAAGAAGCAGCGCGAGAACGCCGCGCGCGACCCAACCGGTGTTGGACAGAATGCTTCCTAAATCGATAAGAAAAACACTAGCGAGCAAAAAAATACGTCATCCCCTCAGTGCTGACAAAATTTTACCGACTTCAGCACCGTAGCACACGCTCCGGATGGAAGCAACGAAACGCGGCAGAAAAGTGTTGTCGTTTTGATAGCCGTCAGACACTGGCTTGCGCCGCGAATTCGCGCGGAAACAGCGGCCCAAAATGGCATTGTGACCTGTGTTAAACTGCGACCTGGACGATGGCTGAGACATACGACATTAGTTTGGAGTCGCTGGCCGGGCGTTCGGTTGCTGCCGAGACCGCGCCTAATGCGGATTCGTCTCTGGGTTCCCACCGAAACAGCGCGACTTTTTTCCTGGAAACATTTGGCTGCCAGATGAACGACCACGACTCGGAGAAGGTCGCGGGCGTGCTGCTTTCGCGGGGGTACCGGCAGGTGGAATCGCCGGACGCTGCTTCGCTGGTCCTGTACAACACGTGCAGCATCCGGGAAAAGGCGGCGCAGAAAGTTTTTTCGCGGCTCGGCGAGTACCGAACGAAGCAAGCGGCGGGGCAGGTGATTGGCGTGCTCGGTTGCGTGGCGCAGCAGGAAGGCGAAGAAATTTTCGAGCGCGCGCCGTGGGTCAGTTTGGTTTGCGGCTCAGCGAGCTATCGGAAATTGCCGGAGTTGCTGGAGCAGATCGAGGCAGGAAACCAGCGGGTGACCGGCCTGGATACGGACACGGACGAAACGTTTGAGACTCCGGTGACGCGGCGGGACAATCCGTGGCGCGCGTATTTGACGATTATTGAGGGATGCGACAAAGCTTGCGCGTATTGCGTGGTGCCGTTCACGCGGGGGCCAGAACGCAGCCGGGCGAGCGACTCGGTGTTGAAGGAAGTGCGCGAGCTTGCGGAGTTGGGATATTCGGAAGTGCAGCTACTCGGCCAGACGGTGAATTCGTACGCGGATCCTTCCGTACGGCGGATGCGGTTTTCGGAATTGCTTCTGGCAGTAGCGGATGCGCCGGGAATCCGGCGCGTGCGATTCACCACTTCGCATCCTCGCGATTTCGGTGCTGACATCGTTGCGGCTATCGAGTCGCAGCCGAAATTGTGCAATCACGTCCATTTGCCGGTGCAGTCGGGCTCGACAAAGGTGCTGCGCGAGATGGTGCGAACTTACACGCGCGAAGAATATCTCGAGAAGATTGCGATGATACGCGAAGCGAAACGGCCGATTGCGATCACCACGGACATTATTGTTGGCTTTCCGGGTGAGACGGAGACAGACTTCGCGGAGACCCTAAGTTTGCTGGATGAGGTCCGGTACGACAGCTTGTTCTCGTTTAAGTATTCGCCGCGGCCGAATACGCCGTCGCTTTCCATGCCGGATGCGATTCCTGAGGAAGAAAAGAGCCGGCGCCTTGCGGTTTTACAAGAAAAACAGCGGGGAATTCAGGGCGAACGCCATGCAATGCTGGTCGGTACCGCATTTGATGTATTTGTCAGCGGTAAGTCGCGACGTGAGAACCAGTGGAGTGGGCACACTTCTTGTCACAGGGTCGTAAATTTCACTTCACAACGGCGGGAGCTTCTGGGAACCTACGTGCAGGTGCTGGTGACCGGCGCCGGGCCGAACAGCCTGGTGGGCGAGCAGGTGACGTAGCCAAGGGAGGCCTCGATGGAAGTGGAGATGAAGATCCGTGGCCTGATGATGGACCCCGTCACCAACATGCCCATTGTTGTGCTTAAGGATGTGCAGGGGCAGGCGATTCTGCCGATTTGGGTGGGCGTGTATGAAGCGAACGCGATCGCGCTGGAAATCGAGAAGGTGCAGACGCCGCGGCCGATGACGCACGATCTGCTGAAGAACGTTTTGTTGGGGCTTGAAGTGCGTGTGCAGAAGGTCGTAGTCAACGATCTGAAGGATGACACATTTTACGCGCTGATCTGGGTGGAGCGCGACGGGCAGATGATGACCATTGATTCGCGGCCTAGCGATGCGCTGGCGCTGGCGTTGCGCGTGGATTGCCCGATTTTTGTCGAAGACGAAGTGCTGAAGAACTCCAAGATTTCTAGCGCCATTTCCGAACGCACCACCAACGAGCAGCTCCGCTCCTGGCTCGAGGGCCTGTCGGATGACGACCTCGGGCGCTACAAGATGTAATTAAAAAAACGACCGGACCCCAAAGAAAAAGCCTCGCGTTGCTCGCTGGGACGCGCTAAAGCTCGCCCCTACGACTTCTACATGCTCATAGTATGCTGTTCTTGACCGGTACACATAAATATGCGATTCTTACACATACCGAGAGGCAATCATGCGTACACGAACTAACATTGAAATTGATGACCAGTTAATGCGGCAGGCCATGAGAACGGGCAAGGGGCGGACGAAACGCGCGGTCGTAGAAGCCGGGCTGCGTTTGCTTGTGCAGACTCACGGGCAGAAGGGAATTCGCCGGTTGAAGGGAAAGGTGCGGTGGGAAGGTGATCTTTCTGTCTCCCGACAAGGTCGCGTGACTGAGTAGCAGACGTGGTCATCGTTGATACCACGGTCTGGATTGATTATTTTCGCGACGTCAGCAATGCCGAGGTGCAATGGCTGGAGGTGGAGCTTGAGCGCCGGCGTCTGGGCATGATTGACATTATTCTCTGCGAGGTACTGCAGGGCGTTCCCGACGAGCGCACTTTCGATAGCGTGTTTGCCGAACTCAGCAGGTGCGAGATATTCCCGACCGGAGGCACTGAATTCGCTGTGGTGGCGGCTCGTAACTTCCGAATCCTTCGGCAGCGCGGCCATACTGTTCGCAGGACGATTGATTGCCTCATTGCAACGTTTTGTATCAGGGAAGGGCACTCCCTGTTGCACCGCGATCGCGATTTTGATCCCTTTGAGAAAAGCTTAGGGCTCTCCGTAATTCACCCATAAAGCCCACCGCAGACTCACTCTCGCGTATTCACCGTCTCAGGTTCGCGCACTTGCGGCTTGGCGTCGCCGCTGATGGATGGTCTGGGCGGTACGGGTGTGCCTAGATTGGCTTGTAGAACCGGAATTTCCTTGTAGCGGAAATAGGGAATGTATTGAAGGAAGATGAGGCTGAGCGCCACCGCGACTACGTACCAGCCGGAACCTATTCCATCGGGTTGCGTGCTATTTAGGGTTGGAATCTGCGTCAGCGCGCTTAGTAGATGAAAGGGAAGGCCGGCGACGACGGCGACGGCTGCCGCCAACAGTCCAAACAGATACATTTGTTTTAGGACCGTTTTGCGCTTGCCGATGGTGACCGGGCTAATCCCAGTGACACTGCCGAAGTCCGGTGCGGGCAGGGAATCGAGCGGAGCGGGTAGCGGCCGCGCGGAAGACGAAGTTGTGTGCCACCGCAGGAGCTCCGCAAAGAGATTTTTGGTACGGTGACGAAGCGCGAGAACCGTCTCCGGCGCGATGGAGCCCAGACTAAGAACCCCGCACGTGGAGCCTGCAACATCGCGCCACGCGATGTAGACGCGGTGCGAGCGAAGCAAATTGGGTGTGCTGGGACCGAGCTTGATGGCGATGATTTGGTCGCGGCGCAAGGCGAAGCGCGTTTCCTCTCCCCAGTAGCATATGCGGTCGGAGCGAAGGAATAAGAACCCGACGTCCCAATGGGTATGCCCTTCGTAGGTGCGGGGCACCGGGCCAGGGGCAAGTCCAACGGTGACCGCGTTCCAGGCATCGGCCTGGACGCCCTCGGCTTGCACTTTGGCTTTGAGTTGGGGGATGAGGCCGCGCAGTTTCCTGACCGGCAGAAAATTACAGACTGCCAGATATGCCGTTACCGTGGCGGCAAACCCACCGAGATAAACCAGACGCTGCACCGGCAGGCCGAAATGCGTGAACTTAACAAATAAAGCGAAGGCTGTGGGAGTCAGAATTATCCCGCTCAGCATGACCAGCAGGGCTTGCAGAGCGTTGCCGGTCTTCTTTGTGGTGGAAAGAATCTTGTTTCCAGCGATTGCCGATGCCGGGAGAACATAGTGCGAGTCCGTTTGCACAGCGGTGCGCGCGATGTCCGGGACGCGCTCGATGGGAATCGAGGCTTTGCGTGCGATGGCCTGCGCGCGGCGCAGCGTGGAGGGGTGCGTCAGCCATTTTTCGCTCCACTTGCCCCAGTGCAGTGGGTGCATGTTCAGACTGGCTAGTTTGAAGAGGGCGGAGATGGAGGCCTCAGGGTCGCCAGTAGCCTCCACCGCGCCGGTGTCCGCAGAGAACTCGAAGCGGCGCGACCAGAAATAAGGGCCGAGGGTCATGATGGAGAAGAGGAGGCCGTAGCGGAAGAACGGGGACAGCGGGAGGGAAGCGCGCAGTGCGGTCAAGAGAAATATGCCGGCAAACAGGCTACCGGTAAACGCGTACGATAGTTTTTGCAGATGCTTCAGGCGAAGATGCGAGAGCTCGTGGCCGAGGATGTAGTTGACCTCGCGGCGGCTCATGCGCTGCAGCAGGTAGTCGGTGAAGGCGATGGTGTTGCCGGTGCGAGCGAATGCATTGGCCATCTGGGCCTTGCCGGCCGGAATCACGTAAATCTGTTGCAGCTTCACGCCGAGACGCTGGGCCATACCGAAGGCTGCGTCGCGCAGTTCGCCGGTGGTGAGCGCTTGCGGCTGCATGCCCATCACCTTCTGAAGCTTTACGCGGGCGATGAATTTGACGAGCAGCGCTGCAAAGATCAAGAGAACAGCGATGCGAAAATCTCCGCGAGCAAACGCGCCGATTCCTTTCACGCCTAAGAGGATGGGCAAAAGCAAGGAGCTGAGCGCGTAGACAGCCTGCAGGACGAGCTCTTTGCGAGTCCATTGCAAGCCGCGTAATTGTTCCTGTACAGGATGGGAGATGATGACGCAAACGATCCACACGACAGCCGGCGGAATCCAGTTGAGTAGGGTGGACACCAGCGCGGGTAGCCAGGGCAGTCTCGGAACGGAATTCTGGAAGAGAAATTGAATAAACGGGGCGAAGTGAACGGACTCGCAGGCGGCCCACCACAGTACGAGCGAACCATTCAGCATCCACTGCTGGTAGCGCAAGTAGCTGAACCATATGGAAGACTTGTCGGGGACCTGCGCGGACAGCGCGCGACGCCTGAGCCAGATCGCCAAGAACACGGGCAGGAGAAGAGCCGCAAGGAGCAGGAACGCGCGACGCTGCACAGCGGCAGAATCGTAGCCGACGCGAACCTCAATGGACTCGGGAATGGTGGAGTCCACGCGCCAGGAAAAGAAGCGCAGCGCGGCTAAGTAATCCTTCAAGTGCCGCGAAGACTTGGGATTAGGGAGACTGTAACTCTTGGTGCCAGGAACCGTTTCGCGTATCTCCGTGTCCGGCAGGGTAAGGGTGACCTGCAGGAGCTCGACCTTTTGTTGTTTGGCGTACGCAATGGGCGGCGAAGTTGCGATGCTGTAGCGGCGAAGCAGCCCGGTACCCGAAGGTGGCAGGTGGCACGTTCCGAAATAGCCGGCGCCGGTAACTCGCATCGGCGAATCTGTCAGTGTGCAGTGAATCGACGATTCCAGGGCCGACTTCATGTTCTCAGACGTTGTGCCGCTTTGCGTCAGCACGTACGAGGAGATGACGGCGTTACCGCTTCCTTGAAGGTTGACGGTCACGCTTAGTGAGGGCGTGATTTTTTCGTCGTCATCCGAATCATCCATGGGCGTTTGCGCGCGCACAGGTACGAGCGACCCTCCCGTGGCCAGCAGGATCAGTAGGAACGCGTTGCGAGAGAGCCTTCTCCGAGGTTGCATGAGAACACGCCTTTCCCGCCGAAAAGGGCTGAATCTGCTCGACTTGCTGCCATGCGGCGATGACTCCAGTATGCGAACAGAGCGAGAGCTGAAGGATCCGGGCGAAGGCCAGGCATGACCTAGGCGGCACGTACAGTATTGATTCGCTAAAGCGAGCCGGCCGGGCTATTGACCAGATGATGGTTTTGCGAAGCAAGCTGCGTCAGCTTGCGGACGGCGCGGCGCCAAGCGAGGAGCAGGACGATTCCGATCAGGATTAGGGCGAGGCTTAGCCCGGCCCAGATGCCGAAGGCTCCCCATCCGCGGCGGAAGCAGAGCCAGGCGCCGAGGGGTAATCCGATAATCCAATAGGCGGTGAAGTGGCAGAGCATGGGCGTGCGGGTATCGCCGGCGCCGCGCAGTGCGCCGGTAGCTACGGTCTGGATGCCGTCGAAGAGCTGGAAGGCAGCGCCTGCGGCTAGCAGGATTATGGTGGTGTGGATAACCGCCTCGTCGGGCGTGTACATGCGCGCGATGGCGCGGGGGAAAACGAGCAGCAGGACGCTGGCGGCCAGCATGAAAGCTGCGCCGACGAAAATTGCGGTGCCACCGGCATCGGCTGCGCCGGAGGGATCCTTGCGGCCGAGCGCTTGGCCGACGCGCACCGCAGCGGCCGAGGAAATGCCGAGCGGAACCATGTAAGTGAAGGCGACGGTGTTGAGCGCGATCTGATGGGCGGCGAGCGGTACCGCGCCGAGGCGGCCGATGAGGGCGGCGGCCAGCGCAAACACGCTGATCTCCAGCGTGATTTGCGTCGCGGCAGGCAGACCGAGAATGATGAGCCGGCGGATGCGTGTGAAGTCGATGTTCACCGGAGTCTTGAGCAATTCGGTGCGATGACGGCGGTCGTACCAAAGCAGATAGCCGACGAGAACGAGAGCCATGTATAGGCGAGCAAGCGCGGTGGACCAACCGGAGCCGACGACGCCCATGGCCGGCGCTCCCCACTTTCCGTAGATGAGCACCCAATTGAAAAGAAGATTGATGAGATTGGCGGTGACCAGCGCGAAGGCTACGGGCCTGACCATGTTCATCGCCTGGATGCAGCGGCGGACGGCGAAATAGAGCATCAGCGGAAATAGGCCGATAGCCAACGCTTTCATGTAGGGAACCGCGAGGCGCGCGACCACGGGATCGATATGAAGCGCTTGCAAGAGCGGGCCGAAGAACCAGACCGGGGCCATGAGCAGCGGCGTCATGACCACGCTGAGGTAAATGCCGTTGACCAGGGAGCGATGGCAATCTTCACGCTGACCGGCGCCGAAAGCCTGGGCGACCAGAGTGTCCAGGCCAATGAGCAGACCGCCGCCGAAGAATGCCACCACGTTGAAAATGCTGGAGCTGATGCTGACCGCGCCGATGGCATTGGCGCTGTTGGGCAAGTGGCCGACCATTACAGTGTCGACGATACCCATCGTCATCCAGCCAATCTCAGCGAGGACGAGCGGCAGTGCCAGGCGCAGGGTCGGGCGCATTTCGGCGCGGAGTGTTTGCAGGCGGAGCATGAGAGTCTGGCACGAACTTGAAGTGTAAGCGGGGCAAAGAAAACGAGCAAACCACTCGTGGGAACTAGACTCGAAACTGGAAGGAAGGAAACACAGAGCAGAAGGCCGGGGACATCGGTCCCCGGCCTTTCCTGCTTTGACCCGTCGCTGGCAGTCAGCTATTTCTTCTCGATCTGCTCTTTCAAGTGCTTCGCGCAAGCCTCGGCGGTAGTCTGCTGGCCATGGAGAGTGTTTTTCTTGTCCACGGAATAGGCGAAGACAATCGCGCCGCTTTTTCGGTCGATCATCTGCACGCTGGCCGCGTTGTCGGAGTGGACTTGCTTCATCATCACCATTTTTGCCCATCCGGGCTTTTTCTCTTCCGACGTGCCTTTTAGCACGTACCTCGCTTGCTGTTCGCTCGCCACCGGCACCAGCGGCACGCTCTTCTTCTGAAAGGCTGCCGCTAGGTAATTCTCAAAACCGTCCATCGGTACGATGAACACCGTCCCTCCGGAAACGATATGCGTGTCGACCGGAACTGGGGATGAAAAATCCTGTGTCTGCTGCGCATCAGCAGGGCTTTGGGATGCTGGCGGCGGATTCACATTGGCGACCGATTTCGCCGGGGCACCCGCGGTCGGCACATTCTGTTTTGCGTCAACCGTATGGCATGCCATGCCATTCACGAGCGTTTCGTTCGGAGCCAAAACATTTCCTGACGTTGAGAGATCGCGGCACTCCATCTTGACGGGAACCGTTGCTTGCTGCCCAGCGAAAACCGCGCTGGCGGAACACCCTAACACGAGGACGACAATGGTAGTTTTCACAGAACCTCCAGTTTCGCCAGCTTGGAGCACAGCCTCGCGGGCCACCACCTTACGTTGGTACTCCTGCGAATAAAGAATTACATGGCCTGAGGGACAGGTTGCGGTTGCCGTGGCCTACTGCGCTGAGACACCAGCGTACGGGAGGTAATTCCTTGGACACCAGGCGCGCCGGTCTGTGATCGGAGGCTTATGATGGGTGCCCTCGGGGAACCCACGCCCTCCCCCCGGAGTTTTCCACCGAGAGAAAACTCGCAGATGTACTTTTTCCTTGCCTTGCAATGGCTTAGAAACGTACAGTGTGCTCTAGGCCTAGGGGGTTTTCTGGGGGCGGCACCTATATATAGCAATCGGGTTGCCGGAGGGCACCGGCGGTATCCTGCTCGCTTGGGTGGAGGCGGAAGCCTATGACTGCCATCATCACGATAGCGAATCAAAAAGGCGGCGTGGGAAAGACGACCACGGCGATTAATTTGTCCGCCGCGATTGCGAATCGTGGGAAGCGCACGCTGCTTATCGATCTCGATCCGCAGGCCAATTCGACGATCGCGTTTTACGACACGGGCGAGATTGCCACCTCGATGTTTGAGGTACTGAACGAAAGCCGGGCGTCGATGGCCGCGATGATTAAGCCGACGAAAGATCCGATGCTGTTTTTGGGGCCGGGACGATTGGCTTTGGCGAAGCTGGAGCAGGCGCTGGCGGGGCAGTTCGACGCGCCGTATCGATTGAAGGACGCACTGGCTCCCATATTGAAGGATTATGAGTATGTGATTCTGGACACGCCTCCGTCGCTGGGAATTTTGACGGTGAACGCGCTGGTGGCGTCGACGCACCTGATGGTGCCGATTCAGGCCGCATATTTCGCCATTGAAGGCACGGATGATTTGTTGGAGACCTACGAGCGCATTCGCGCGCGGCCGAATCCGGGTTTGAAAGTTTTGGGCGTGGTCATCACGCTTTTTGACAGGCGCACGAACATTTCGCGCGACACACACGGGCAGATCCGCACCGTGTTTGGCGAAGTGCTGTTCAAGACGAAAATCAGCAAAAACGTGCGGCTGGAAGAAAGTCCCGCGTACAAGGAAACGATTTTGACGTTCGCGCCGAAGTCACCCGGCGCAACGGAATACAAGAAACTGGCTGCGGAGGTTATCCAACGTGTTGAAGAGAGCCGGATTACCCGTCACGCTGAAGATGCGGCATGACTCGCACTATGTCGAGTCACTAACAAGCTATAGCGGAGCGGCCATCGGGCGGATGATCAAGACGGACCAGATCCGTCCGAATCCGGATCAGCCGCGCAAGGCCATCGGCGACTTGCGGGACTTGACTGACTCGGTGCGCGAGAAGGGCGTGCTGGAGCCGCTGCTGGTGCGCTTTGTTCCGCGCGAGGATTGCTACTACATCATTTCAGGGGAGCGGCGCTATCACGCGGCGCGCGCGGCGGGATTGCGCGAAATCCCGTGCATCGAGAAGACCGCGGACGATGCGGAGACGCTCGAGATCGGATTGATCGAGAATATTCAGCGCAAGGATTTGACGCCGTTTGAAGAAGCGGACGGGCTGCATCGGCTCGCTACGCAATTTGAGTACACACATGAAGACGTCGCGCGGAAGATTGGGCGGGCGCGCTCCTCGGTGACGGAGACGCTTTCGCTCCGCAATATTCCGGACGCCCTGCGTAAGAAGTGTATCGAGCAGGGGATCATGTCGAAATCGCTGCTGCTGCAGATTGCGCGTCAGCCCACCGAAAAGAAAATGGTGGAGATGCTGCATCGCATCCTGCAGGGCGGTTTGACGCGGGATGAGGCGCGCCGCGAACGCCGCGAAGAGCAATCCGGTCCGCAGCGGCCGCAGCCGTTTATTTTTCAATTCGAGCCGGAGAATGAGTCGTTCAAGTTCCGGATTCAGTTCAAGAAGAGCCATGTTTCGCGCGACGAGCTGATTGGGACGTTGCGTGAGATTCTCTCGCAACTGGAGGGCTCGTCTACGGAAGCGGATTCGACCGCGGCTTAAGAGTTGCTGCATAACCACTGCCCTCTGCTTGGTTTTCAATTGACGAAGCCAATGAGTTGACTGGGCGGCTGCGCAGCTACGATTGGCTGTGCCACTCGACCACATTTGTGAGCACTCCATGCCGGAATTAACTCCGCACCAAATGAGGGTCTTCGAGCGTCTGTTTGAAGCGGGGTTTCGTCCCATTGCGATTCCTCCCTACGAAAGCGCGCTATGCGTGCGGCGCGGTGACTGCGCGGCGCTTTTGAGTCCAGTGTCCAACGCAGGGCTGCGTTTGCTGGCTGCTCCCACATACATCGTTGATGGCAATCTCAGTGTGAAACTGAAGCGAGGCAAGGGCGAAATGTTCGTCTGGAAGAAAAAAGAAATCGAGGCTACGCCGGAGCGCTTGCAGGAGTTGGAAGCGTTTCGGCGGGACCTTACATCTATTTTGAACGATGCGGCGCCCCAATGAGGCTTCTGCCAGCGGTTTGCAATTCGGCGAGACTCCCGGCAAACTGAAATTCTTATGCCGGAGTACGACGTCATCTGCATTGGCGCAGGACCAACCGGGCTGGCGACGGCCATCGAAGCGAAACGGGCTGGAATGCGCGCCCTAGTCATCGACAAAGGCGCCTTGTGTAATTCGATCTACCACTATCCCGTCAACATGGTGTTCTTCACCACGCCGGAGTTGCTGGAGATTGGCGATCTGCCGCTGGTCAGCCCGAACGAGAAGCCCACGCGCGTTGAGGCACTGAAGTATTACCGCAAGGCCGCGGAGCATTATGAATTGGAGTTGCGGCTGTTCGAACTGGTGCAGCGCGTGGAGGGAAGCGACGGTAATTTCACGGTGCACACGCGGACGGAGAATCGTGCGCAGGAAAAATACCAGAGCAGGAAAATTGTTGTCGCTACCGGATACTACGATCTGCCGAACAAGCTCAATGTGCCGGGAGAGGACCTGCCGCACGTTTCACATTACTACACGGAGCCGCATTCGTTTTGGAAAGAAGATGTGGTGGTCATCGGCGGGAAAAACTCCGCGGCCGAGGCGGCGCTGGACCTGTATAGAAACGGCGCCAAAGTGACGCTGGTACACCGCGACGCGCATCTCGGGCAGACCATCAAGTATTGGGTGAAGCCCGACATCGAAAATAGGATCAAAGCCGGGCAGATTCAGGCGCTGTTTGAAACGCGAGTGAAAGAGATCACGCCGCAGGAAGTGATTGTCATCAACAGCGCGGGTGGGAAGCGACTGCCGACGAAGCAGGTCTTTGCACTGACCGGCTACCATCCCGACTTTCAATTCATTCAAAGCTTGGCAGTGCATCTCGATCCGGTTACGTGCAAGCCTGCTTTGGATCCGAAAACGCTCGAGAGCAACGTTCCGGGTATTCACCTGGCGGGCGTGGTGATTGGCGGGCGGCACACGGGAGAGATCTTCATCGAGAACGGCCGGTTCCATGGAAAACAGATCATCGAGGCGCTGAAGTCGCGGCGCATGACGGCAGAGCCCCACTGATGGTCAGAGCAGCGAGCGATACATCACCAGCGCATCGACGAAGCCCGCGGCCGGATGATGAAACGCGCCGGGAAGCCGGCCGACAATCTCGAATCCGAAGCTTTGCCAGAGCGCGATGGCGCGCTCGTTGGTGCTCACCACAAAATTAAACTGCATGGCCTTGAAGCCGCGCTCGCGGGCGCGTTCGAGGGAATGCGCACACATCGCGCGCGCTACGCCCCGGCCAGTGGCCCAGGGAGCAGTTACGTAGCCGCCATTGGCGACGTGGGAGCCGGCGCCTTGCTGGTTCGGCTGCAGGAAATAGGTGCCGACAATCTCGTCATCCTCCGCGACGAAGACTTCGTGCTGGGGCGCGAACCAATAGTCGAGCGCTTCCTGGCGCGACATGTTTCTGGGCAAGGTGTACGTCTCGCCGGCGCGAATGGTGGGCTCCAGAACCGCCCAAATGCCGTCCCCGTCGACGACCGGTGAGGCGGAGCGGATTTGCATAGCTCACTTTCGCAGTACACGACGGGTTACGTCAATTTGACACAGGAACGTTCGGGGCATGGCGCGCAATTTGCCGCGCTCTAGCTTCGTTTGTTAGACTCCCGACATGGCCAACATCATCCGTGAAGTTGCCGAGACGTTCAGCACGCTCGCGCAAGGGTTCAGTGTCACCTTCCGAAACATGTTCCGGAAAACGGTCACGGAGAATTATCCGCATGAGCCGGTGCATTTTCAGCCGCGCTATCGTGGCATTCACGTGCTGCACCGCGACGAAAGCGGCCTGGAAAAGTGCGTAGGGTGCTTCTTGTGCGCCGCGGCTTGCCCGGCAAATTGTATCTACATCGAGGCTGCGGAAAATACGGATGCGAAGCGCATTTCGGCGGGTGAGCGTTACGCCAGCGTGTACAATATAGATTATTCGCGATGTATTTTCTGCGGTTATTGCGTGGAAGCGTGCCCTACGGATGCCATCACGCACGGTCACGGGTTTGAACTCGCCACGTACGACATCAATTCGCTTATCTATCGAAAAGAGCAGCTGCTCGAAAAAGCGTCCGCCGCAACGGCTTCATCCCGCTAGTTCCTGGTAAAAATAATCGGCAAGAATGAGTGAGGCGTGCAGGGCTGCGCTGTGAGTTGTTGCGTCCGCCCCCGAAAGTTTGTCCCTTCCTAATCTGTGTCTTCTAAAAAATATAAGGCTGCTTAGACGTAACGCTTCGGTTATTTAGAGGCGGCGATGCGGGGAGCGGTGGAGTATTGCTGTGGCGGGGCGTGCGGGTGCGCTTGGATGGCGGGCGAGTTGGCGGGGTGGGTGTGCTTGCTCTCCGCGTCGGTTCGTCGCACACCTCGGCGCTGCTTCGGCGACTCCACGTTGCTTGGGGGAAGCGGGCCGAAAAGTGGCTTGCGGGCCCACTTTTTAGCTTGTGGCTCACGAGCGAGTGCGAAATTCGGGCGGCGAGCCCGTTTGGTCCGCGAAAAAATTATCGGACACGGCGTGGGCGGCCTTGCCCCGCGCATCGCTAGCGGAAGTCCGCTCGTCGTTGCCCATCGGGGGCAACGGGCGCTCGGTCTGCTCGCGTTCCGCGGGCCGCTCGCGCTGTTCGATCAGCCAGCGCGCCAACATGGCCGCGGTGTTTTCTTCGAGCCAGGAATCCAGCAACTGCGTGATCTCTTTGCGGAGATTGGCGGCATGGCTGAGCCGCGAAAGCTCATAACTCTGCAGGGAGTTACGGGACGCGGACAGAAGAAATTCCCAAGGTGGCTGGGTTTTGTAATTCAAGGGGACCTCCAGGGAAAGCCTCGCGATAGTAAACGTGTAGTACATACAGTCAATAGTACTCATATACGTACGTATTGTGGAAAAGTGTGCAAATCGTTTGCTTGGGATAGCAAGCGGAGGCGCTCCACAAGCTGCGGACTGGTGACGCCGTGACCCTTCCGCAGGCCGCATCGCAAGCGACTTGCTTTCGCGCGTGCAGCGCATGTGCCGGCGACTACGAAGATCCAGAGCGCACTCCGTGGAGCGATGCGAGCGAGGAAGAGGGCGAGGACGAGGCGAGCGCAGACAATGCGGAGCAATCCGTACCGGGGGAGAGATTTCCTGTTCGGGAGGAATGAGAGCGGGAAAGGAGGCAGGGCATGGGGAGAAAACGGGGGACGAGCACGGCGAGGCGCGTTGTGCCGACGCAGCGCGATGTGTTGCGCGACGTCATGCTGACGGCGGGGAAGTATGGCGCATGGATGACGTTGCGTGAGTTGGCCAGACTGACGCGCTACGGCGAAACCAGTATTTCGGCGCAATTGCGGCATCTGCGCAAGGCAAAGTGCGGTGGATACGTGCTGGAAAAACGGGTCCGCAAGCCGGAAGTCGTGAGCAGCGAAGAACACTTTGTGGTGTGGGAGTACCGGTTAACGCCTCGGCGCGTATTCGCGGGAAGACGCGAGGAAACGCGGCGGCGGAGACGGCAATGAGCGTCAAGCCAGAGCTGGCGTTCGATGTTTGCTGGGAGGTCTATCGCGGGGCGCGCGAAGTGCTGGAGGCTAAGCGCGGCATGTCCGCGATGGACTGGAAGGAAGCGACCAAATATTTGTGGCGGCCGGATTTTCGTCCGCGGCTTGCCGAATGGGTAGCGGACTTCGCACTGGCCGGCCAAGCCGCGCTTGAGGGGCCGGACGCGGCGTCGCGCATGGTGATGTTCCGGCTGTACTACCTGGGCCTTGCGCCGTACGAAAACGCGCGGCACTTTCTCGGCTTGAGCGAGCAAAGCTGGGTGATTTGGTCGGAAGAAGTACGCCGCCGTTGCGGAAAAGAGCTGCTACGCCGCGGCATGTTCCCGCCACGAAAATATTTCAGCAACGCGGTCTAACACAAAACGCAAGTTGACAAATGCCCGGAGCTGGCGGTGAAACACTGCGGTACGCCTTATCGTTCGGGCGAAGACGGGCACGGGTGTCCCGTGCCCCTACAGGTTGCCTCCCATTTCGCGGGGTTCTCGAAGATGTAGCGGCTGGCTTGAGAAAACTCCTTACCGTTACGGAGCAGTCGCTCGTAGTAGTTGCTTTGCCAGATTTGTAGCGTTGGCATCTTCAAACACTGCCGACCGTTGTACGTAACTGCACCTTTGTACGACCGGATGATCGTGGGCACAGAACCAACGGTAGGCTGCTGAAAGCGTTCGGCAGAGTATCGTAGGGGCACGGGACACCCGTGCCCGTCTTTGATTGCTACATGGCTCTCGTTCTCCGGACCGCGCGAAATGGTCAGAATGCCATGAACGTGGTTTGGCATCACGACAAAGGGATCGAGCTCAACGTTCTTAAAATGATTCGGAATCTCGCGCCAGCAGTCAACAGCAATGCGGCCGAGTACGTTGAGTATGACAGTTCCGTCGGCAATCTTTCCAAATCGACAGCGCATCTGAAACGCGCAGATGGTGACGAAGTAGTGTCCGATATGCGAGTAGTCGGCGTTCCGTAGCCGGACGGAACGCCTGTACGGAAGCGTATCGCTCGGTGACATACCCGATAAGCTACACGACGGTTGGTCAACTTCCAGCACACCGCAAGACGGGCACGGGTGTCCCGTGCCCCTACAGTTGCAGCGGGTCGCCCACGCGTAGGGGCTTGCCGGTTTCGGTGGGGGCGACGCGGGTGTTTGTGGCTAGGCGATAGAAATGGTCGAAGCGGGCGACGGGGGCCCACGGCGGCAGAGTTTCGCGGCGCAGGTCGCTGAAACGCTTCTGGAATCCGGTGAGGTCGGCGCCGGTTTGCGGGTCGCGCGCGGGGACGGGGCAGCGGGCGCACGGGTTGCTGCCCTCGAAGTTGACTTCGCCGATGCGGAAGCGCACGACGCTGCGCTCGTCTTCGCCGTAGAGTTGATCTTCCCAGAATGCGGGCAAGTGTCCGTTCGCGCTCGCGGCGTTCGCGGCAACGTCGGCACTATCGATTTCCAGGGTGGTGCGAAAACGCTGTCGCGCGCTGTCGAGCGTCATGCCGGGAAACCAATCGCTCACCGTTTGCAGCGATGCGGTGGAAATAATCGTCGGCCCGTTGGCGATGGTGTCGTCGGGAAAACCTTCGGGCGCGTGGCGGACCAGGATCTGCTGCTCGAAGTAAACGCTGAACCATTCCGCGGCGTCTTCGGCGCCGGCGGGGAAGGGAAACGTGCGCGCAGGAATGTCGCGGCGATCGCCGGGCACCGCGAGCGCGACGGAACTGATATCCGGCGCGTAGGTCGCGCGGATCAGGTGCATTGCCGCGGTGCGCTTGCCGTTGACCCAGCGGCCGTCGACCGAGAAGAGCGCCCAGGCGCGGTCGTGCTCGAGCCCGCCGCCAGGGCCGATGCGCGCCTCCGTCACCGAAACAGGATCAAGCGACTTGATCGGATGCAGGCGAATGCTCGTCAGCCGCGGCAGCAGGGCGTGCGTTTCGCTTCGAGAGGACACACCCCAAGTCTAGCAGAACAGTCGAAGCACTCAGTTGGAGCTTTGCCGGCGCCAGCCGGTCAGGAGAAAATACGCGCCGATCAGCGAGAGAACGCCGAGCGCGACTGCCAGAATCGTGTGCACGGTGAGGAACACGGCGGCGCCCTCCTCATGATGGGTCATCATGTGCGCCGTGTCGTGGACCATGATGTGGCCAAAGGCCAGCGTGGTGAGCAGCACCGAAACACCGCTCGCGAGGTACAGCGTCCGCTTCATGTTCGTTTCCTCCGATTGCGTCTCGCAAATTCTGGTACGACGCGCTCAATCCTTCAGCTCCGGCGGGTTCGGGCGGCTGGCGGGCCGCACGATGCCGTTGAGCAACCGAGGCATAGATTACTCCGCGACGCAGAGTCTACCACCACTACGAATCAGCAGAGCCAGACCTGTAGCTCAGGTCCGCCTTTCGGACCTGAGGCTTTTTTTTCGAGTCTTCAAGCCGATCCGAATGTATATTTCCGTGAAATGTCACGTCTTCGCCGCATCGAGCAGCAGGACCGCATCTTTTTCGTAACCTCAAACTTGGCGAGAGGCGCACCAAATCTTTCCCCAATTGAGCGTGACCTAGTCCTAAATTCGCTGAACGAAAGTAGGACCACTCACAGGTTCTTCCTTTTTGGCTACGTTGTGATGCCGGACCACGTGCATGCGCTCTTCGCGGTTATTTCCGGCTCTCTTGCTGAGATCATGCATCGATGGAAGCTTAGTTCCTCACGTTCAATCCAAAAAGCTCGTGGCAAACGAGGGCCTCTTTGGCAAGCGCGCTATTTCGATTTCATTTGTCGCCGCACGCGTGACGTTGCGAATAAGCTCGATTACATTCACGAGAATCCGGTAGCGGCGCGACTTGTGAGCAAAGCAGACGAGTGGCGTTGGTCCAGCGCCGCATTCTATTCAAAGACCCGTGCGCCCCTGGTTGTTCCGGACATCATGGATTTGTCGGGCGATCCTGACGAGTTCTTGTGGCCAGCGCCTTGGCGACGGAAATGAGGCGCGCGGGTCAAGTTTTTTCGGCGCGACCTCGGCTCCGTTGGCGAAAAGCCTCAGGTCCAAAAGGCGGACCTGAGCTACATTCTCGGGGGATCGAACTTGCTCCCATATACGTTTGCGCCGACTAAAGTCTGTGCTACTACCTTCGGCGCGGCAGTTTCTTCGGCCGAAACTGCTTGCGGGCTTCGGATTCTAGGCGCTGGTAGTGAATGGCTTGCGATGTCGGATCGGTTGCCGTAACCTGGCGCGCGATCTGCTCGCCGAGCGGCATGCCGGTTACGAAGCGTGGCGCGCCTGGCGAATTTAGGGGCGGGGGTTGCCCCGCCCTGAGCGGCGCGGTTCCGTCGTGACGGAGAGGCGCTGCCCCAACACCGGCGAGTCTTCCACCGGAGACCAATCCATAGCGCGCGGCGTCGGCGGGATCGTCGCCGTCCACTTTGCGAATATCTTCGACGCGGCGATTGTCGCGCACGAGCTGCGGCAAGCAATCGACCAGCTTCGCGCAATTTTCCGTGATGAGCCACGCATCGGATTCGAGCAGTTGATACATCAGTTGCCAGCCGCCCACGCGATCGTCATCGGCGGGCGCGGGGCGCGGCAATCCGCTCGCGGCGAGCACTTCGCCGAGCTGCTCGGCGATGGACGCTTCCGAAGTGCGGTGCGCGAACGCATCCGGCGAGAGAAACACGTCGCCGATGCGCTCGCGGCCGCTGCGCTCTGCGATGCCCTGCGCGAGCATGCGCGGCGACAAGCCGGACTGCACGAATTCGCGGTACGTGACAATGCGCGCGCTGTCAGCCGCCGGACGAAAGTTTTCAGCCGTCAGTTGACAGTTATCAGAAAGAGCGGCAGAAGAAATCCTTGCGCGCTCGGCGTCGCTTCGGAATGATCGCGCTTCGGCGTTTCGCGGATCGCCGCTTCTCTTCTGATAGCTGAAAGCTGAAGGCTGACTGCTGCCCGCGGCCGGAACCCCGCAGTGCCAGTACACCGCGCTGGGATGGTGAAATCCCCAGTCGATCGAAATCCAGCGCGGCCACCACGGCTCGAGCCGCAACTCTTCGGCGCGCACGGTGTGGCGGCCAAACTCGAAGACGTCGAAGTATTGACCTGCGAAAACGTTCCAGTCGCCTTCGAGAAACGCGCGCCGCAAATGTTCCGGCAGCGCTTCCAGCGTGCGGTGATACGCGGCATCGTTGGCGTAAATCGGATTGTCGGCCAGCTTCGCGCGAATGAAGTCGTAATCGCGCGCGTCGTACAACTCCGGCCGCTCGAATCCCGGCGGCGGCACGTGATCGACCCACAGCGCCTTGACCCACGCGTGACCGATGTTACCGGGATTACTCGCCCCGGCCATGCGCGCAACGCTGCCAGGCACAGGACAGCGATTGCGCGACGTAAGAAACTGCCATTGCTTCAGCGTGAAATGGGTCAGCTCATCAAGCCCGATGAACAGAAACTCGGCGCCTTGATACTGGTAGACATCGTTTTCGTTGCAGCAATAGCCAAAGCGCGTGGTCGAGCCATTGAGCCACGTGACAACGTGTTTTGATTCGTTGTAGCTCTTGTAGAAGTTACGAGGTACATCGCGACGAAAATAGGCAAGTAGTGACGATTCCAGCTCCGGATAAGTGCGGCGCAATAGCAGCGAATCCGATCCCGGAACCGTGTTAGCCTGGCGAATCGCCTCCCACAACAAAGCCTTGGTCTTACCAGGACCAGCGGCGCCCCCGAACAGACGGTACTTTGCGCAGCTTTCGTGAAATTCCTTTTGGCGCGGAAACGGCTGATAGAAATTGCTGCTCCGCGACTGAGATTTGGGTTTGCGGCGCACTTCACTTGGTCCGTTCCACGTTGTAATGTGTGTCGCTGTAGCTCCGGTTTGTGGCCCTGAGGTTTTTCGTCAACACGAAGACCAGTGCGCCACCAACGATCACACTGAGGATCGAAAAAGCCTCCGGTCCAAAAGGCGGACCCGTTCGAGGCTCAGGGTAAACGAGAGCTACATTCCGTGTCGTTGCGAGGGTTGCCCGACGTTACCGGTAGATTTTTGTGAAGCGCGCGCCGACAAACCACGCGGCGGCGCTGCACACGAACCCCGCTTTCAATCCCAAGCCCATGCTGCGCCACGCATTGAGATACGTAATGACGAAGCCCGCGACGCCGGCAATTTTCAACACGCGATCGAGGTAGACAGTTTGCGTCAGCTTTTCAAGCAAGCTTTGCGTTGTGTTCAACGTATTCATTGTTTGTCCCTTTCTGGACCCGGCATATCAAAAATGATCTGTGCGGGCCCCTCGTCCGCTATGGCCGCGTGCTTGCCGTAGCGCAGCTCGCGCAGATAGGCCAGCTCGCGTTGCACGATTTTGTCGTCCTTAGAACTCAGCAGGTCCACTTCTAGCTGAACGAGGTCCACCTGCGCGTGTACGGCGTCCACAAAGGCCTCCCCGTCGACAGGAAGCGGCTCAAGGCCGGGCAGAACGTCTCGCCGAGCATCTGCCTCCCCCGCTTCTTTACCTTTTTTCTTTCCGCTTTTCTTGCCACGGGACCGGGAAGCGGCCCCCGCCGTTTGAGGCCGCCTCCCTTTGCCCTGGGACGGAGCCACATCAGCGTACGCCTCGCGGTCCGCGCCAGCCGCGACGGACGAAGTCGCGGCATTCGCAACGGAGAGTTCGCTCGCGTCGACAGACGCAGCCCTGTCCATCCCGCTCAACGAAATCGTGCTGCCGTTCGCGCCACTGCTTTTTGCAAGCAGCGCGCCGTGTCCACTCGGTTTATTTTTCGTGTTCATGTTGCCAACCCGTTGGTTTACACGCATTTTCAGTTCACCCGCTGCGCAGCTGAGGCCGGCGGCTTGGCCGGCCGCGGAAAGGCGCGCACGAACAACCCGAGCAACGCTCCGCGCAGCGCATTCACGTGCGCGCGGCAGAGCGGATGCCCTTTCGCACGCGGCTGCTGACACCGCACCCAAGCGTTTCGGTGAAATCGCGAAACGCGATACGCCACGCACTGTTTCATGATCAAGAGTTCCGGCCGAATCTAGATAGCTAAAGGCGGTAGGCCCCGAATGCGGTTGGTCCTTGCAGTGGCGCAGCATGCCTGCCGGCCGCAGGCGGGCTGCGTCGCTAGAAAAAAGCTCAAACGAGAATCTTCGCGGTCAATCCCGTGCCGCCGGTCGACGAGATAAACTTGATGCGCAGGAATTTGGCCTGCACCTGGCCAGGTACCGCTGCGCTGGGAATCGAGCGCGCCTCACCGGTCGTCGCCGTCGAGGTGTCAATCGTTTGATACTCGGCGTCGACGTCCGCCATGGCGCCTTGCAACACGATGTTCACCGCCGTTGGCGCGGTGCCGAAGATCGTTTGCCAGCGCACCGCCGTGCCGGGATCATTCGTGCCCGTGAAGCTGGGCAGCGCGAACTGCGATCCCGCTAACGAGCTGCCGGGAAACGCCTCGTTGTTGAAGCTAAAGCCGACATCGCCAGAAAAGAGAGAAGATGGCGGCGTTACATTCTGATAGGCGGGCATGGCAACTCCTCGAAGAAGTTTTCAGTTTTCAGTTGTTAGTTCTTAGTTTTGGAAAGAACACGGGCAGTTTTCAGCTGTCAGTTCTTAGTTTTCGGAAAACACTCGGGCAATTTCGGAACACAAAGTGGCTCTGTTGACATCCCCGACACAGTTCTTATTTCGAGGGTC
>WNFR01000949.1_pt1 | contig 49661 bp, 41 predicted proteins | sample 5400221 | NCBI WGS metagenome assembly WNFR01 (sample SAMN13153357, study PRJNA577476) | soil metagenome | isolation source: 40 cm soil under Madrone tree | place: USA:California | collected 2016-06-14 | reverse complement strand
GCTGGCATCGCGGCGGCGGTGATTGTTCTGGCCGTGTTTGCAGGCGTCTACGTGATGCGCGGAAAGTCGGAGGCGCAGAAGGTTACGTCCATTGCGGTGCTGCCGTTTGTGAATGCCACGGCTGATCCCAACAACGAATATTTGAGCGACGGATTGACAGAGAGCTTGATTGGGACGCTTTCGCAACTGCCGAACTTTAAGGTGATGGCGCGCAGCACGGTTTTTCGTTTTAAGGGAAATCAGGACGATCCGCAGAAAATTGGACAGTCGCTGCAGGTTGGAGCGGTGTTGATGGGGCGTTTGACGCAGCGCGGCGATGAGCTGGGCGTGCAGGCGGATTTGGTGAACGCATCGGACGGCACGGAGATTTGGGGTTCGCACTATGCGCGGAAGCTGGCGGACATCACACAAGTACAGACGGACATCACGCGCGACGTTTCGAACAAACTGCAGGTTCATCTGACCGGGACGGAAAAGGAAAAGCTGGGGCGCGCGGGAACGACGAACGCGGAAGCTTACCGGTTGTATTTGGAAGGGCGGCAGCTGTGGTATGGACGGACGCCGGAAGGAATCAAGAAAAGTGTCGAACTGTTTCAGCGGGCGATCGTTGCGGACCCGAATTATGCGTTGGCATACGCTGGGCTGTCGGACACTTATTGCGTCGCGACGGGGTATGGTGTGTTGATTCAGCCGAAGCAAGCGTATGCGTTGGCGGATGAAGCGTCGCGCAAGGCGCTGGAACTGGATGACACGCTGCCGGAAGCGCACACCGCGAGAGCGATGGTGCTGGCCAATGAAGGGAAATGGAATGATACGGAGAAGGAGTTCCGACGAGCGATTGAGCTGAACCCGAACGATACGACAGCGCATTATTTTTATGCGTTTATTTTTCTGATGCCGCAGAATCGCATCGAGGAGTCACTGGAAGAGTTCCGCAAGGCGTTGTCGCTGGACCCGCTCTCTGGGATTGTGAACGTGAACTACGGTCTGACGCTGATGGTGGCGCACCGGACTCCCGAGGCCATTGTGCAGATGCAGAAAGTGCTGGAACGCGATCCAGCGTTTGCGCCGGCGAACTATTACTTGTCGCAAGTATACGCGTCGACCGGGCGTTATGCGGAAGCGGTGAGCGAACTGAAAAAAATCGCTTCGCCTCCGATCCCAGGATCATTTAGTGGAGATGCGCAGGGATACCTTAGGCTGGCGCTCGATCCCCGAATGGGAACTCCGACTCTGGTCGCGGTGGTTTACGCGCTGATGGGCAATCGCGACAAAACGTTTGAGTATCTGGAGAAGGCGTACGCCGAGCAGGACACCGAGTTGATGGCCAGCATTCGATTTCCCGCGTTCGACGTGTTGCGCGGGGACACGCGATTTAAAGATTTGATGCGGCGGATCGGACTGCCGGATTAACCACCACCGTAACTAACCACCATTGCGAAGGTAGGAGACCGTCAGGTCCGGTTTGTGCCGGAGAAAAGGGTGACCGCAGTTACGTAGGGCAGTACTCGAGTGCTGGTTTACTTAAAGTCACTAAACGTTAATAATATTTCCCTCGCGATTTATTCCTGAGTTAGGTGGCCTCTACGCGTTCCAGCGTTCTTAAGTTAGTTAGTGGAAATTGGTAACTTTTGGGAGGGCCCTATGGTGACCCCGAGCGCCTTCACATTATCGGATGGGGTGAACGTTCTGACGAATGGCGGGCCTGGAGTCACACCCATCGAGTTTTTCTTCATGACCAACTCATCCGGCGCGATCGTCCAGTGGAACGTGGATGTGGCGAATGGAACTGCTGAACTATTCACAAACAGGTTCGGTAGCAGCGACTTCAACAACAGCGCTCGCGGTGACGACGGTGACTGAACGGCAGGAACGGCTGGCTGCGCCGGGACACTTACCGGTGTCAACGGGGCATGGTCCGTGCCAACGACAACGACCGCGGCGCCGGAACCCTCCAGCATCTTGCTTTTCGGCTTCGGACTTATAGGCGTCGCTGAATAGAGCAACCGCATAGTTCTCGCCATCACTTGAGCACTAACTACCCGCCGGGCCTTTGTGACGGCGGGTTTCCCGTTTTGCAGCCAAGAAATGAGGTTATAGCAGACTGGGTGACGGTAGTTAAAGCCCCAGAACGGTGACGAGTTCGCGGACGGAGGCGGAGGATTTTTGCAGGGCGGCGTTTTCGTCGGCGGTTAGCTTGATTTCGATAATTTGTTCGACACCTTTGGAGCCCAGTTTTACGGGGACACCTACGAAGAGGCCTTTGATGCCGTATTCGCCTTCGAGATAGACGGCGCAGGGAAGAATTTTCTTTTTGTCTTTGAGTATGGCTTCGACCATTTCTACTGCGGCGGCAGACGGGGCGTAGTAGGCGGAGCCGGTCTTGAGGAGATTGACGATTTCCGCGCCGCCTTTGCGCGTGCGTTCGACGATCGAATCGATGCGGTCTTTGGGTAGCAGATCGGGCAGGGGAATTCCGGCTACGTTCGAATAGCGCGGGAGGGGAACCATGTCATCGCCGTGGCCGCCAAGAACGAACGAGTGGACATTCTCCACGCTGACTTCGCACTCCATGGCGACGAAGGCGCTCATACGGGCGGAGTCAAGTACACCGGCCATGCCGAGAACGCGCTGCTTGGGAAAGCCGCTGACTTTGAACGCGGCCTGGGCCATGGCGTCAAGCGGATTGGTGACCACGATGATGATGCAGGCGGGCGAGTGCTTGACGATTTGTTCGACGACGGCTTTGACGACGTCATAGTTGGCTTTGAGTAGGTCGTCGCGGCTCATGCCGGGTTTGCGCGGGAAACCGGCGGTGATGACGACGATGTCGCTGTTGGCGGTGCCGGAATAGTCGCCGGTGGCGGTGGAGAGGCCGATCGCATGCGCGTCGGATTTGGTGATCGGCGTGGCTTCGACCATGTCGAGGGCTTTGCCGGCGGGCGGGCCGTCGAGGATGTCGGTTAGGACGACGTCGGCTAGTTCCATGTCAACGATGCGTTGCGCGGTGGTGGAGCCGACGAAGCCGCTGCCAACCACGGTTACTTTTTTTCTGCTCATTTTTCCTCTCCGTGAAACAAAATTATTTGTAGCCATTCAACTGGAGTTGCTGGCTCGGCTGCAAAAGAGCCGGTCTACAGACCGGGCGCTACAACTGCAAGCTGCCGTCGAGCCTGCTGCGGCACGCAAGCCGCGGCACCCCCAAAAAAAAAGCGCACAGCCAGGAATGGCTGTGCCACGAAAAACAAGATCAACCTGTGGCGGCCATGCCTTTCATGTTTTCGATGATGGCGGTAGCGAAGGCGGAGGTGCCGACTTTGGTGGCGCCGGGCATCATGCGTTCTAAATCGTAGGTGACTTTCTTTTGCTGGATGGTGCGGGCGATGCCGTCTTCGATGAGTTTGGCGGCTTCGTTCCAGCCGAGGAATTCGAACATCATGGCGCCAGAGAGCATGACCGAGCCGGGATTGATCACGTCCTTGTCGGCGTATTTTGGCGCGGTGCCGTGGGTGGCTTCGAAGACGCCAAAGCCGTCGCCGATATTGGAGCCGGGCGCCATGCCGAGTCCGCCGACCTGCGCGGCGCAAGCGTCGGAAAGATAATCGCCATTGAGATTCGAGGTGGCGAGGACGCTGTATTCGTCGGGGCGCATCAGGATTTGTTGGAAGACAGAATCGGCGATGCGGTCGTTGATCATTAATTTTTGCTTCCACTGGCCGTGCCCGTGGGTCTTGTAGATCGAACTTAGCGTGTGTTTCACTTCGTCGTAGATGGTTTTCTTGAATGCGTCAGTGGCTTGCTCAAGGCCGGGTTCGATGGCGGCTGCGTTTTGTTCGATGGAGAGTTGCGGATGTTTGTCGAGGTTGTCGATGATCCAGCTTTCGCGTTCGGTGATGGTTTGTTCGCGGAATTCGTGCTGCGCGAGTTCGTAACCCCAGTCGCGGAAGCCGCCTTCGGTAAATTTCTGGATGTTGCCTTTGTGGACCAGCGTGACGGATTTGCGTTTATGCGCGAGGGCATATTTGATGGCGCGACGGACCAGGCGCTTGGTACCGGTGGGAGAAATCGGCTTGATGCCGACGCCGGAATCCCAGCGGATTTGTTTCTTGCCGTCTTTCAACATGTCGTTGTTCAGGAATTCGAGAAGTTTCCTGGCTTCGGGCGAGCCGGATTTCCACTCAATGCCTATGTACACGTCTTCGGTGTTCTCGCGGAAGATGAAGACGTTTAATTTGTCAGGGTGTTTGACGGGGGAGGGAACTCCTTCGAAATAGCGGACAGGGCGCTCGCAGGAATAGAGATCGAGAATCTGGCGTAGCGCGACGTTAAGCGAACGAATGCCACCGCCAACGGGAGTGGTCAGAGGACCTTTGATAGCTACGCGAAAATCACGGATGGCTTCAACGGTGTCGTTGGGGAGCCATTCTTTGTAGACGTTGAAGGCTTTTTCGCCGGCGAAAACTTCATACCAGGCAACTTTGCGTTTGCCACCATAGGCGTGTTCGACCGCAGCGTCGAAAACGCGGCGCGACGCTTTCCAGATGTCGCGGCCAGTGCCATCGCCCTCGATGAACGGAATGATAGGGTTATGCGGGACTTGCAGCTCGCCACCGCTGTAGTCAATCGGCGTCCCTTCCTCTGGAACGGTTTGCGCATTGTAAGTGCTCTTCATCTTGCACGACCCCCGGGATGACTTCTTAAAAACAAAATACAGATGCGACGCGATTTGTGTGGCGATGGCGCGCTTCGGCGCGCGTGGCCGAATTTCAAACAATATCACAAGGTACGCGGGAGCCGAAATTCACTCCCAACTTGTTATGACGCATTCCCAAGAACAGATTGCCGCCTGTTTGGACTACGCGTGCGAACTTCCTGAGTTCGAGGCTGTCGTCAGTGATGGCATCAGAATTAGGCATTGACCCGTGTCAAAAATCAGTTAAATACTTTGCTCGGCGGGGAAAGGTCGCGCAGGAGCTTGTAATATCAGAAAGAAGTTGGCGGGAGGCTGGGGGAATTGTCGAAGCTTTCGCCGGACACGCTAAAAGGCTACCTGACGCTTTCTGGGGCGAATGGCAAAACAACGCTGCTGGGCGAGAAGACGCGGCAGCTTATTTCGCTGGCGGTGGCGGTGACTACGCGGTGCGATGGGTGCATTGTGTTTCATACCGATGCGGCGTTGAAGGCGGGCGCTTCGAAAGAAGAGATTAGCGAAGCGCTGGGCGTAGCGGTCGCGATGAACGCTGGCGCGGCGTTGATTTATTCGACTCGCGTGCTCGATGCGGTGGAAGCGAAGTCTGTCGCTGCCAAGGCCTGACACACCGTGGTGCAGTCCTAGCGGAAGTTGTTATTAATCCATTTGTCTTCGACGACGATGCAGTAGAGTCCGGACCAGTCTCTCTGCCAGCGCCAACCTTTCTGGGTGCCCGGTGGCATTGCGCTCAAGATAAGAACTAGCGAACTCGGCTGAGATAAGTTGTTGTTGCAGTGTGGGCACCGTGGCTTTGAGCCTTTCTTGAAGTTGCCGCCGCAGTCGCAAGGCGTTAGCTATGGTTCCATCCCAGAGCACATCTCTTGGTGTACCATGCGCTTGTACGTTCCGGTGCTGACTTCTCTGGCCATTGCGCGAGCGGGCCTCGCTGAACGAGAAGCTGCAGAAAGCAGGCTAGTCGTAGTATTCCTGACCCAGGTGGGTGATTAGGTCTTCGCCCATTAGCCAGCGCAGTGTGTTCTTCAATTTCATGGATTGAATGAAGAGATCATGTTCGGGATAGAGTTCCGGGCTGGTCATGGGCGATTTGAAATAGAAGCTAAGCCATTCCTGAATGCCGCGGAAGCCTGCGCGTTGTGCTAAATCGAGGAAGAGAACGAGGTCGAGCACAATCGGCGCGGCAAGAATCGAATCGCGGCAGAGAAAGTCCACTTTGATCTGCATCTTGTAATTGAGCCAGCCGAAAATGTCGATGTTGTCCCAGCCTTCTTTGTTGTCGCCGCGCGGCGGGTAATAGTTGATGCGGACTTTGTGGTGAATCTTGCTGTACAGTTCTGGGTAGAGCTGCGGCTGGAGAATATATTCGAGCGCGCCTAGCTTGGATTCTTCCTTCGTTTTGAATGATCCGGGATCGTCCAACACTTCGCCATCGCGATTGCCGAGAATGTTGGTGGAATACCAACCGTCAAGGCCGAGCATACGTGCCTTGAAGGCCGGCGCAAGAACCGTCTTGATCAGCGTTTGGCCGGTTTTAAAATCCTTGCCGCAGACGGCGACGTTGTGATCGAGCGCCAATTTCTGCATGGCGGGAATATCAACGGTAAGGTTCGGCGCGCCGTTGGCGAATGGCACTCCGCTGGTTACTGACGCCCACGCATAGAGCATCGAAGGCGCAATCGCCGGATGATTATTCTTCATGCCTTCGATGAATTTTTCCGGCGTCGAATGAACTTCTTCGGGCCGGATGAACACTTCGGTTGAAGCGCACCAGCAGGTGACCAGGCGCGTAGCGCGTGAGGTCTTTTTGAAGTTGGCGATGTCTTCCTTAATTTGCAGTGCAAGCTCGTACTTGTTTTTCGCTTTCTTGACGTACGTGCCGTCGAGCTTTTTCACGAATTCCTTGTCGAAGGCCGCTTTCATCGGCTTGATCTTGGAGAGAAACGGTTTTACTTTTTTAAGGTCTTCGTTACTGAGCACACCGGCATTCGAAGCGGCCTGGTAAGCGTTGTCCTTAAAGAGATCCCAGCCGCCGAAAACAAGATCGTCGAGATCAGCCAGCGGGACAAACTTCTTAATTCGCGGCGAATTGTTATCCGTGCGCTTGCCGAGGCGAATGGTTCCGAGTTGCGTCAGTGAGCCGACCGGCTGCGCCTTGCCGGTACGAACCAATTCGACTCCGGCCATGAATGTGGTGCTGACAGCTCCCATTCCCGGCAAAAGGATCCCGAGTTTTCCCTTCGGTGGCACAATCTTAGCTGGCTTTTCCATTCAACTCCCCTGTTTGCGAGCGATTTCACTGCGAATGAGGCCAAAGGCCTCGAAAAAGTGCGGACAAACAAACTAGTAGTATTGCGCACGAGGCGCGTGGTTGCAAATCCCGCCATCAGAACCTTTGCGAATTTCGAAAAGTCCGTTGGCAAAAACACGTTGGCAAAAACACGATTGATATACGTACGGGCCATAGATTACCATCGCACGCCCGATGCATGGCAAGGCAGCGGAGGAATATCCGTTCATGAATGAAACTGGGCAGGAGAAGAATGTCGGCCGCAGTGTTTGGGCCGTATTCGCGGGATTTCTCGTTGTTGTTGTACTATCCATCGCGACCGACGCGGTGCTGCACGCTGCCGGTATTTTCCCCGCGCTGGGCCAGCGGATGAGCGACGGACTTTTTGTGCTTGCCACGATTTATCGAACGATTTACGCAGTAGTAGGCAGTTACATTACGGCGAGACTGGCGCCCAATAAGCCGATGAAGCACGCACTGATCGGAGGCGCCATCGGAATGGCTCTCGGTGTTATCGGAGCCGTCGTTACATGGAACAAGGATCTGGGACCGCACTGGTATCCAATAGCACTCGCCGTGGAAGCTTTGCCGACCGCTTGGGTGGGAGCCAGGTTGAGACTTATGGGGACCTCGAATGAGTAAAGCAATGGGTCTGGCCAATTGAGGTTTGCTGGGGATGAAAGGGTCTAATGCTACGAGCGGCGGCGTTGCTGGGATTCGAAAATCGAGCTAATCAGAGATACGACAGAGAGTGTTACGACACCCAAAATAAGCACGTAGACGATCAAGACGACCTCCATTGACACAATTTGTATGGGCAAGTCTCAGTCCAATTAAGGAAGCTTTATTTTCAAGGAGTTAGGTTCGTCTAGAGGGATTCGTGTAGGAAAGAGTGGACAGCTGAGGCGGTTAATCGACTATTTTCTACAGTCCTAGACTAGTAGTCCTAGTATTCTACGGCTTCCAATACGGCTGCGACTTGGAAAAGCCGAGCAACGACCATGCCCTTCGTCTTTTTTGCGGCAATCGCGCCAACCCGCGCTTTAGGTCTTGCTCAAGTGGATAGAGCCGTCTCCGGTGTGAATCGTAAGGGGAGGGCCTCCGCCGTTCATTTTGCCGTGGATCTGCGACGTACCCATAGTTCCTTCGACCAAGACCGGTAAGCCCAGGCTGATGCGGCCGTCGTTGGTACTAGCGTCAATGTTGGCCTGAAGGTCGCCGGGCAAGGACATGGTCACGCTGCCGTCGCCGGTGTGAATATTCCAACCGTTGGCAAGCTTTGAGCCCGGATTGGCATGAGCGGTGACGCTGCCGTCGCCAGTTTTGATGTTGAGGGCGTCAAAGCGGCCTTCAACGTTGATGTGGCCGTCGCCACTGGTGGCCTCCAGCTGTCCGTCCAAGTCACGACCCTCAATGCTGCCATCGCCGGTGCGGAGGCGGATCTGGCCCTTGGCACCATCCACGCGAATGTGGCCGTCGCCTGTGTGAATATCGAGGTTCCCGTTTATGGCATCGGACTCGACCGAACCGTCGCCCGTATCCACGTTCAAGTCGGCATCGCGGGGCATATGCACTTCAATGCGAAGCGTACGGTGATTGCCCCAGCCGAAGCTGATGCCGCTGCGAGCGCGGGCGCTGACCTGAACTTGGTCGCCACTCTGGTTCGAACTAACGGTGAGGTTCCTGTCCATCGTGTAGCCGCTGTAGATGACGTGAAATTCGACCTGCTTGGAATCGCCGGTGGTCACGCGTACTGAGCCGTCGTTCGAATCCACATGGACCCGAGCCCGGCCGCTTACAGTGTAAGACTTGGTCCATTCTTCTGCGCTGGCCGAACCTACGGCGAACGAGCTGGCAAAAACGGCTAAAGCGGCCAAGCCTGCGAGCCGCCCGAGCATCCTTTTGGGCGTCCTGCCTGGGAGGGGAAGAGTGAACATGATTGTTTATGCCTCGTTTTGGCGTTCCGAATTGCTTGCTTTGTACCCGTCTATTAAAGGTACGAGAATCGCTTCTGAAAGGTTCCGCAGACCACTACCCGCGCCCCAGCTCTATTTGCTTCGACCGGCGCTCTTGGTCTTGGCAGCGCCCGGCTTCGGGCGTAGCGCTTCGAGGAACTGCTCTGGAGCAAGGGTATTCAGGACGTCGGCCTTGGAAAGCCAGCCGCGGCGGGCGGTGGTGACGCCGTACTGGATGAAGGAGAGATTGCTGGTGGTGTGGGCATCCGTCGAGATGACGACTTTGACTCCGCGGTCCTTGCACATACGCAAGTGAACATCTCTGAGGTCCAGGCGATCGGGGTAGGAGTTGCACTCCATGGCAACGCCGTGTTTGGCGCAGGCGTCGAGAACCTTCTCCATGTCGTACGAAAAAGGGTCGCGGCGCAACAACAGCCGTCCAGTGGGGTGGCCGATAATTTGCGCGTAGGGATTTTCTATGGCGGCCAGCATCCGGTCGGTCATGGCCACGCTATCGAGGTTCATATAAGAGTGCACGGAGCAGACGACGACTTCGATCTGCGCCAGGATTTCGTCGGAGTAATCGAGCGAGCCGTCTTTCAGGATGTCCACCTCAGCGCCGGCAAAAACGCGGATACCGAGGCCCTTGGCGTCCGCCGCGTGCAGATTCTTGACGTGCTGGGCCATGCGTTTCTCGTCCAGCCCATTGGCGACAGTGACGGCTTTCGAATGGTCGGTGATGGCGATATAGCTGTGGCCCAGCGCTTTGGCGGCCGCGGCCATTTCCTCGATGGAGTTTTTTCCGTCGCTGGCGGTAGTGTGCATCTGCAGATCGCCCTGCACGTCCTCGCGTTTGATGAGATGAGGAAGCTTGTGCGCTTCGGCGGCTTCAATTTCGCCGCTGTTTTCGCGCAGCTCCGGCTCGATGTAGTCGAGCTTCAGTTTGTTGTAGATTTCTTCTTCGGTACGTGCGGCAACGCGCTTTTCCCCTTTCAGGGTGGCCAGTTGATATTCATTCAGCGTCCAGCCCATTTCGTTGGCGCGGCCGCGCAGTTTAACGTTGTGTTCGCGCGAACCGGTGAAATAAAGAAGAGCCGCGCCGAAGTTTTCCTTCTTCAACAGACGCACGTCAACTTGCAAGCCATTCTTGAGCGTGAAACTCACTTTGTTTTCGCCGTGCGCCAGGGTCTGATCGATTCCGGGAAATTTCAGGATGTGCTCGGCAAGCGCGTCAACGTGTTTTTGCGCGGTGTATCCATCGGCGAGAGTTACCAGCAGGTCCAGATCGCCGACGGTTTCTTTGCCGCGGCGAAGAGAACCCGCCGGAGTAACACTTTCCGCGGCCTTGCCGGCCTTGGCAATGTGCTCTTGCAAGGCTTCCGCGGCCACTTCCACACTTTGCAGCAGGAAACGTCCGATCAATCGTTTGAACGCTTCGATGGCCTTCAGAATATTCTGTTCGCTTTTTTCGCCGAAGCCCGGGACGTCGCGCAACTTGCCTTCCAGCGCGATCTTTTCCACTTCGGGGACGCTGCCCGCCTTGAATTTCTTAAACAGCAGCGCCGCTTTCTTGGGACCGAGCGACTGGAGTTGCAGCACGTCCAGAATCGTCGCGGGATATTTTTTCAAAAGCTTCTTGCGCAGCGCATAGTCACCGGTTTGTAGAATTTCGTTCAGGTGCTCCACCATGCGATCGCCAATACCGGGAAGCTCCTTCAGCTTTTCGGGTTCCTTGGCCAGTTGCTCGATGGAGTCCGGCAGGCCCGCGATTAGCTCGGCCGCCTTTTCGTAACTGCGGTAGCGGCCGATGATTGCGCCGTCAATTTCCAGCAATTGCGCGGTCTCGCGAAGGATGCGGGCGATCTGTTGGTTGTCCATGGGGTGATTATAATGCGAAGCGGTTTGAATCGAGTTCCGTACCTTTGGAAATAAAAAGGCCGGCAGAGGGGAACACAACCCAGCCGGCCGTAATTATTGCGTTGTAGTCTATGCTGCTTTTTGTACTTCGGCTGCTTGCGGTCCTTTCGGACCTTGCACAATCTCGAATTCCACTGCATCGCCTTCCTGCAATGTGCGATAGCCATCACCGGTAATCGCGGAATAGTGGACAAAAACATCCGGACCATCCGCGCGCCCAATGAAACCATAGCCCTTCGAATTGTTGAACCACTTTACCGTTCCTTGCACCGCTTTCGTCCTCCCTGAATTGAAACGAATGGTACAAAAGATTCCAGGCATGCCGGCTTGGTACGGTAGCGAACCAAAACAAACAGAACTGGAATGGGCGGAGTGTATCAGAACGGAACTCCCAGTCAATAGAACTCGCTGGCAACCTTATAAGTTTTCGGTAGGGTTTTTTGTATTGCAAAATCGTTTTAATTACTAACTGCCGCGCCTAGTTGTTTTGTTTACAGTAAACGAAAAATAAAACAGCAGGCCAGCAACGGACTTGGCGTCTCTTAACTTGCCCGACTGCATCATTTGTTCCAGTTCTTTTCGGGTGTAGGCGGCCACGATGATTTTTTCATCCTCTTCCGGCGCGGCTTTGCCGGGGCTAACGCCCTCGGCCAGTAAAATGTACATCCGCTCTTCCAGAAAACCAGGGGTGGGAAAGACATCCAGAAATACAGTGAACTTTTTAGCGCGGTAGCCAGTCTCCTCGATCAGTTCGCGCTGCGCGCCTTTCTTGGGATTTTCGCCCGGCTCCATTCGGCCGGCGACGAGCTCCCACAAATACTGCCTGGTGGCGTGGCGATACTGGCGAACCAGCACGATCCGTCCGTCGGGAAGTACCGGCAATACCACTACGGAGCCAGGATGAGTCACGACTTCGCGAGTGGTGCGAACGCCGGTAGGCTCGATCAATTCGTCGCGCCGCACGCCGAAAGCTTTGCCTTCGTAAATGATTTCGCTTTTCAGGATTTTGGCTTTTTTGTTCGGCTGCTTGACGATTTCTTTTCCCATGTCCGCTCCCGGCAATGTGAATTGCACGCTTGATGATAAAGGATTCGCGCGAACTTTTTCAGCCGCAGCACTCGCGACCAACCGTACGTTGAGATCCCCCGTCCCGTACAGCGTGACGCAGGATGACAAACGTAGTCTCAAGTGCGTGTCTGTCGCCCGCCAATTGCTCCACCGCGCCGCCCGTGCCTATACTTGGACGCGCGAAATCTCCATGCCCATCAACACGCTCATCGTTGACGACGAAAAGCCGGCTCGCGAGGAGCTGGCCTTTCTGCTGAAAGCTTTTCCGGACATCCACCTCATCGCCCAGGGAAAAAACGGAATCGAAGCAGTCAATCTGATCCGGGAGCACGCCCCAGATTTGGTTTTTCTGGATGTGCAGATGCCCGGTTTGGATGGTTTTGGAGTATTACAAAAACTTGTCGAGCGAAAAATAGATGTGCCGCACGTGGTCTTCGCCACCGCGTTTGATCATTACGCGGTAAAAGCGTTCGATGTAAACGCCGTCGATTACGTACTGAAGCCGTTTGATAAAGCGCGCATCGCCAAAGCCATTCAACGCGCACGCCGCGAAATCGAATCGGAAGTTTCGCCTACCGACCGATTGGAGCAGCTGGTCAGCCGCCTGGGCGCGATGAAAACTGCTGCGGCGAAGGCCGCCGGGCCCGCGCCGTCAAAGATTCTCGTCAACGCGCAGCAGAAACTGCTGCTGCTGGATGCCGAAGACATCATTTTCGCCACCATCGGCGACGGGCTGATCTCCATCATCGCGTGCGATCTCGAAGGCACCACGAATCACCGCACGCTGGATGAACTCGAAGAAGCCCTGGCGTCGGAGATCTTCTTTCGGGCACACCGCTCGTATCTCGTCAACATCCACCACATTAAGGAAGTTGTGCCGTGGTTCAAATCCACCTTCATGCTGAAAATGAACGACAAAAAGCACACCGAGGTCCCAGTGAGCCGCACACAAACCAAGCGTCTGCGGGAACTATTTAAGCTCTGAGTAGCGCAGACAATCTTCTCTGCGCGCGGTTATAGCCACGCCATGCAGTAACCCCACAAGCAGGACTAACTGTGCCACTGTGCTAGCATTATTTGACACGCGATGGATTTCTCACTCACTGACCAGCAAAAACTGATTCGCGATACCGTCCGGCAATTTATGGAGACGGAAGTTCGTCCGCTGGTGAAGGAACTGGAGCGCGAAGAGAAATTTCCTCTTGACCTCCTCAAGAACATCGCGGACATGGGCTGCTGTGGAATGTTGATGCCCGAAGAATGGGGCGGGTCAGGCCTCGACACAGTCTCCTATGTACTGATGATCGAAGAAGTGGCGCGTGTTTACACCGCAATGTCCACGGCGCTCGGCGTGACAAATTCCGCCGTGCAGATTCCGCTGCTGCAATTCGGCAGCGAAGCGCAAAAGCAGAAATATCTGAAGCATCTAGCGAGCGGCGAAATTCTAGGCTCGTTCTGCCTGACCGAAGCAGCGGCAGGCTCAGACGCCGCCGGAATTCAAGCCACCGCCAAACGCGATGGCGATATTTACCGCCTCAACGGTGCCAAAACGTGGGTAACCAACGGAAGCGTCGCCGGCGTATTCATCATTTTCGCCAAAACAAATCCCGAAGCCGGTGCGAAGGGAATTAGCGCATTCCTGGTTGAACCCACCTTCAAGGGTTTCAAAATCGGCCGCCATGAAGACAAAATGGGCCAGCGATCGTCGCCTTCGGTCGAAATTTTGTTGAACGATTGTGAAGTGCCAGCCGCGAATCGCCTCGGCGAAGAGGGGCAGGGGCTGAAGATTGCTCTCAGTGCCCTCGAGGGCGGGCGCATTGGCATCGCCGCGCAAGCCGTCGGCTTGGCGCAAGGCGCTCTCGATGAGTCCATCAAGTACGCCAAACAGCGCCGCGCCTTTGGCAAAACGATTTCAGATTTTCAGGCCATCCAATGGATGATTGCGGACATGCAGACGGAACTCGAAGCCGCGCGCGGCCTAACCTATTACGCTGCATGGCTCAAAGACTCAGGCAAGACTTCTCTTAGCGGCCCCGGCAGCGCGGGAGGGGGCGCAGCCGCGTCGAAAGCAAAACTCTACGCCAGCGAAATGGCCAATCGCGTGGTCTACAAAGCCGTGCAAATTCACGGCAGCGTTGGCTACTCCCGCGAAACCGATGTCGAACGCATGTACCGCGACGCCCGCGTCATCACCATTTACGAAGGCACCAGCGAAGTCCAGCGCATGATCATCGCCCGCGACCTGCTGAAGTAACTGCAAGAAGGATTCCCACAGAGTCACAGAGACCACAGAGCGTCGGAAAAAGTAGCACAGACAATGTTTTTATGTAGCAAGCGCCCTGCCCGAGGCAAATAACTTATCCCGCTGCCGACTGGGCCTCTTCTCTGTGACCTCGGCGCCCTCTGCGTTAAGAAGACCTTTAGCCCCTTCCACCTACGTCCCGCTCGTGCGATTTTCTCTTGTTTCCTTCCGAACTCGGTGCGCTCTGTGACTCTGTGGCAAATCCTCTCTTCGTTTTTGTGCAGCCTCAACTGGCGCAATCGGCAAAAAACTTATAACTTATTACTTACAACTTAAAATTCTGCACACAGGGAAACGTTGACCACCAAGAAAAATCGAGTCCTAAGCGGCATGCGCCCCACCGGTAAGCTCCACATCGGCCACTATTTCGGTGCGCTGCAAAACTGGGTCCGTCTGCAAAATGATCCGTCATACGAATGTTTTTACTTCATCGCGGACTGGCACGCGCTCACCAGCGACTACGCCGACACGAGTGCCGTAGCGCAAAACACGATCGAAATCGTCACCGACTATCTAGCCGCCGGCCTCGACCCGCAAAAATCCGTCATCTTTCAGCAATCGCTCGTCCCTGAACACGCCGAACTCCACCTACTCCTCGGCATGGTCACGCCGCTTGGCTGGCTCGAACGCGTCCCCACCTACAAAGAAGCCTTCGAAAACGTAACCAACAAAGATCTCCACACCTATGGTTTTCTCGGCTACCCCTGCCTGCAAACCGCTGACATCGTCATGTATTCCGAACCCGGCACTCCACTCTTCGTCCCCGTAGGCGAAGACCAAGTCTCCCACGTAGAAATCAGCCGCGAAATCGTTCGCCGATTTGATTTCTTCTATGGATTTCAGGTCAATCCTGACCTATTCATTCCCGCAAATTTCGCTGACTATTGCGAAGCTCTGAAACATCTGCGCGTTGTCAGGACGCTGCGGGACCTTGTGGATTCCTCGGATGAGCCTCTGAAAGCTGGTAATGCGATCAAGACGTCAATCTTGATCAAATATGCGACTGAGGTCGGATTAGTGAATTTCGTTGAAGAAATGGGAGAGTTCCGCAAGTACTTTGAATTCAGCGAAGTTCTGACTGAACCCCAGGTAATGCTCACCGAAACTCCGCGCATCCCTGGCCTGGACGGCCGCAAAATGTCGAAGAGCTACGGCAACGCCATCACCCTCTCCGAATCCGACGACGAGATTCGGAAAAAAACCAAGGTGATGATCACTGACCCGAAACGAGTTCGCCGCTCCGACCCCGGAAATCCGGACGTGTGTCCCGTCTACGATTGGCATAAACTCTTCTCGTCCCCGGAAACGCTGACGTGGGCGGCCGAGGGCTGCCGCTCCGCCGGCATTGGCTGCATCGAGTGCAAAGCAAGAATGGCCGATCACCTAATCGAGTGGATCGCTCCGATCCGCGAGCGCCGCGTGCGGTACGAAAAAAATCCTGCGCGCGTTCTCGAAGTGGTCGACACCGGTTCGAGGCGCGCCCGCGAAGTAGCCAAGGTCACGTTGGAGCGCGTTCGCGAAGCCGTCTTCGGCTGGCAGAAGAAACGCGCCGAAATCAAAGCAGTATCCGTCGAGGTGCACGACACGCACGATTAGCCGAACGCAGCAATTTGTATCGGCGGGTTTATCCCGTCTTGGTTTTCTTTTTGTTGTCATTCTGAGAGCCGACTCATCGGCTCGAAGGATCTCAACCGATGCGTCTTGGCTAAAGCTCCGAAGTTGCTTCAGGGTTTTGTAGCGGCTGGTCTTCGGACCGGTGCTTTTTTCAGAGAACTGAGTACTGATTACTGACAATCAAAACATGGCCTCGCCCTACAAAATCAACATCCCGATGTACGAAGGTCCCCTCGATCTGCTTCTCGACCTCATCAAGAAGCAGGAAATGTCCATTCACGATATCCAAATCTCCAAAATCACCTCGCAATATCTCGATTACCTGCACAAACTCGAAGAACTGAACGTCGACGTCTCCTCGGAATTCATCTACATGGCTGCATCGCTCATCTATATCAAATCGAAAATGCTTTTGCCGCCCGACCCCCTGGCCTCAGCAGAAGATCCATCTGGCGACCCACGCGAAGAACTCGTCCAGCGCCTGCTCGAACACGAAAAATTCAAAAACGCGGCGCAGCTTCTGTACCAAAAACAGCAAATCGAAGAGAACGTGTGGTCCAAACCGGACAAGTCGCTCTACAACGATGAAGGCACCGAAGGCGAACTGGTTGTCTCGCTGGTCGACCTGGTAAAAGTTTTTCAGCAAGTCCTCGAACGCCGCAAAGAAGTCGCGCGCATCGAGCTGCAGCACGAGCAATTCACCGTAGCGCAGATGATCGCGCAGTTGCGCGGACAAATCCTCGCCAGCGAAGATTCCAGCGTCAATCTAGTAAAATTTTTCGAAGCCTGCCCCTCACGCCACGCCATGATCGTGGCATTTCTTGCGGTACTCGAAATGGTCAAGCTGCAGGCCGTCGCCATCGTGCAGGAAAAACAGTTCGGCGAAATCCTGCTGCGCAAAGGCAAATCCTTTGACACGGTCTTTGACGAAAAAGGCGAAATGCGCCTGATCGACGAGGAATACAAATGAGGTTTCTCGCTTTTCGTAGTGGTCGGTCTTTCGCGCTGTTTGCGGCCCGAACGACTTTTCGGGAAGACCGGTGCTTTTCTCCGAACGTTGAGCCGGGCTCCGTTCTTCGCTTTGCACTGTCGACTGTGAACTGTAAACTGTGAACTGAATATGACCAACGAAGAACGCAAATCAGCCCTAGAAGCTATTATCTACGCCGCGGACGAGCCAGCCACCATCGAACAACTGGCGTCAGCGCTTGGCGAAGAAAAAATGGTCGTGCAAGCCGCGCTCGACGAACTCGTTGCCAGCTACGCGGTAGAAGAACGAGGCGTCGAAATCCGAGCGGTCGCCGTCGGTTACAAGATGTACACCAAGCCGCAGCATCACGACGTAGTGCGCCGCTTCATCAAGAGTCTGCGGCCGCCGCTGCGCCTCTCGATGCCCGCGCTCGAAACGCTCGCCGTGATCGCGTACAAGCAACCCGTCACCGGCCCGGAAATTTCCGAAATTCGCGGCGTCAACAGTTCCGGCGTGCTCGCCACGCTTCTCGATAAGCGCCTGATCACTACGGCAGGCCGCAAAGAAGTGATGGGCCGCCCGATTCTCTACAAATCTTCGAAAGAATTCCTGATGCGTTTCGGTCTCAGCGATCTGCAGGAATTGCCCAGCCTCAAGGAGTTCGAAGCGCTGGCCCGCGAAGCCCTCGGCAGCGACATGGGCGTAGCTCCCACCACCGAAGAAGCGATGCTAGCCGCGCCCACCGCAGACACTTTGGAAAATCTCACTGCCGCTCAGTCTCCAGCCATCGGGCACTCCAGCGCGCCCCACGATTCTTCCAATCCGCTCACTACGGACTTAGCCGATAACGACCAACTCGTCCCCACCGAATTCGCAGCTCCGGAAGTGGGCGCCCGTGCTGCGGGTTCTCCAGTTGCCGATTCCGCGCCTGGGTCTTCGCCATCACCCTGCGAACCGCCCGCACCATCCGACGACGAATTCCTCCGCGAACGCGAAGTCGAATCCACAGCCGAAGGCATGCCCAGCGGCGAACTCGATGAAGAACCACCGAAAGCCGACTCCGCCAGCGCGGCAAATAACTGACTATCAACTTCTTTTCAACCCTTGAACTCTTTTCTATCTCTGTGACTCTGTGTCTCTGTGGTAGATTCTTCGCTCTTTCGCCTCGTCCCTCAATTTCAGCTACCATAGTCAACCCATGCAAGAACGCCTACAAAAAATCATCGCCCGCGCAGGCATCGCTTCCCGCCGCCATGCCGAACAGCTCATTCTCAGCGGACAAGTTCGCGTCAACGGAAAAACCGTTCGCGAACTCGGCAGCAAGGCCGACACTGGCGCCGACAAGATCGAAGTCTCCGGAAAAAAAATTGCCGCGGAAGAACGCAAAGTGTATCTGCTGCTGAACAAGCCGTCGGAAATCGTTTCCACGCTTGCCGACCCCGAAGGCCGCAAAACTCTGCGCAACCTGCTGCGCGGAATGCCCGAACGCGTTTATCCGGTAGGCAATCTCGAATATTCCGCATCCGGATTGATCCTGCTCACGAACGACGGCGACTTTGCCGCCGACATGCTCAAACACTGGGAAAATATCGAGCAGGTCTATCACATAAAAGTAAAAGGCATGCTGACGCGCATTGATCTGGAACGTCTGGGAAAAGAAATTGGTGCGAAAATGCAAACTCTCCGTCAGCCTGACGCCACCCGCGGCCACACCGCAAATTACTGGTACGAAGTGCGCATGCGCAGCTCGAAAAAAGAAGAAATGCGCAAGGTCTTGTTCAAGGAAAGGCATCCAGTCGAAAAAGTGAAACGCGTCGCGCTCGGTCCGCTGACCGTGGAAGGTATTCCGCGCGGCCGTTACCGGCTGCTTTCGCAGAAAGAAGCGGATTCGTTTCGAAGTGAATTTAAGAGCGTTAAAACGAAAAAAGCTGCTGTTAAGACCGCACAGTTACCGGCTTCGTCATAGCCGGGCACACTCACGTAACGCCGTCCCGATCCTTAAACCCAACGCCAAAACCCGTCCTTCCGGGTGAAGCGAGGAATTTCCCTTCGATTTCTAAATTAACGCGGAATGCTGCTATCTTTTCTCAGTGCCCACGGAACGCCTACAAAAAATTATGGCGGCGGCTGGAATTTCTTCGCGGCGCAAAGCCGAGGAGATCATCGCCGCCGGTCGCGTCACCCTCAACGGAAAAATCGTCACCGAGCAGGGAACCAAAGCCGATCCGCAAGTCGACGAAATCCGAGTGGACGGCAAACCCCTGAAACCCGCCGAACAACTCCTCTATTTCATGCTGAATAAACCGAAAGGTTACGTGACCACGGTCAGCGATCCCGAAGGCCGCCCAACCGTCATGGAATTCGTCGCCTACCGCAAAGAGCGCCTCTATCCCGTCGGGCGCCTGGATTACGCCAGCGAAGGTCTCTTGTTAATGACCAACGACGGCGAACTCGCGCAAAAACTCAGCAAAGCCGGCTCGCACATGCCAAAAACCTATCACGTTAAAATCAGCGGCCGGCCTGACGAGAAGGCCATCGAACGTTTACGCCGCGGGATTATAATTACCCTGGAAGACGGCGAGCGCGTGAAAACCTCGCCGGCGAAAATCCGTTTGCTCGAAGACGCGCCCAATCCCTGGTACGAAGTGATTCTGATCGAAGGCCGCAACCGTCAAATCCGCCGCATGTTTCAGAATACCGGCTTCTTGGTGGAAAAAATCAAACGTGTCCAACTCGGTCCGCTGAAACTCGACGTGCCGCCCGGAAAAGTTCGCCCGCTGACTGTGCGCGAAGTGGCACAATTAAAAGCCCTGACGCGCGCGCCTTTGTAGTGCCGGCTTTCCCGCCGTTTTGGTCGTAGTGCCGGGCTTCAGCCCGGACTCTTCAACTCGCATTTCTTGGGAGACCACGTTGAAACTTATCACTCGTTCGCTCATCGTTCTGATTTTGCTCGCTGGCGTTTCCCATGCCGCCACGGATTGGGACACGCGCGGCAAGGCCTGGTGGGCGCATATCCAATATCTGGCCGACGACAAACTGGAGGGCCGCGGCACCGGCACGGAAGGTTTCGCCAAAGCAGCAGCCTACGTGACCGATGAATTTCAGAAGGCCGGCTTGCAGCCCGCAGGAGTTCACGGTTACGCCCAACCCGTCGAACTTAATGTGCTGCAGCTTGATGAGACGCAGTCTTCTCTCGACTTCATTCGAAATGGAAAAGCGGAGCCGGTGCAGTTCGCTGAAGACGGATTTCTGCAGACCACGCCCAACGCAGCGCCGGCCGAAGCGCCTGCGGTTTTTATCGGATATGGCCTGAAAATCCCGGAAGCGAACTACGACGATTTTGCCGGCGTGGATCTGAAAGGAAAAATCGCCGTCTATGTCACCGGCGGACCTTCTTCGATTCCAGCTTCCGTGAAGGCGCACAATCAGTCCGGCGAAGAACGGCGAAAAAATGTTGCGCAAGCGGGAGCGGTCGGGACCGTGATGATTTTGAATCCGCAAACGCAGGAAATTCCGTGGTCACGCATAGCCGGCGCGCGATTGTCTGAACGCATGGAATTGCAGGACGCCGCAGTCGCGACGTGGCCGAAGTTCGCAATGACCATGAATCCGGTGCACGCTGACAAATTGTTTGTCGGAAGCGGCCATGCCTTTCAGGAAATTACTGCAGTGCTCGGCACCGACAAGGTGCTGCCGCACTTTCCGCTGAATATCACGATTCGCGCGAAAACCGCGGAGAAGCGCTCCACCGCACATTCGGAAAATCTTGCAGGCGTGCTGCTCGGCAGCGACACCAGACTGAAAGACGAATACGTCGCGATCAGCGCACATCTCGATCATCTGGGAATCGGCGAACCGGTGAACGGAGACAAAATCTACAACGGCGCGATGGACGACGCCTCGGGAATCGCTTCGCTAATCGAGATCGCGCGCGCAATGCGCGATTCAGACGTGAGGCCGAGACGCTCCATTTTATTTTTGGCGGTCACGGGAGAAGAAAAAGGCTTGTTGGGCTCGGAATATTTCGCGTCGCATCCCTCCGTGAAAGGCAAAATCATCGCGGATCTGAACATGGACATGTATCTGCCATTGTTCCCGCTGAAATATCTGGAAGTGCAGGGGCTCGGTGAATCCTCGCTGGGCGACGATGTCACCGCGGTTGCCAAAGACGCTGGCGTAACGGTGCAAGCGGACAAACAGCCGGATCACGTGCGCTTCATTCGAAGCGATCAATACAGTTTCATCAAGCAGGGCGTGCCATCACTCGCGTTCAAATTCGGATGGCTGCCGGGTACACCGGAAGAGAAACTTTTCAACGACTGGTACAAAGAGCGTTACCACGGAGTGAAGGACGACGTGACGCAACCAGTGGATGCAGCCGCGGCGGCGCAGTTCAACGCCATCCTGGAAAAACTTGCGCTTCGAATCGCAAATGCGGATCAGCGCCCAACCTGGAATTCCGACAGCTTCTTCAAGAGATTCGCCTTATCGCAATAGCGTTAAATTAGCAAGGAACGAGGTTTTCTCTTTGTAGCTATTTCGCGCTACAAGCCGCTCGTTCCACGAATCCCGCGCAGCAATCGCGCGAACCCTCAAGTGTTCACCAGAGTAGCAACGAGGGCACGCCTGTTCTTCGCGCCTGCCATCCAACGCTTCCGTTTCAAGGATACTTTATGCAGAACATCACATGGATGCTCCGCGACGAATAGCGGGCCGGGAATTTGTTTCGACTGAACGAAGGCGGTGCGCGTGATCTGGTATTTCTTCTTTTTTCTGGTTTCGGGATTCTGCGGAATCCTATACGAGCTGGTCTGGCTGCGGCTGGCCATGGCGCAGTTCGGCGTCACCACTCCGCTGGTTTCGATCGTACTGTCGATGTTTATGGCCGGCCTCGGTCTCGGATCGTGGGCAGCCGGTACGTTGATCCGTCGCTATGAAGGCCGCACTAATTTCCCGCCGCTACGCCTGTATGCGCTCTGCGAATTGTTAATTGGCGTTTCCGCTCTTCTCGTTCCTTTGCAGATGCTCTGGGGCCATCGCCTGCTCGAACAACTCTCTGGTCAAAATGGCATTTCGTCCGGCAGCTACTACCTGGTGGCCGGCACATGGCTGGCGTTAACCATGATCCCTGGTGCGCGTGCATGGGAGCAACCATCCCGCTGGCAATGTTTGCCATTCGACGCGATGTAAAAAGCGAAACCAAGCGCTCTTTCAGCTTTCTTTATGTAGCCAATCTGCTGGGCGCGATCCTTGGCGCCACGATTCCGCTGCTGTTCATCGAAGTCGTCGGCTTTCGCGGCACGCTTCGTGTCGGAACTATCTTGAATTTCGCGGTCGCGCTCTCTGCGTTTCTATTGTCCCTGGGTACGGAGCGAGCCGGCGCGCCGGAAATCGCAGCTCCCGCGCAACCAGCCACAGTGATTACCGGATCGCAAAAGGGCATTCTTTCGCTGCTGTTTCTTACTGGCCTGGCGACCATGGGAATGGAAGTCGTTTGGATTCGCCTCTTCACGCCTAGCATCGGCCCAATGGTTTACTCCTTCGCGTTGATATTGGCATCGTACCTCTTCGCTACGTTTGTCGGATCGAGGATTTATCGCGCATGGAGCCGCAATCACTCTGTCGAAGCCGCGTTGATTTGGTTTTTGCTTTCGTTTCTGGGAATTCTGCCTCTGGCAGCGACCGATTTGCGTTACCTGCTGTCGCCTCTGTTTCGCGTGTTTATCGGCGTCATGCCTTTCTCCGCCGCAATGGGATTCCTAACTCCTATGCTCGTGGACCGCTGGTCGGAGGGCGATCCGGGCCGGGCTGGCCGGGCTTATGCGGTGAACGTGCTGGGTTGCATCCTGGGACCTCTGCTGGCCGGTTTTCTTGTGCTGCCACTGGTTGGCGAGCACACAGCGATGCTGATCTTTATTTGCCTTTCCTGGCCATGGCGGTATTCCCGGTTGGAGTCGCCAAGCTAAGCACGGCGGATCGCGCCTTTGCCTACTCGGTCGTCGCGGCAGTTGTGCTTGTTTTTGTGCTCACCAAGGATTTTGAGTCGGTCTTTCCGCGTCGCGTCGTCTTACGCGACAGCGCTGCCACGGTCATCGCCACAGAAGCTGGCACGCTTCGCGAGAAACGGCTCTTGGTGAATGGCATCGCCATGACCGGATTGAGTCCGATCACGAAAATGATGGCGCACCTTACGCTCGCTTCGCACGAACAACCGCCACAGAATACTCTGGTGATTTGCTTCGGCATGGGTACCACTTTCCGATCGGCGCTGACGTGGGGAATTCCTGCCACAGTGGTGGACCTGATTCCCAACGTTCCGAAGCTTTTCCCCTACTATCATTCCGATGCCTCGCAGGTCGTGGCGCTTCCGGGAGCTCGCATCACCTCGGACGACGGGCGCCGTTTTCTGGAACGTACTTCGCAAACTTTCGATTCCATCATTGTTGATCCTCCGCCCCCGGTGCCCGCGGCAGGTTCCAGCCTGCTGTATTCGAAGGAATTTTACGCACTGGTTAAAGAACATCTACGCGCGGGAGGAATTTTTCATCAGTGGCTGCCGGAAGGCGACCGTGCCACGGAAGCCGCTGTCGCGCGCTCCCTTAAGGATTCATTCCCGTATATTCGCGTGTACAGCTATGTACGCGTTCCGGGTCTGCACTATCTCTGCAGCATGAGCCCGATGCCGGTGCGCACGCCTTCGGAGCTGGTTGCCCGGATGCCTGCCAAGGCCCTCGCCGATTTGGTGGAATGGGGACCGTTCAAAGATCCACAGCAGCAGTTTGGGATTGTCAATCCGAACCGCTACTCGCTGGACGACCTGATCGCGCTTTCGCCGGACACCCCGGCTCTTCAGGACGATCGCCCCGTGAACGAATACTACTTCCTGCGCACCCCGTGCCCGGACTGTATCCCAGGAATGGAATACATGCGCCAGCGTTTGTATTCGGGATTCGGCAAATTCCTGCACCCTGGCACAGTCGTCGCCAGCCGCTAACGGCAATTGCATCGTTATGGGTCGTTATTAGCTGTCGGTCGGCCAGCCAGCCATTGCCGCTGCGCTGGACCCATGTACGATGCCGGGACAGCCGGGACATCTGCGGGTTGACTTGAAGCGCGAGGTGGCCTAGTATCCGGCACACTCCAACGGGCAAGGGGCAAGCGGATGAGCGAGTGGGTTTACCTGCAAGGCGATCCTTCCGAGCAACTTACGCAATACCATTACTTCTCCATGGTCAAGCGGCAGGGAACGGGGGACGTGACGTTTGAGATTACTGTGAAGGAGTTCGCAGTGCCGCCAACCGGACAGCGCATGCGTTTCTACGCAGAAGCGGACAAACCTTTGAACCAGAAGACTGCGTCCTTCGTGCCGTGCGGCTGGGGCAGTACTATTTTTGCCGCGCTGGGCGATTGCGTCCGCTTGATCCGCCAGTTTCCGTTTGAGGGAGAGGATGGAGCCACGCCATGATCCTGGAATTCACCAAACGGCAGATCGAACCCGGCGTGACGGCGCTGATCATCAAAGGCAGCATTCATTGCGGCCCGGAGTGCGCGCGGCTGGAAAAGCAAGTTGATGAGCTGATCGGCTCGAGCGAGTATCGAGTAATTTTCGATATGGCCGGCGTCACGCACATGGACAGCGCGGCGATCGGAGCCCTGGTGCGCTGCCTGACTAAACTGAAAAAGGCCGGCGGTGGACTGCGCGTGGCGTGCGCGCAACCGATGGTGGATTACAGCCTGAAACTTACCAAGCTGGATAAACTCATTCCGAATTTCGCGAGTGTGGGCGAAGCGGCCATGGGATTTTCCGCGAGTGCGCAGGCCTAGGACTTGTCCTGCGGCTCGAATTCTCCGGCCGGGTTGGCGCGCGGCGCGACCGACGAAACCATTTCGTCTGGAGCCCTGCGAGAGTAAACTACTGCGAGCCATGCAACTTAGCAGAAATGAAATCGGGGACGGAATGACCGCAATCGCGATTGCGGGTAGCGTGCATTGCGGCGCGGAGTGCACGCAACTGGAACACGAAGTGGATTCACTGATACAAGAGAAGCAGAGACGCTTGATTCTGGATTTGTCCGCAGTTTCCACCATGGACAGTGCGGCGATTGGCGCGGTGGTGCGGTGTTACCGGAAGCTGAAGAGTGCCGGCGGAGATTTGCGACTGGCTTGCGCGCCTCCGGTGATCACCCGCATTCTGGACCAGACCAAAGTGAATAAAATTGTTCCCACGTTCGCAAGTGTGGCGGACGCAGCGTCGAGTTTCGCTCCTTCCGCTCAGTGAAGAGAATTTCCACCCAACGCTGAGCCCGCAACAGACCTACGCCGTGCAAGAGTTGAGATCCTTCGTGGATCCTTATGGGATCGACTCAGGATGACAATTGTTGTACTTGAAAAATACACAAGCTAGCGCGGCTGTGGAAGTGGGAAGAGCAGCAGGTTGCGCTTGCCGGGAGGGACCACCGCGAGCGTCCCACCATTGGGTGAAATTGCGAAATCGCGGAAGGTCAAGCCGTGAAGAATCGAAATGGGGTCCGGCTGGACGACCGGGATTTGATCGGAGTGTTTGCCGGAAACATTTTGCAGTTGCGGCAAGGGAATCCAGACCAGGTCGCCGGATTTGCGCTCCGGCGAACGTTTGATGAGCAAATAGGATTCGTCGGCGGACCACTGGATGGCGCCAAGGCCGATGCGGACACGCGCGAGACGGTTGGGATTTTGCAGGTCGCGAACTTCCAAAACCTCCTTGTCAATGAAATAGGCGACGCGCTTGCCGGAAGGCGAAACGGAAAGACCCGTTTCGTAACCGTCGAGGGTGGCGAGCTCTTTGTCATCCTGGGCGAGCATTTCCAGGCGCTGTAATCGCGGCGGGCCGGAAAGACTTTTGTCGCGCTCGATGCCAATCGCCGAATTGCTATGCGGAATGGGAACGGACGCGATGAAAGTGCGGCCTTCAAATGCCGGACCGGCTGGGCCGGTTTTTACGTTGGCGAACTTGTAGGAAAAAAGCACGTTGGGCTTCAGAATTTCCGTGAGATAGACAATCGTGGCGTTGTCGTTCAGCCACATCGGATCGGCGGCATCGTGGATCACCGCGTTGTCGCCGCTGAGCTTGATTTCGCGGCCCGATTCATCTAGCACCAGAGTCATGCGCTCATCCTGCTGGTGGTCCGATTCGGTCAGGATTGTGCTGGTGAGCAGCTGCACCAGAACCATGCGGCCATTTGGCGAAAAATCAAATCCCGCCACGATATAGGTGAATGGAGGGGTGAGTGGCTTGTCTTTTTCACTCGGGGTCTTTTTGTGCTTTTTGCCTTTTTCGCCCGCGTCGTCGGAAGAGTCCTCGCGGTTGACGGGAGTTATAGGGCCGGCGACGGTGAAGTGTTCGCCGGTAAAGATACGCTTCCGCCGACCGCCGTTGCCGTCGGCAATCCATATGTCGTCGCGTTGCATGTCGTATTTCTTATTTCTGAACATGCGGCGGACGGAGTAGACGATGCGGCCGTCGGGCGCGAAGGCGAAAGAGGTGATGTCTTCATCAATGGTAGTGGTGGGTTTGTCCAGCGATTGCGCTGGGGAAGAGGGAAGAAGAAGAAAGAAAAAGACAACGCAGAGACACAGAGTGCGCAGAGGAGCGCGGAGTCTGGAATAAGAATTAAGCGGCGTGGCGGATCTATCCTGAACGCCGTCAATCGAAGAAGCAGAGAGATTCCTCGCTGCGCTGGGAATGACGCTTGGTCGTTGTGCTTCTCCAGGATGCGAAGCCGTGCCGCTCTGTCGCACGAGATCGGGGAGGGGGAGGAGACGCGGCTGAGGCGGAAGGATCACAGTCAGATTTTTTGAGCAGGGCGAGAGAGGGCTCATGGTTTGGGGTGGGGACCAGTGTACGCGGAGCAGCCGGATTTTTCGACGGGAGTGAATTCCATCAGCTCGACGCGGGTGTCGTCTGGATCGTAAAGATTGAGCTGCCATTTGCCGTCGCGGCCAATTTTAGGTTCTTCGGCGAGTTTCATGCCGTTGGTTAGAAGCTGTTTGGCGGCTGCATGGATGTCTGGAACGCCGAGCGCGATGTGATTCATCACGCCGAGGGTGTGTTTGTCGGCGTTGGCGGGAACATTCAGCATGAACTCGATCCAGTCTGTTCCATCAGGAACTTGCAAGTCTAGCCAGTCAGTTTGGTCGTCTTTCATTCCGCCATGCCAGTAAGGACGGAAGCCGAGAATATCCTTGTAGAAATGATCCACAGCTGGGCGATTATGCACTACAAATCCGACGTGGATCAGGTGGCTGCTCACTTGAGACCTGCTCCAGCTATTGGAGTCGTGATCGCGCCGCTGCACAAAAGCGATGCGATGATTTTCCGGGTCAGTCGCTTCAAATCCATCGGTTTCGTCATCCACAGGAGTGATTTTGCCCGTCTTGACTCCATTAGCCGCTAAGTAAATCTGAAGGCCGTCTGCACTCGTGGTCGTGAAGGCTATCTGGGTCACGAGATTCGATGAGCCGTCGTTATTCGGACGATCGAACTGAATGGTTTGGGAGCCCACGTTAACGCAGGGCACGACGATGGGGTGGCAGGCACCTGAGTTCGATCCGAATCCGAGATTCTTTGAGTAAAAGCCGGGTGAGCTTTCGACATCGGACGCCGCTATGCGCACGCTGGCGATTCCAGTAATCGCGGGCCGAACCGGCGGATGTAGCGCGACCGCCCACGCGCAGAGAGCTAAAATCACGAACGAGCTTAATATCCATTTCACAGCTGCACCTCACGATCCCGCGCGAGACTTTATTTTACGAATTTCGTCTAGGCGTTGGCGGAGGCGTTGCTCGAAACCCTGGTCGGTGGGTTTGTACCAGGTGCGTCCGGTTAGATTCTCGGGAAGGCATTGCATGCTGGTGACTTTTTCTTCGTAGTTGTGGGCGTATTGGTAGTCTTTGCCGTAGCCGAGATTTTTCATGAGGCCGGTGGGAGCGTTGCGGAGGTGGAGAGGCACGGGATCGGCTTCGGTTTTCTGGACGTCTTCCTGGACGTCGCCGTAGGCGGTGTACAGGGCATTGGATTTTGGCGCTAGGGAAAGATACACGGCGGCTTGTGCTAACGCGAGATGGCCTTCTGGCGCGCCTAGAAAGTCGAATGCGTCTTTTGCGGCGAGAGTGATGGCGAGGGCGCCGGGTTCGGCTAGGCCGATATCTTCGCTGGCCATGCGCACCATGCGGCGCGCGAGATAGAGCGGGTCCTCGCCGGACTCGAGCATGCGGGCTAGCCAGTATAAAGCGGCGTCGGGATCGGAATTGCGTACGGATTTGTGCAGCGCGGAGATCAGATTGTAATGTTCTTCGCCGGATTTGTCGTAGCGGAGGAGTTTGCGCTGCAGAACGTCTTCCAACAACTCGGAAGCGATTTGCAGCGCGCCGTCGGGGCCTGCCTTGGCGCTGCGAACGCACAGTTCCAGCGTGTTGTACGCGGCGCGGGCGTCGCCGTTTGCAAAAGAGGCGATACGGAAAAGAACTTGTTCGGAGGCGGCGATTTTCTGTTCACCCAGGCCGTGCTCTTTGTCTGTCAGAGCACGATGAAGAAGTTTGGCGATTTGCGGAGTGGTGAGCGCTTCGAGGACGTAGACCTTGGTGCGAGAGAGCAACGGCGAGATGACCTCGAAGGACGGATTTTCCGTGGTGGCGCCGATAAAAATAATATGGCCGGCCTCGACGTAAGGAAGAAAAGCATCCTGCTGGGCTTTGTTGAAGCGGTGAACTTCGTCCACGAAAACGATGGTGCGACTGCCGGACTTGGATTTGAGTTCTGAAGCGGCCATGACTTCCTTGATTTCTTTTATGCCGGAGAGCACGGCGCTGAAAGAAATGAAATCGGTTTTGGTGAGGCGCGCGATCAAACGAGCGAGAGTGGTTTTGCCGCAGCCGGGCGGTCCCCAGAAAAGCATGGAGCCGATATTGTCGGACTCGATTTGCATGCGCAGCGGTTTACCGGGGCCCAGGAGCTTTTCCTGGCCGATGAATTCGTCGAGTGTGCGCGGGCGCATGCGCTCGGCGAGTGGCTGAAGCGCGGAGGGAGTTTCCGGCTCGACAGGAGAGGGGAGTGTAGGGAAGAGGCTCATGGCAAAGAATAAGTGTAGAGCGTGAGGCGGGTGAAAGGCGAGAACGGGTCGACAGTCGACAGTTGAAAATTGAAAGTCGAAAATCTTGGGACGGCAGGGACTGTGGATGGCGTTGTGCACGATTGCGAAGAGGGAGGTACCCGGGTTGTGCCCGCGGTACGTTTGGTAAGAGTGGCAAATACAGGACTTGCGTACGCAAGAGTGAAAAAGAGCGAAGGAAGAGTTTGCAAAAGAATTGAAAGCAATGAGCGAGGAATCTGCACTCTTGAGAAGAAGAATCGCAAAGGGCGAAGATAAATGTAGAGCAGCGGAGTGTAACGGGAGTTCCCAAGGATCGGCAGCGGAAGGGGTGCAGCCGTTCGAAATTCGCGAAATTCTACGGGCACCGTGCGACGGGTAACGCGCTAGCCCCGCCTACAGTCAACGATAGGAGATTTGGCACGCCGAATTGCTTCGTGAACCGTCAGGAGAGCGGTGCATGAGAATTCTGGAAAGCGGAGCGCCACAAAAGCGCTCCGCTCCCATTGTCCCGATTTCGGCAGAGTTCAGTGATCAGCGGTGACCGCCTCCTCCTCCTCCAGCATGACCGCCACCTCCACCGGCGCCCATTCCGTGCGAGCCGACAGAGCCGCCTCCTCCATGGAAACCTCCGCCACTATTTCCCGCGTGGAATCCCGCGGCCATAGCGCCGGGATGACCAGCGAAGCCGCTGTGGCCGGAAGAGCCAGGACCGCGGTAAACGCCGTGATCGACGTGGGCATAGTAGTGAGCTTGACGATCCCCAATACCGAAGCGCCCTCTATCGCCAAAGTGATGAAAATCTCGATCATCAAAGCGATGGTTGAAATGGCCGAAGAAAAAAAACGGCGCGAAGCCCACGTCAAACGGTGAGTAGAAACCCCAACCGAATGGGCTGTAGAAGATCCCGTCCCCTGGGATGAATGTATAAGAGTCATAATACGGGTCCCAATCCCAACCGGCTCCGTACCAATTAGTAGCCATTTGGTAGTCTTGCGCCCTATCCAGGTTGGCTTCCGCCAAATAAGAAGATCGCAGGCTGCTCCAGCGATACAGATCGTCTTGTGTTTCTTTGTCGAACTTCTCGGGCTTCATCGACCCGCCGACGCCGAGGGCGAGCTGATGTTCATTCTTCACCTCGATGTCTTTGCCGTTCAGTTGGACATTGGCTTGCCCCTGGTAGACGCGAACGATATCGTGGTCCGCGTCAAAATCGTAGAAGCCGGTCTTGGTAAGTCGAACCTTCGCGCCGTCCTCCACGATGACAACGTTGTTTTCCGGGCGCAATTCTGCCACCTCGGCGGTGGCTTCGCCTTTGTTCAACCGGAGTTCTGTATCGGTCAAACTGGGCGAAATCATCGTTACAGAGCTGTTGTCGCCGAGTCTAAAAAAAACGCCCGGCGTCAAGAGAAGCTCCACCTTACCTGTTTGCGTTCCCAGCGACTGACTAGGCTTCAATTCTGTTTTCCCAATCGCTTCCGGACCGAGGCTATGCCCTTCAACAGAAGCCTGGCCCTCGACGTAGTTCAAACTTCCTGGACGTGCTGGAATCGCTTTTGCATTTGCTGTCTGAGCTGGGTCTGCGCCCCAAGCGGGCACAGAGAGAGCTGCAGCCAGGAAGACGCTTGCAATTCCTATCAACCTCGACTGGCTCATCTTTCTACCTCCACAAGCATTAGATGCGGAGGTTCCTGTCTTTGAGTACAAGCTGCCAGATGAGCGGAATTACTACTTCTACTTTGAGCTTAATATAAAAGTATGAGCTGCCTTATCGTTGCATTGGTGCCGGTTTCTCACTCGATTGCTGCGGCTTGGTGACATTGTCAACAAATTGTCACCAAAAACCATGCTCGAACGGAATGGTATAAGCGATGCGCTGAAGACGGGTGACGGAGCCGCAGGATAGAGGTATATAGTGAGGAAAAGATCTGTGCGCAGGAGAGGAGGACCATATGAAGAATGCAGGATTTGCCAGGATCGCGTTTGCGATGCAGTGTTTTGCGCTGACAGGAGCGATAGTGGGCTTTGCAAGTTCGCGAGCGTCGACGAACAGTCATAACAACGATACGAATAAGAGTGGCGCAGGCAAGACTCAAGAGCTCAAGGTGACGATCAAGGAGTGGGCGGTGCCTACCAAGGGCGCGCATCCACACGATCCGGCGGTGGGAGCGGATGGGGCGTTGTGGTTCACCGAGCAGATGGCCAACAAGATTGGGCGGCTCGATCCGATGACGGGGGAATTTAAGGAGTATCCACTGACGGTGACGAATTCAGGCCCGCATGGACTGGTTTCCGACCGCGACGGCAACATCTGGTTCACGGGAAATTTCGCAGGGTACATCGGCAAGCTCGATCCGAAAACCGGCGATGTGAAAGAGTACAAGATGCCAGTGGAGAAGGCGGATGATCCGCACACGGCGGCTTTTGATGCGAATGGCACGCTGTGGTTTACGCTCCAGGGCGCGAACATGGTGGGGCGGCTTGATCCCAAGAGCGGAAAAATTGAGTTGAAGGATGTGCCGACGGAGAATGCGTTGCCTTATGGCATGCAGGTGAACAGCAAGGGCGTGCCGTTTTTCTGTGAGCTGGGGACGAATAAAATCGGGAGCATCGATCCTAAGACGATGGCGATACACGACTATGCTCTGCCGGAACCTGTGCGGCCTCGACGGATGGCAATTGACGGGCAAGACCGGGTTTATTTTTCGGACTTCAAGGCCGGACACCTGGGGCGGCTGGACCCGAAAACGGGCGAAGTGAAGTTGTGGGATTCGCCGGGTGGCGCTGAATCGAATCCGTATGGGATTACGATCACTCCGAATGGGATGGTGTGGTACAGCGAATCGGGCGTGAAGCCGAATACGGTGGTGCGGTTCGATCCTAAGACGGAGACGTTTGCGAAGGCGGACATTCCGTCGGGAGGCGGCGTGGTCCGGAACATGGCGGCTACGAAGGATGGGCGCGTTTACATTGCTTGCAGCGGGGTGGACAAGGTGGGCGTGGTGCAGCCGTAATATTAGGCCGGCGCTGAGAGCGACTTGTCTGGGCAGGGCGACCATCGGAAGTTAGGGCAATATCTGTGCGAGAAACAAAGAAAATGGATTTCTGGGCTAATCCAGTATTGAAACTGAAAGCTACTATGGCTGTGCGTTTATTGGCGACCGCTCTGGCAATGCTTTTGGTGCTCTCGGCTGAGACGATCTCTTCCGCCCAAGTAAGCCGAGAGCAGTCTGTTGACAAGCAAGTTGCCGCGGTAATTGAAAAGACGTTGAACAAGAAGACTGAACGGCAGGCATTTTCCGAACTCGAAGCTCTTGGCTGTCCAGCCGTTCCAGCAATTATCCAGCGCATGGATGACAGGCGAACCTTGCCCGACCCGTACATTGCTATCAGCAATAAATCGCCAAATGCGTTCGAAGGAATAACCCACTACCACCCACAACGAGTAGTGGATGCGCTCGTCGTCATTGTTAGCCAACTCACAGGCCGTGAGTTCGGTTTCATTTCTAACGGCGCCACCGATTCCGAGCGGACGAAGACAATTCAAGGATGGCGCGATTTCTTAAGCAAGACCCCAGCGGCGAAGCTTTGTTATGGCGGATGATTACCGACTAGGTTAACGAATCAATTCCAGGGGTTCCGGCCCACACCTGTAATGCCATGTAGGCATTGAAGATCCCTCCGATGGCGTCATGCGCAAATTCCCCCAGCCAAGGAATACGGTTGACAAGTGACTTTCTGTGTGTTATAGGACACTCAGATGGGATGGTACGACGCCAAGGGCGATCCCGCCGCTCGCTTGCGCCAGCGCAAGTACGCCTTGCTTCGTCGTCTCCAAATACCTCCGGACGCCCTGCCCGGCTCGCTCGCCCTCACTCACCGCCGCTGCGGTAAACCCAACTGCCGGTGCGTCGATGGAGAAGGACATCCCGTTTGGTCTCTGACCTTCCGGGCGGATGGCCGGAAGCACGTCGAGCGGATTCCCGATGAATGGGTGGAGCAGATCCGCCCTCTCGTCGAGCAAGGACACCAGTTCAAAGACGTGATTGCCGAGGTCTTTGCCGCTAACGCCAAACTGCTGGCGCTGTGGCGTCAGCAGTCCACGAAAAAGGGGCGCAAGAAAACGTGAACGGCCGACCCAGTCGGGCGGGACTCTGGAATCGCTGACGATGGGTCTCACCCTGAACGAGGATGCCTCGAACCGGGTGAGTGAGGTCGTCGTTCCGCCGCGGCTGGGCCGCAACGAGCCGTGCCACTGTGGCAGCGGCATCAAGTACAAGCGATGCTGTTGGGAACAGGACGAAGCGCTTCGCCGGCAGCTGCGCGGCGCCGTGTTGCCGGCATGGATTGATGATTCCCGTAGCAAACTCCGACAGTTTGAAAAGTACGTTTGCAATGTCTTTGCCCTACCAGATTTATTCGCCAGCCTAGTCGATACCCGGCGAGCCCCGAAAATTCCGACTTTCGATGTTGTCAACAGCTTGTTTCACACCGCGGTGCTGCGCATCCCAAGCATCAATGCGCTGGAAGGGGATCTGAAGGAGGAAGACTTCCAGAAGCTCATTGGCCGTCATCCCACACCAGACGTGAAGGCCTTCAGCGCCGATGTGGTGGCCAATGTTCTGGACAAGCTGCATCTGGATGACCTCCACGGAGCGGTGCAGGACGTGATCCACAAGGCCGAGCGGAACAAGGCCTTTCGCGATGGTTGCTACAGTGCCCTGCGCTGCGTGGCCATGGACGGATGGGAACCGTTTGCCTCCTATGATCGGCATTGCTCACACTGCTTGGTGCGCAAGGTAAAAGTGAAGCGCCGCACGGGTGAGCTCGAAGAAGTGGATCAGTATTACCACCGCTATGTCGCGGCCATGTTGCTCGGGCCGGTCATCGATGTCGTGCTGGGGATCGAACCGGTGCTCAATGAGGAAGCTCGCCGCGATATCGACAGCGAACATGTCGGCCATGAAGGCGAACTGACTGCCGCACGGCGTCTGATCGATTCCTTGCACGATACTTACGGAGGGTTCATCGACGCCTTCGTGCTCGACGCTCTCTACGCCAATGGGCCGTTGATGACCCAACTCGATGCCTACGGCTACGGCGGCTTCCTGGTGCTCAAGAAGGAAAACAATGAGCCTCTCAAAGAAGCACTCGCCCTCTGGCAGATCCAGGGACGGTGCGAGATCGACGACAATCGTGACCGAAAAGAGCACGTGGAGTTCTGGGATGTGGACGACGTGGAGACGCTCGCTACTTATAAAGGAAAAATCCGAGTGCTCCGCGCCGTAGTCAGCAAGCCGGACCAAGATCCATCGACCTGGTGCTTCGCCATCATCGGTAAGCGCGCGCGCCAACTCGGTCGCCGCACGGCGCTACAGATCATCCGGGCTCGTTGGCATATCGAGGACACCGGATTCCATCAGTGGATCCGCTACTGGAATCTTGGTCGGGTGTTCCGGCACACGTCGAATGCTCTAATGGCCATCCTGCTTCTCTGGACGCTGGCCTTCAATCTACTTCAGTTGTTCGTCTATCGCAGGCTGAGTCGTTGCCGTCGGCCGAAGGATCCCACCGATACCATCCGGCACATCGTCGAGGTCATGCTTCGCGAGGTGGCCACTCTGCCCGAGCCTATCCCTTGGGCGACTTTCCTGCTGAACACGAGCTGACACGGCGCCGGAGCCGCGCCCAATGGGCGGCGCGGACGCACCGGCACTATCACGCAGCTTTGCCTTACGGAGGTTTGCTCTCGATAAACTAACTGCCCGTTGCGCTGGCGGCCTCGTGCGCTTCAGGCATTTCCCCTGGATCGGCCAACGCCCTCGCCGAACCCGGCCCGAGCCAGAAGCGGAACTCCTGAATCGATTCTGAGATTCTTGACCAAAGGATGGGATTCGTATAGGCTCGCGCGCATGAAGTTGTAGTTTCTCCCTTCTAGGTACACAGGCCCCCACAAAAACAAGTCCGCGTTGCAAGAGGAGAATTTAAAAAATGAGAACGTCCATTAAATTTGCAGTGGCATTGTCACTCGCGGCCACGTATGCGTATGTAGCGACAGCACAGGAGGCGCCTTCGGGTAGCTCGTCCATACCGAAGGTGTTGCAGATCACCCGGGAATTCGTGAAACCCGGGAAAGCAGGAATGGCTCACGACAAATCGGAGAGCGCGTTCGTCGAAGCGATGGCGCGCGCCAAGTGGCCCACGCACTACATTGGAATGACCTCGCTTTCAGGCAAGGCTCGCGCCTTGTATCTCACGTCGTATGAATCTTTCGAGGCCTGGCAGAAGGATACGGAGGCAGTCGCAAAGAACGCCCACGCTTTCTACAGCCATCGAACATGCTTTGGTGGCCGATGGCGAACTGCTCGACTCTGTGGACCAAGGCGTATTTTATTTCCGCGAAGAAATGAGTTTGCGCCCGCGCGCGGATCTCTCTCAGATGCGCTACATGGCGGTTGTACTCTTCAAAGTGCGTCCGGGAAAGGAAAAGCAATGGAACGAAGTGGTAAAGATGGCAAAGGCCGGTTATGAGAAGGGTGTGCCCGGTGCGCACTGGGGAATGTTTCAGCAACTGTATGGAGGCGACAGCGGCACCTATCTGCTCTTGATCAGTCACAAGACGTTGGCTGAAATCGACAAAGGCTTCACGGAAGACAAACAATTCGAGGCTGCAATGGGTGAAGATGGCATGAAGAAATTCGGAGAGATGTACGCGGAGTGCTGCGAAGCTTCGCAAGATCAATTGTTTGCCTTCAATCCACATCAGAGCTACGTGCAAGAAGAATGGATCAAGGCTGATCCGTCATTCTGGAAGCCCAAAACCGTTGTCGCTTCGGCCAAAGCACCGGCTGGAGGGAAGAAAACGAATCCATAGAACTTCATAGAGTCTTTTGGTGATCGCTGCACAAGGTGTGAGAGTGAGCTTGTGCTTTGCCAACTCTCACACCGCTCCATAATCTCCGGTAACTCGCCGGAGCGACTGGACCTGGCAGGCGTGCGCCAAGACGCTGTGAATGAGAAGACGCTACGACATGGGGGCGTCTGCGAACTAACTGGGAGTTTTGCCTCAATTTTCGAGGTGTAACGCGGCAGCCAGTTCTGGACTCAGTCGGTGCTGATCTTTCCACTCTTTTACCAATCGGTCTGTTTCTCGAATCTGTGCGACTGACAAGTGAGATTTGGCGTTAGCGGTATTTCGTTCAGAGCCGTTCAAACTGAACCGGAAATACGCCTGTGAATAATCCTGAGGAACTCCTCGCCCTGTCATATAGAGGAGACCCAATTGATTTCTTCCTTGGCCTGCGCCACCCAAGTTTGGAACGTACTCTGCCGCTTTTCGATACCATTCGGCGGCGAACTTAAAGTTCTGTTCAACGCCTTCAGCGTCTTCGTATTTTTGTCCGAGTTCAACTTGGGCATCGGGATTACCACCTTCAGCGGCCTTCCGATAGCACTTGACTGCTTCTTTCACATCCGTAGTTCCAAACCAGTTCCGTTCATAGGCGACGCCCAGCCAAAACTGAGCCTCCGCGTCGCCTTGCTCCGCAGCCAGCAGCATCCGCCGCCGAACAGGGCTATGCGCCCGCACAAAGGCTTCTTGGGACGCGGAATCCCAATGTTGGCTGAAGGTCGGATGGTGTCATGGTTTTGACTCGTCACACACGGCGGTTCAATGCGGTAATCGGATCATCGATTGCGGCAGCGAGGAGCACGACATGGTGTGCACCTGCGGGAAAAGAATCTATTTGCCGCGGAAGAGGAAGAAGAATTCGATGATGAGGATGATGACTACGGCGAGTTCGAGGATGAAGCTGCGGGTTTGGTTGAACTGGTCGACCATGAAGCGGTAGAGCTCGCCGGCGGTGCGGAGTTTTTGGTCGACGAGTGCGCGGTAGTCCGGGACGCCGACTTTCGCCGCGGCCAGGTTGTAGAGGCGGGCGTAGAACATATCACTCAGAAACTTTATCGCGTTGTCTACTTTTTCCGTTAATTCCATTACGTCGAGGCGAATGGTGTTGAGGCGGGCTGCTTCCTGGGAGAGGCGCCATGCGGCGGCGATGCCGCTCTTGCGCTCGAGGGAGCGGTAGACGCCGTCGAGCAACTGGGTTAGTAAACCGTCGTAATGGCGGAACTCCAGCAATTGGGTGTTGGCGTATTCGAGCATCTGGATGGTCATCTCGGCGACTTCGGTGTTGCCGTAGACCAGAGCGCCGGTCCAGCCGACGACAAGCAGGTCGGTGCGGGAATAGGAAATGCTCGATTGCAGAACTTCCTGGCGTTCGGCATCCGAGAGTGGAATGGAATCGCCGCGGACCAGTTGAGCGATTTCGCGGGCGTGGGATGTGAGAAGCTCAGCGGCGGTGAGCGTGGAGCCATCCTGCGCGGAGATTTCCGGCAGGTGGACGATGAAGTAGTCCTCGCGCAGCCAGGTTTTATAGGGACGAACGAGCGCGCGGCTGACGCGCTTTAGAGCGACGGCGAGCAAATCGTTGGCGCGATTTTCGAGCTCCGCGGCATTGATCCAGCCGCTGGACTGCAGAACGAGCGAATCCCAATCGCCTTCAAAGGGCAACTCCAGTTCAATGCTGACGACTCCGTAGTCGTAATATTTGGTGGTGACTTCGACGCTTTCGCCGGTGTCGAGAGCCATTAGGCCGGCGGGCTCGATGGAAGGCGGGCGTTCGAAACGCAAATGATGAGGAACGGGGTGAGCGAGGCTGGAGCGCAGTTCGACGCCTTTGGTTTCGGCCATGGAGCGAAGGACGTCGAGGCTGACAGCTTCGGCTACGTCGTAGAGGAACAGCACCCGGACATGTCCACGCAGAGAAATGGCGGTCACCTGAGATTTATTCTAGCGCATGAGCAGAAGGGAGAGATTCCTTCCGGCAAGGTCGAAATCTCCGATCGCTACGCTGGGAATGAAGGGCTTTTCCTTTTGCAAGTTTGAAAAGCGGGGCGCCTTGCGAGGAATAGTGACAAGGCAGCTGCTACTTCAACAGGCCTTTGACGCGATCGGTGAGAACGGTGCGCGCCGTATTTTCGGAAATGAAACGATTGAGCAGGCCGAGGTCGGCGTCTACGGTCACGTCGTGGTCGGTGACTTCCACGGTGCCTTTGATGGGGGTGCTGAGCAGGCCCCACTTTGCGGTGAGGGCGAAGTTGAGGATGGAACCTCGCCAGGTTCTTTCCTGGACGGCTATTTTGACGGGGAGTTGCGCTGAGCTTTTGAAGAGATCGTTAAAGGACCGATCGACCGCTTCGATGATTTCGGCTTTGCGGCGATCGTGAGAAATGGTAATTCGCATGTGGGACGCCGAGGCTTAGTTCAACATAGTAGAGCTTTCTACGGAAATGCGGGAATTCCGGTATTAAGACAGGGAACTGCGCTGGCGGGCGGCTTCGTAGAAGAGGACGGCGGCGGCTGCGGCGGCGTTGAGGGATTCGACGCTGGAGGACGTGGGGATGCGGACGCGGGCGTCGGCGCTGCGCTCGATTTCCTCGGGCAGGCCGGCGCCTTCGTTGCCGATGAGAAGAGCGACGGGCTGGCACCAGTCTACTTGCCAGGGAGTGAGGAGGGGCTGGTCGTTTTCTGGAGGGCCAGATTCGCGGGAACTGGAGGCCAGAAACTGAATGCCAGTCGCGCGTAATTGTGCGAGAAGAATTGGTAGCGAGACGCCGGTAAGTAGCGGGAGATGGAGCGCAGCTCCTGCGGAGGCGCGAAGGGATTTGGGTGCGAAGGGATTCGCGGTGCCGCTTTGTCCCGAGGGAACCGCTGCGGCTGCGGTGGCACCAAATGCGGCGGCAGTGCGAATGATGGTGCCTACATTGCCGGGGTCTTGCACACCGGCGAGGACCACGATCAGAGGGGCCGCGTTGGATGGGGATGGACGGGAGATGTCGTCGAAGGTGAAAGTGCGCGGCGTAACGAGGGCGGCGACGCCTTGGGGATGTTCGGTGTCAGCGATGGATTCGAAGAGGCGGTCGGTGGTTTGCAGGGTTGGGATGGCTACTTCGGGTCGGTTGAGATATTGGGTGAGGCGCGCGCGGTGACGTTCGCCGGATTCGCTGAAGAGAACGGCGCGAATTGGTGAGGCGGAGCGAAGGGCTTCTTCGACTAGGCGGGGGCCTTCGACACCGACGGCTCCGGATTCGGATGGCAGGCCGCCGCGGAGGGCGATGCGGAATTCCTTGAGCCAGCGGTTGTCGCGGCTGGTGATTACGCCGGGTTGCGTTGTGGCGTCGCGGGCGTTGGTGCGGGGGGGCATGATGGTTTGGTCGGATTGAGCGTAGCAAATGGGTGCGGGAAAAAACAAAGGAAGGATTTCACGCAGAGGGAGCACGGAGTTCGCGGAGAATTGTGTGGGCGAAAAAGAGTTGAGAGTAATTGTTCAGGAGTGAGAGGACCGAAAAGATAGAACGGAGAAGAAAGACAGGAAAAAAGACAGAGAAGACGGAAAGAAAGACGGGGAAAAGAAAGACGGCGGGATAAACCCTGCCTGCGGCAGGCCGCCGCTACATTAAGAAGGAGCTGCGGGGCATGCGGGCTTTACATGTTATTGCATGGTACTTGGGTGTGTGGTAGCTTCGCGCGCAGAACGGCAGCTTGCGCGGAGAGCTGCGGTGGAAAGTAGAGACTTCGCGAGAGGCTCGGAATTGCCGGCGGAAATCCTGCGGATAAGTGCGCAGTCGCCTTCAGTGGACGTGTTGAAATATGCAGCGGAGCGGCTGCAGCACGGGGAAGTGATCGCGATACCTACGGATACGGTGTACGGATTGGCTGCGGATCCGTTTAATTTGTCGGCGGTGGAAGAGATTTATCGGGTGAAGGGGAGGCCGGAAGAGAAGGCGCTGCCGATACTGGTGAATTCGCTGGACCAGGCGATGCTGCTGTCGCGCGAAGTGCCCAGGAATTTTTTGCGGCTGGCGGAAGAGTTCTGGCCGGGCGCGCTGACCCTGGTGGTGAATGCGTCGCACCGTTTGCCGCTGAAAGTTACGGCCAATACGGGAAGGATTGCGTTGCGCTGGCCGCGCAGTGAAGTGGTGGCGCGGCTGATCGAAGAATTTGACGGGCCGCTTACCGGAACGAGCGCAAACCTTTCTGGATCGGAAGTTTGTTCGGATGCGCAGCAGGTTTTTGGGCAATTGGGCGGCCGGCTGAAGTTGATTCTGGATGCGGGAGAGACGAAAGCGACGACCGCTTCTACGATCGTGGAGTTGCATCAGGAGAAGTGGAAAATATTGCGGGTGGGTGTGATTAGCGTTAAGGAGATCGAGGATGCGCTGCAGTGAAAGAAAGTACAGAGTTTAAGGTTCCAAGTACAAGCTTTCGGAGACGCCGAGTCGGGGTTTACGTTGAGATCCTTCGCTTTGCTCAAGATGACAATCGGGGGGGTTGCAAAATGGGCGGTTGGGTTAGGGTCTGTGCGAGAGTTCGGCGAGTTGGGGAGAAGGTTTTAGGGTGGTGAGGAAGTCGTAGTCGCCGGTGGGGGAGAGTTGCAGGTCGCCTAGTTCACGGCGATGGACCGAGACTACATCGGTGAACCACATGGGGATGTAGGGCAAGTCCTCGGCCAGGGTTTTCTGTACTTCGCTGCAGAGTGTTTTTCGTTTTTCCTGATCCATTTCCACACGAATCTGATCGGTTAGCGCGTCAATGCGCGGGTTGCGGTAGTGTCCGCGATTGGCGCCGTCGGGTGGGAAGCGTTTGGAGGAAAAGACAAATTCGAAGACGTCGGGATCGTTGTTTGCGCCGACCCAGCGCAGGAAAGTGAGCTGGAAATTTCCATGAATGGAGTCCGAGAGAAGTGTGGCCAATTCCAGGGGACGAAGTTCGAGGTCGATGCCGGCTTTGCGCCATTGTTCTTGCAACGCGGCACCGATGAGGCGGGCTTGTTCTTCGGTGGAGGTTTTTAGCGTGAGATGGAAGCGAATGCCGTTTGGTGATCGAGGATAACCGGCGGCGTCAAGGAGTTTTTCTGCGCGCGTGGTGTCGGCGGGATATTGCGTGACGTTTGGTTCGTAAGCCCAATGGTTGGGTGGAAGGATGCCGTTGGCTACGCGGGCTTGGCCGTGGAGGAGAAATTTTACAAGTGCTTCGCGATCGGTGGCGAAAGCTAGGGCTTCGCGGACTTCGCGTTTGGCGAGGAGAGGATCCTGAAAATTGATGCCGAGGTAGGCGAAGTTGGTGCCGGGGCGTTCGCTGAGGGCGAGCGAGGGGCGGCGGACTAAGACCGGGATTAGATCGGCGGAGAGAGAACTCATTTCAAGGTCGGCGGAACCTTTGCGGAGTTCGAGCGCGCGTACGACTGCGTCTGGGACGATGCGGAAGCGGACCGTTTTCACCGCAGGGTTTGTAAGTACAAACCCTGCAACCCGTTGGCTTTCGGGAGCGCTGGCGAAATAGTCGGGATTGCGGGTCAAAACGACTTCGTCATCTTGGGATTGGCTCGCGAAGCGGAATGGTCCGGTGCCGATGGGATGACGTGAGAAATCGGCGGCGGCGTTGGCTGGGACGATGCCTGCGGCGGATGGGACCAGATTCCAGAGGAAAGACGCGTAGGGTTCCTTGAGACGGAATATTACGGTGAGTGGATCAGGCGCCTCGATTTTTTCGATCATGCGGAAGCCGCCGCGCTTGGCGGATTTGTTGGCTGGATTCAGGATGAAATCGAAAGTGGATTTTACGTCGGCGGAGGTTAGTGGGCGGCCGTCGTGGAAGTGGATGTTGGGCTTGAGATGGAAGATGTAGGTGAGCGGATCGGGCGTTTGCCACGATTCGGCCAGGTCGCCGTGGAGATTCATCTGGGCGTCGCGGGCGAGGAGGCCGCTGAAGATTAGGCCGTCGAGGCGTTGGGATTGGCCGTCGGTGGCGAAGCGGGGGTCGAGATTGACGGGGTTGGCTTCGATGAGGAAGGTTAGCGAGGTGGGATCGAATTTTGTGGGGCGGGAGCAGGATGTAAGGGCGCAAGGAAGTAACGATGTAACGAGCAGGAAGATAGTGACGAGTGGTGAATGGAGCCGACCGGGTCGGGGCAGGTAGGCCGCAATCGAGGAGAGATTCCTCGTTGCGCTGGGAATGACGGCGCTGCCGTAGCGCAGCGTTGAATGATTAGCGCGGCGGGGCATAGGAGATTTTTCCGAGGATGGCTGGGCCGCTTGCGCCGGTGGCGGAGGGGAGATTGGAGGGGCGCTGATGGAAGGTTTCGTAGGCTAGGATGGCGAAGGCTAGAGCTTCCTTGGCGTCTGTGGGAAGGCCGAATTCGTCGGAAGTGACAACCGCAATGTACGGTTTCGTCCTTGCGGAAGGGGAAGCGGGCATGGCATGCCGTGTCCCTACGGGAAAAGAATTTAAGAGAGCGGATAGCTGGCCGATGATTAACGGATTTTGTGAGCCGCCCCCGGAGATGATCAGTTGATGGATTTTTGTTTTTGGCAGGACGAAACAATTTAGAGCGTCGACGATAGAGAGGGCGGTAAAAATTGTGGCGGTGCGGATCAGGTCGTTTGGTTTTGCGTTGAAGCGACGGCCTAGAGCCAGGATTTTTTGTGTGTAAGCGGCGCCGAAGTATTCTCGGCCGGTGCTTTTTGGGGGATTTTGGCGGAGATAAGGATCGTTCAGGAGTCGTTGCAGTAGTTGCGGGATGAGTTTGCCTTGCGTGGCAAGTCGGGCGTTCCTGTCGTAGCGCTGGCCACCGTTTGTGGAATGCGAGACTAGAGCGTCGATGAGCATGTTGCCAGGGCCGGTGTCGAAGGCGAAGACGTCGGAGGGCTTGGCGTTTGCGGGGATGACGGTGAGATTGGCGATGCCGCCGATGTTGAGTGCTACGCGGCCCAGTTTTTTATCGCGCCAGAGGAGGTAATCCACGTAAGGGACTAATGGTGCGCCCTGGCCGCCTAGTACTATGTCGGCTGGGCGGAAGTCGCTTACGGTGGTGATGTCGGTTAGTGCGGCGATTGTGGAACCGTCTCCGATTTGTAGTGTGGAGGCGGTTTTTGCTCCGAGAAAATTTACTGGCTGGCCCTGGTGGAAGATGGTTTGGCCATGGTTGCCGATGAGCGCGACTCTGCGCGGCGTGATTTTTAGTTTTTTGCAGGCGTTGAGTGCGGCTTCTGCGTAGACCTGGCCGAGGCGTGCGTGTAGTTGGCTGAATTCGCCGGGAGCGAGGCGATTTTGTTCAGCTACTCGTAGGATTTCCTTGCGGATTGCCGGCGGGAAATTTTGTTTTACGTGGCCTAGGAGTTTGATTTTTATGTTTGGTGGTGCGCCGAAGATTCTTACGAGGGCGGAGTCGATGCCGTCGGCGGAGGTGCCGGACATCATGCCGAGGACTAGCATAGGTTTTGTGGGCATGAATGGGTGACAGGGATTTTTTAACACAGAGGACGCAGAGAGCACAGAGGGGAGGAAGAGGGTGGAGTGCAAAGAGTGAATGCGCGTTCTGGTAGTGGAACAAATGGATGCACGATGATTACCGCTCGCAGCGAGCCTGGTGAGGGATCGGGGTTTCCGAGATCCTCCCGCTACACGGCCCGGCGTTCGAAAAACGAACGCAAGAGAAAGCCGGGCTACTTCGGTCGGGATAACAGATGGCCGCTTCGGTTGAGATGACACGTTGTTACCGCGCACGGGTGAGCTTTTGACATTTCGTTGGGCGACGATGGGGAATAGGACGCTGCGAGGCCGTGGAAATGAGGGCAGAGGACGTGATGAAACAAGGCGGCAGCAGGGCTGCCGCACTCCAAGGGCTGGTGTAGAGCGAGGTGAGAAGGGGAAATCTGGGCGAATCTTCAACCGCGCACCGCCAAGAATGGCTGTGCCACAAGGGCAAAGGCTAGGAGATTTGTTTTTTTAGGGCGGCTAAGAGGGTTAGGGCATCGATCGGAGTGAGTTGATCGAGGTCGGTGGAGCGGAGGCGATCGAGGACTTCGCGGTCGATGGGGGTGAAGAGGATTTCTTGAGCGGTGATGGAAGTTGCGCCGTCGGAGGCGCCGGGCGTTAGGCGTTCGCTTAATTCGTGTTCGCTTTGTTCGTGTTTTTTCAGGACTTCGCGGGCGCGCTCGATGACGCTGCGGGGGAGACCGGCTAAGCGGGCTACTTCTATGCCGTAGCTTTTGCTGGCGCTACCGGGTTCGACATGACGGAGAAAAATAATCTCGTTGGGCGTCTCCTTTACGGAGACGTGGACGTTTTTTACAGCTGGGAGCAGATCGGCCAGTTCGGTTAGTTCGTGATAGTGCGTGGCGAAAAGGGTACGCGCGCGGGTATGTTTTTGCAGATGTTCGACTACTGCCCAGGCGATGGAGAGACCGTCGAAGGTGGCGGTGCCGCGACCGACTTCGTCGAGAAGAACGAGGCTGGCAGGGGTGGCGTGGGTAAGGATGCTGGCAACTTCGCTCATTTCGACCAGGAAAGTCGAGCGGCCGCGGGCGAGGTTGTCGCTGGCGCCTATGCGAGTGAAGATGCGGTCGGTGAGAGGGAGTTTTGCCTGACGCGCGGGAACGAAAGAGCCCATTTGCGCCATGAGAATGATGAGCGCAGTTTGACGAAGATAGGTTGATTTGCCGCCCATGTTGGGGCCGGTGATGAGGAGAAGTTGCTGGTGGCGCGGTTCGAAATATAAATCGTTGGGAACGAAGCGTTCGCCTTTTTGGCGCAGGAGCTCTTCTATGACCGGGTGGCGGCCAGCGACGATGAGAACTTCACCGGCGTCGTTAAACTCCGGGCGAATGTAGCCGCGATCCGCAGCAAGCTTCGCCACGGACGCAAGCACGTCAAGTTGCGCGACGGCTGCAGCAGTGCAGCGCAGGCGCGTGGCTTTTGCGGCGATGCTGGAACGAATTGCTACGAAAAGCTGGCGTTCGATTTCGATGACGCGTTCGTCGGCGGCTAAAACTTTTCGTTCGTACTCCTTGAGTTCCGGCGAAGTGAAGCGTTCGGCGTTAACGAGAGTTTGTTTGCGCTCGTAATCCGGGGGCGCGAGATGAAAATTGGCGCGGGAAATTTCGATGTAATAGCCAAAGACCTGGTTGAAGCGGATTTTCAGCGAGGCGATGCCGGTGCGTTTGCGTTCGCGCTCTTCCATGGAAGCGATGATTTGTTTGCTGTGCTGGCTGAGGTCGCGGAGTTCGTCAAGTTCGGCGTGGAAACCGGGACGAATCATGCCGGGATCGGTGGCCAGAGCGGGGGGCTCGTCGGCGATACCGTTCTCGAGGGTTTCACGAACGTCGGCGAGTTCGTCGATTTCATCGTGTAGACGGCGAAGCAGCGCGCTGCCGCCGGCCGGAGCCGGCGTAACGAAATTTCGCAGGACGGGAAGCTGCGCCAGGGATCGGCGCAGGGCTACAAGCTCACGCGGGCCGGCCTGGCCGAGAGTGATACGGCTGGTGAGGCGTTCGAGATCCTGAATGCCGCGCAGCTCCTTGCGGATTTCGCCGCGCACTACGGTTTGTTGAACAAAATGAGCGACGACGTCGAGGCGTTCTTCTATGGCATTGCGGTCAATCAGCGGACGAAGAATCCAGGAGCGCAGAAGGCGCGCGCCCATTCCTGTGACGGTGACATCGAGTGCTGCGACGAGCGTGGTGGTGCCGTTTTTGCCGGAGTCGTCGGAAAAAATCGGGGTCAGCAATTCAAGATTGCGCACGGAGACTGGGTCGAGGACTAGCGAGTCGTGCTGCTCATAGAAACGAACGCGATCTAGGTGGCGCAAGGCTTCTAGGGTTGGCCGACCGCTGGCGCCGGCACTACCCGTTGATTCAGTGCCCTTAGCAGCGTTTTCGCGAAGATAATGGACGATGGCGCCGGAGGCAGCGAGCGCTTGCGGGTGTCCGTCCAGAGCGAAGCTGGTGAGTTCCGCCACGCCGAATTGTTCTTTGAGAATGCGTTGCGCGTAGTCGTGCTGGAAGGCCCAGTCATCAATGCGACTTTCGACTCCTCCGGTCCCGTCGAGTAGGGAGGTCTTTGCGGTTTCAAAAAGCTGCGCTTGGCGAGGCAATAGCGTTTCGCGGGGGTGGAGGAGTTGCAGTTCGTCGCGGACCGCGTCTTCTGCACGTGAGCCAGAGAATTCAGTGCACTGGAATTCACCGGTGGAGAGATCTACGAACGCGAGGCCGATCACGTTCGCTGAAGGGTCTTGAAAGACAGACGCGAGGAAATTGTTTTCTTTGGCGTCGAGCACGGCGACGTCAGTGGCGGTACCTGGGGTGATGACGCGGACGACTTCGCGTCTGACTAATTTCTTTCCAGGGCCGGGTAGCTCCATCTGATCGCAAATGGCTACTTTGAAGCCGGAGCGGATCAGGCGAGCGATGTAGCCGTCGGCGGAGTGGTAAGGGACGCCGCACATCGGGATGGCCTGGCCCTTTTCGCGATTGCGCGAGGTGAGAGTGATTTGCAGTTCGCGCGAGGCGAGGATGGCGTCTTCGTAGAAGAGTTCGTAAAAGTCACCGAGGCGGAAGAGCAATAAGGCGTGCGGATAGCGGGATTTGATTGATTGGTATTGCTGCATCAGGGGTGTGGTGGCGTCGGTCATGGGAAGAGTAATCAGTAATCAGTTCTCGGTAACACCTCGCTCGACAGACTTTTTGCAGATGCGACAGTTGAGATCCTTCGTACATCCTTGTCGGATGTCCTCAGGATGACAAGTCTTGGCTTGCGCGAGCGATTTTTTTGTGAGCTTAGTGACGTTTCGACGGAGAAGCGATTGGAACCACAAATTCGATGAGCCGATCATGCGTGAATACCGATTTGATGCAGGAGGAATGCGTAGTCCAGCGCGATTTCGCGGAGGTAGTCGTAGCGGCCGGAGGCACCGCCGTGACCGGCTCCCATATTGATTTTGAAGAGTAGAGCGTTCGAATCGGTTTTCAGCCGGCGCAGTTTAGCCACGTATTTTGCGGGTTCCCAGTACATGACTTGGCTGTCATTCAGGCCGGTTTTGACGAGCATGGCCGGGTATGGCTTTGGTTCTAAATTTGTGTAAGGGCAATAGCTCTTTATGTAGAAGTAGTCTTCGGCGATTTGGGGATTGCCCCATTCTTCGTATTCGCCGACAGTGAGGGGCAAGGAAGCGTCGAGCATGGTGTTGAGCACGTCTACAAATGGGACGTGGCTGATGACCGTGTGAAAAAGATCGGGACGCATGTTCGAGACGGCGCCCATTAACAGTCCACCTGCGCTGCCACCTTCGATGATGAGCTTTTTGCTGCTGGTAAAACGCGAAGCGATCAAGTGTTCAGCTGACGCGATGAAATCGGTAAACGTATTTTTCTTTTGATGCAGGCGGCCGGCATCGTGCCACGGTTTGCCGAGTTCGCCGCCGCCACGGATGTGCGCGATGGCGTAGATCACGCCGCGATCGAGCAGGCTTAGGCGATTCGAACTGAAACTTACTGGCATCGAGAGGCCGTAGCTGCCGTAGCCGTAGAGGAGCAGCGGCGCGGTGCCGTCGCGTGGCGTGTTTTTGCGGTAGACGATCGAGAGAGGGATGCGGGTGCCGTCCGGCGCGACCGAGTGGAGTCTTTCGCTGGCGTAGAGAGTTGCATCGTAGCCGCCTAGCACCGGTTGCTGCTTGCGCAAGATGCTTTGCCGGTTGCTAACGTCAAAATCGAAGATTGAGCGCGGCGTGACGAAGGATTCGTACGAGTAGCGGAAATGTGCCTGTTCGAACTCGGGATTCATTCCCGGAGCGGCATTGTAGGCGGGCTCGTCGAATTTGATGCGATAGGAAGCTTCGAGCAAATTGTTCGAGTGTTGAAGGAGTGGAATGACGCGCAGGAAGGGCAGGCCGTCTTCGCGTTCGAATAAGACGAGATACGAGCGGAAGGGCAGCGCGGCGGAAAGCATGACTGCTGGGCGATTGGGGATTAGCTCCTGCCAGTTCGAACGCTGCGGTGCGCCGATGGGAGCGGCGACCAGTCGGAACGTGCGTCCCCCAGAGTTTGTGCGAATCAGAAAGACATCTGCCGACGACGAATCGCTTTGCGCCGCTGCAAAGTTTGGATGATGGTCGGCGTAATATTCGTGGGCATCCTCGCGCGGTGCAATCAACTGAAATTCACCGGATGGATCGCCAGCCGAGAGGTAGCGCACTTCGCTGGTGGTGTGGCTGGCGGAAAGCAGGATGAGATAGGCGCCACTGCGGGTGCGTTCAATTTCGATCCGGAAATGCTCGTCGGCTTCTTCGAAGAGCAGTGGATCGGGCCCAGGGTCGCCCAGAGTGTGGCGATAAAGTCGATGCGAACGCTTGGTGACCTCGTCTTCGACCGTGTAGAAGAATGAACGGTTGTCAGCGGCCCAGGCTGCGCTAGTGACTCGCTTGGCGCGAAACGGCAAAAGATCGCCGGTTCGCAAATCTTTAATTTGCAAGGTGTACTGACGGAAGCCGGTGGTATCGGTCGAATAAGCGAGCAGTTGATTGTCGTTGCTGACTTCGAACGCGCCGAGGCCGAGAAAACTGTGGCCTTCGGCCAAAGCATTTAGATCGAGCAGAAGTTCCTCGGGGCTGTTGGTAGGCCCTGGCTGGCGATAGTGGAGGGGATATTGTTTGCCCTCCAGCGTTTTTGTGAAATAAAAATAGCTGCGCAGCTGGTAGGGAACTGTTAAGTCGGTCTGCTGAATGCGGGACAACATTTCCTGGTAGAGCTTTTCCTGGAAAGCTTCCGTCGGGCGCAAGACGCCTTTGCTGTAGGCGTTTTCGGCCTCGAGATGCTGGATGACCTCGGGATTATCCTTTTCGCGGAGCCAGGCGTAGTCGTCAATGCGCAGGTCGCCATGCAGGCGATGCTCGACGGGTTTGCGTGCAGCAATGGGCGGCGCGAGTTGTGACTCATTGGCCGTAGCCGCTGCTATAGTTGTTACAAAGTTTGATTCTGAAGCGCTCTTGGGTTCCATTTTTCCGAATTTTTGGTGAAGCTCACGGCTCGGCTCGGCACCGAAGACAATTGGTGCGTGTTGGTTATACTAGCGGAAGTCGGACAGCCGCAAAAGCGGGCGCGGAAGAAGAATGAAACGTGAAGGGAAGCGATGGGGAAAGAAACTGAGATCAAGCTGGCGGTGCGGGACATTAAGGCTTTCGAACGAAAGGTGAAAAAGCTTGGCGGAAAGCCTGCCAGAACAGGGAATAGCCGCGTTCATGAACTGAACGTTATTTTCGATACTCCGGATGGAGGGCTGGCGAAACACGGGCAGTTGTTGCGCATTCGAACCGAATCAGTACAAGGCGGCGGCAAAAAGGAGACTCCCCAGCGAGTGATGCTGACCTTCAAGCAGCCCGCGGTGCGCGCAGTTGATGATGACGGCAGCAGATTCAAGATACGAGAAGAGACGGAAGTTGAAGTGGCCGATGCCGCCACTCTCGGAAAAATCTTCGAAGGACTGGGATTACGAGGGTGGTTTTCGTATGAAAAATACCGGACGACCTGGAAGCTGGGCGCGGCCACGCGTTGGGCGAAGGACCTGCTGATTGAGTTGGACGAAACCCCTGCCGGGACGTTCGTGGAGCTGGAAGGTCCGCCGGAGGCTATCGACAGGGCTGCGGAAGCGCTCGGCTACTCGCGAAAAGACTATCTGCTGAAAAATTATCTGGAGCTGTTCGCGGAGGATTGCAGGCGGCGCGGAGTCGCTCCTGGAAATATGCTGTTTACGTCGTCACGGATACAAGGCGCCCGAAAGAAAACTTAGCGCCGATCAATTAGGTCTTAATGGCGCCAAATGCA
>WNFR01000989.1_pt1 | contig 49740 bp, 47 predicted proteins | sample 5400221 | NCBI WGS metagenome assembly WNFR01 (sample SAMN13153357, study PRJNA577476) | soil metagenome | isolation source: 40 cm soil under Madrone tree | place: USA:California | collected 2016-06-14 | reverse complement strand
GACGGCACGCTGATGTGGCTGATGCGCAAGAATCAGTGCATGCACTGCGCGGAGCCGGGTTGCCTCGCGGCGTGTCCCGCGGACGGCGCCATCGTGCAATATACCAATGGCATCGTCGATTTCCAGCAAGCCAACTGCATCGGCTGCGGCTATTGCATCACGGGATGCCCCTTCGACATTCCGAAAATGAATCCGAAGAACAATCGCGTGTTCAAGTGCACGCTGTGCACCGATCGCGTCAGCGAAGGCCTCGAGCCCGCCTGCATCAAGTCCTGTCCGACGGGCTGCCTGCACTTCGGTACCAAGGATGACATGCTCGATCTCGCTCATAAGCGCTCCAAACAGCTGCAGGATCATTCCAATTTTGCGAACGCGGGCGTTTACGATCCGCAGGGCGTTGGCGGAACCGGCGTCATTTACGTGTTGCATGACGCCACGCATCCGGAGCTTTACGGCGGCCTGCCGAAAGATCCGCACGTGCCGTGGACTGTAAAACTCTGGAAGGGTCCGCTGAAGTGGCTTGGCAACGTCGCCATGGTTGGCGGATTGATCGGCCTCTTCGTGCACTATCTGCGCTACGGCCCCAAGGACCGCGAGGAAGAGGACATCAATCCGGGAGGATCAAAGTCGTGAGCCACCCTGAACAAATTATCCCTCACGGGCACGTCCTCCGTTACACGCTGAAAGAAAGGTTGACGCACTGGGTCGCGGCGGGAGCCTACATCTATTTGCTGATGACCGGCCTCGCGTTTTGGTCGCCTTGGTTGTTCTGGGTAGCGGTAATTCTTGGCGGCGCGCCGGTTTCGCGGATGCTGCATCCCTGGGCCGGGCTTATTTTCTTCGCCGCGGTCTGGAACATGTACGTCATGTGGGTGCCGCAGATGAAGCACACCGATGTGGACAAAGCGTGGTGGAAAGCGGTCCGCTACTACAGCACCAATCAAGACGACAAAATGCCGCCGGCCGGGCGTTACAACGCAGGACAGAAGTTTCTCTTCTGGGGATTCTTCTGGAGCACCGTAGCATTGCTGGCGAGCGGAGTCGTGCTGTGGTTCCCGGAACGCATCCCGTGGAATCTCCGCTTCTTGAGATACATTTCTGTTCTTGTTCACCCTGCGGCAGCGCTCTTCACCATTGGCCTCTTCCTGATCCACATCTACATGGGCGTGTTTGCAGAGCGCGGCGCATTTGGCTCCGTGATTCGCGGTGATGTTTCTATTGCCTTCGCCAAGCGCTATCACCCCGGCTGGTATAAAGAAATCGTCGGCGAATCATCCACGCCGCGCAAATGACGACAACCTGGGCCGGTGGGACGAATCCGTCCGAGTACGACGCCCGAATCCGCCGCGCCGAGCGGCTCTCCGCGCAACACTCTTTCGCTTCGGAATTTCTCGATTTCTACAAACACGTCGCCGCGTTCCAAAAAACCCTTCGCGCCAACATCGCCCCAGCCACTGGTACGAAATCCAGCAGCACGCTCGTAGCTGGATTGCGCGCTCCCCTCGATCTCACCGTGCTTCTTCCCCACTTCCGTGGCTTTCTTTCCACGATCGAACAGCACGCTCCGGCGGCGCTGGGGAAAGCCGCGCATCAGATGTCCCTCCTGCCTTCGGATTCCTGGATTGCCAGCCTCGAAGCCTATTGGCAGCATGGCGGCAAATACGACCAGCAAGTCGGCGCCTTCGCCCAGTTTCTTCCCCGAGCGTTTTTGCAACCGTATGCCGAGTTTCGCGCTGCGCTGACCCCGAAAGCTCCCGTCGTAATGACTACAAGAGTTTGTCCCTTGTGCGGCGCGCGCCCGCTCGCGGGCGTCCTGCGGCCGGAAGGCGACGGCGGAAAACGATTCCTCCTCTGTTCGTTCTGCTCGCAAGAATGGGATTTTCGCCGGCTCCTGTGCTCCACGTGCGGCGAAGAAGCCGAAGGCAAGTTGCCCGTCTACGTCGCCGAGCAATTGCCCCACATCCGCGTCGAAGCCTGCGACACCTGCAAGTTTTTTCTCACCACAATCGACCTGACCAAAGACGGCCACGCCATCCCCCTGGTCGACGATCTGACGGCAATTCCGCTTGCACTATGGGCGCACGAAAAAGGGTATTCCAGATTACAGCCCAACCTGCTGGGAACGTGAGGTCGGGAGATGAACAAACCCAGAACCCTAGCTTTGCTATGTGCCAGCATTCTTTGGTGCGCAGCCGTGGGCTACTACGCGCAATCCGAGGCGCAGATGACAAGTGAATCCACTCAGAAGATAACGTCTCTCACCGAATCTGACCAAAACCGGCTCCGAGATCAGCGAGCAGTCATCGAAAAATGCCTTCCTGATGATAGCTCCCGGCAGAACTACAAGAAGGCTGCAGGCAAGCTCGGGATAATTCGAGCCATTCTCGACAGAAACCTGTACAAACCAACCCGGACATATGAGTTGCAATGTCTCGGGATTATTCTTGGAGACGCCTTCGTGCAGGAGCTAAAGATGGAATGGGTGATGGTGGAGGATGAGCACAGCCGCGATCCGGCGGTGCGACTACCCAAAACGAGCATCATTCTGTTCCCTCTCACTATGATCTCCAAGCGCGTCGAGCGTGGGCAGGAGGTTGACGTCTTCGACTTATTCAACGGAGTCGCCGCAAAGGTGGAGCAAATGCAACGGCAGGGCTATTAGGCAGTCGTCGGTGCCTTCCCCACCTTGTCTGACTGTCAGGCCGGAACTCCCTCAACGATAGACTCGGGGACTGCCGTGGGAATAACTCGGCTCAACCGCCACCCGGCGGCCGCAAACAAATCGCGGAATTGTTTCTCCGTCCGTTCGCACCCGCCAGGAAAAATCAGCATTTGCAGGTCGAGGAATTTCCCTGGTGCGAAATCGTTCCCCGGCTGGATCACGTTGTCCACCACGAGGAGCCTGCCGCCGGGATTCACGCCCTTTCGGCAGGCTTTCAGGATATTGATGCATACGTCGTCGGGCCAGTCATGAATGATGTGCTTCATGATGTAAGCGTCGGCGCCCGCGGGAACCGAAGTAAACATGTCACCGGACGCCAGCGTGCAGCGTTCCATCACCGGCTTGAGCGGTCCGTCCTCGGCGCCTGCCACAACGTGCGGCACTTCATAGAGCGTGCCTTTCAAATGCGGATTCCTCGCCAGGATCGTCGCCAGGAGAAGTCCGTGCCCGCCGCCCACATCCACGATGGAATGAATTTCGCCGAACGAATAGGCGTCCGCCACTGCCGGACCATCGATGGTCGATAAATCGCTCATGGCCTGATTGAAGATTTGTGCCTCCTCGGGGCGCTGCTCGAAAAATTGAAAGATGGGCATGCCATAAATTTTGTCAAGCGCTTGCTCTCCCGTGCGCACGCAATAATCTAGCTGGGACCAGCCGAGTCCGTGCCAATCTCTTCCGTGGATGATCGCGAAGGCTCGCAAGCTGGGATTCGCGTTGCTGCGCAGCACGGCGGACAGCGGCGTTTCGGAAAACTTTCCGTCGGGGCCTTCCGAAAGCACTCCCACGCTGGCAGTGGCGCGCATGAGTCGATAGAGACCGCGCGGGTCGGCTCCGATCTGGCTGCCAAGCTCCTCAGCTGACTTCGGACCGTGTTCGACAAGATCGGGAACGCCGAGCCGCGCGAGGCAGGAAATGGCGCCGGTAATGAAGACGCCATTCAACAATTGAAACATGCCAACGTGGGCAGGTAGTGTCTGGCCCTTTGCAGTCGTTGCCGTCGTCGCAGTCGTTGCGTTCATTTTGTCCACCGTGCTTTCGATTTGGTGTTGCCGGGTCGCCGACATTGTACACTCGAACCACGCTAGCGGATGGTGTCTCCATGCCACCAGTCGCTGATGCGGATTTTCAACCACGAGCCTCACACCCCGCGGCGTGCAATCGAAGTCTTCCCAGCTTGAATTCACCTCCCGCTCGCGCCCGCCCTCCATCTTCCGCATTTCCACACCTACCAGTGAGCCCTACCCTTTTGTTTTCTTCCCTTTGCGCGACCGTTCGAACGAAGCAGCAACTTGCTCAATATAGACTATAGTTATAATTGACAAATTAATTATAAGTTATCAACGACATCATCGCCCGACCGGCCCGATTAACCTCCTGCTCTTAACTCCTTATTCCCAAGGCCTCCAGACCGCCCAGGGGATCTACTACTCTTTGAGCAATCTGTACGAGCTTCTCGCCAGGAACCACATCTCACCTCGCCGTGCTTCCGTCTTGGCGTACATTAACAGCTTGCTCCTACGTACCCTCCCCGCCATCGATGCCGACAATCAGATTGGAATCATCGACCCCACCAAACCCAAGCCCTTAACCATCCCCGTCCCAGACCAAGTCATTGACTCCGGCGCGGACTCTGAACTCGATCCCGCTCTAGAGCCACCTGCTGCTTCCTCTACGCCCCCGCACAAGCCTCGGGTTTCCCACTCCGCCAATACTTGGGATCCCTCCCTCTCAGAATCCGACCCCAACAAGAAACCGTCGTGAACGCTAGCGTCGTGCGCGGAATGGTTGCAATCGTCTGCCGCTTTGCGGCAAGCTTACCGGGCTTTGTGGGGGTGACGAATGATGAGGAAGAGGATTCGATGCGCGATGGCGTTGCTGGCGCTGAGTGGGACTGCTGCTCTAGGGCAGAGCAGTGGGCAAGGCGCAGCAGCGTTGACTGTCATCCGCGCGGGGACGTTGATCGACGGCGTAAGCGAAGCGCCACGCAAGAACCAGCTCATTTTTTTGCGCGGCAAGCGCATTGAAAAGGTGACCGACGGTTCTGGCGCGATCCCCTCCGGTTCCCATGTCATTGACCTATCGAATGCGACCGTGCTGCCGGGGCTGATTGACGCGCACACGCATATTTTCCTGTGGGGTGAGGACCCCAATAAGGGCGGCTACGACGCGAATATTTTGAAAGCGGGTATCGCGTTGCGCGCGGCGCGTGCCACTTACGCGGCGCGACGAGCGCTGGAGCAGGGCTTTACCACGCTTCGAGATGTCGAGACCGAAGGCGCGGGGTACGGCGACATCGAGATTAAGCAGGCCATCGAAGAAGGCACGATTCCCGGGCCGAGAATTTTTGGCGCCACGCGCGCGATCTCGACGACCGGCGGATACAACCTCGAAGACTACGCGCCGGAACTGGAAATGCCCAAGGGCGCGCAGCTCGTCGACGGGCCGGTGGAAGCGCGCAAAGCTGCCCGCCAGCAACTCGAGCACGGAGCGGACTGGCTCAAGGTCTACATGACGCACCGCTCCTGGGTGGACAAAGAGGGCAAGCTTGTATCGCAGCCGACGCTGACGGTAGAAGAATTGAAAGCGATTGTTGACGAGGCACACGGTTGGCAGAAGAAAGTGGCCTGCCATGCGTACAACGGAATCGGTTTGCAGCGCGCGCTCGATGGCGGATGCGATTCCATCGAGCACGGACTGGAGATTACCGACGCACAGATCGCGCAAATGCAGCGCCAGGGTACGTGGTATTGCCCGACGATTTCACCTTATTACGGCGATTGGGCCCCGGCGGATACTCCGGCGGGAAAACGCGACCGCGCTCGAGCAGCCGTCCATGAGATCAGTTTCAAGAAGGCGTTGCAAGCACATTTGAAGATTGTGTTCGGGACGGATATGGGCGGGATTCCCTGGACCGAGCCGATCGCGCAGGAATTCAAGCGCATGGTTGGACTGGGAATGGCGCCGATGGACGCGATTCAATCGGCCACCTCGCGCTCGGCAGAAATGCTGGACATGAAGGGAGAAATTGGAGTGATCGCTGCCGGTGCCTACGCCGAAGTGATCGCCGTCGAGGGAGACCCGCTGAAGCACATCGAAGAATTGGAGCATGTGCGTTTTGTCATGCACGACGGCTCGATCTTCAAGAACGAGCTTGCGAAATAAAGGGGCCGTTGTAGTGGCCGGTCTTTCGCGATTTTTGCGTTCCGGTTCTGACCGGAAAGACCGGTTCTTTCCCAAACCCGTCAGATTTCGACGCGGACGCCTTTCCAGAAGGCGATGCGGTCCTTGATTTCGGCGGCGGCGGGCTTCGGTTCGGGGTAATACCACGCGGCATTTTCGTTCTGCATGCCGCCGACGGTGACGTGGTAGTAATGAGCAGTTCCCTTCCACGGGCAGACGGAAGTGTGCTTGCTCGGCATGAGGAATTCTGCCTTAACGGCATCGGGCGGGAAATACTGGTTGCCCTCGACAACGACCGTGGCGTTGCTTTCAGCTATGATTTTACCGCCCCAGGATGCTTTCGCCATTTTGTGGGTCTCTTCTCAGGATATCGCCGGACCCGTGAATTTGTCCAAAGCATTGGATGTGGGCAAGGCAACAAGGTTGCTACAATCAACCGGCGCCTGGGAGGAAGAACAATGAACGAACAGAATTTTACAAATCACGGAAGGTATGTTCCTGTGTATCATTTTTTTGCTATACCAGTTTTTTTCATCAACTTCTTGTGGTCGCTGTACCGGCTGTGGAAGCTGGGTTTTTCTTTCGCGGGAATCTTTGGGGTGATTTTTGCCGCGGCCTTGGTCATCGCGATCCTCGAGGCGCGGTTGTTTGCGCTCGCGGTGCAGGATCGCGTCATCCGTTTGGAGGAACGCCTGCGGTATGCGCAAGTGCTGCCTGCGGACTTGCAGGCAAGAACCGGCGAGCTGACCATCGCACAAATCGTCTCGCTGCGGTTTGCCGGCGATGCGGAATTGCCGGTGCTGGCGCGAAAAGTTCTGGACGAAAAACTGACCGAGCGCAAAGCCATCAAACAACTCATTAAGAGTTGGCGGCCAGATTATCAGCGCGCGTAACGCCTCTTGGTCTCAAAAAGAGGGACTACATGGAAACGCGCAAATTAGGAAACTCCGATATCAAGATTACGCCCGTCGGCTTTGGAGCGTGGGCCCTCGGCGGCGGCGGATGGGAATTTGCCTGGGGACCGCAGGACGACGCCGATTCCATCGCGGCAATTCATCGAGCGTTGGAGTTGGGCGTCAACTGGATCGACACGGCCGCGGTTTACGGGCTGGGCCACTCCGAAGAAGTCGTCGCGGGCGCGTTGACAGAATGGCGCGGCTCTCGCCCTTACGTCTTCACTAAATGTGTTTTGGCCTGGAACGAAAAAGGAAAAATCTGGAGGGTGTTCAGCCGCGATTCCATTCGCCGCGAGTGTGAAGACAGTCTCCGCCGCCTGCAAGTCGACACCATTGATCTTTATCAAATGCACTGGCCCCCCGATGAGGGCAAACCTGGTATCGAAGAGGCCTGGGAGACTCTCGCCGCGCTGAAAGCCGAAGGTAAAGTCCGCTGGATTGGCGTATCCAATTTCAATACGGCCCAAATCAAGCGCGCCGAAACAATCGCTCTGGTCACTTCTTTGCAGCCACCCTACTCCATCATCCGCCGGCAGATCGAAGCCGAGATTCTGCCGTATTGCGAAAAGCGGGGAATCGGCGTGATTTCCTACGCGCCGATGGCCTCCGGCTTGCTTACCGGAGCCATGACTCGTGAACGCGCGGCGGCGTTGCCGGCAGACGATTTTCGCAGCCGCAATCCGGAATTTCGCGAACCGCGGCTCTCCAAGAATCTCGAGCTCGTCGAGCGATTGCGTCAAGTCGGCGCGCGCCATGGCCACACGCCGGGTGAAGTGGCCGTCGCCTGGACGCTGCGTCACCCCGCTGTAACCGCTGCCATTGTCGGTGCTCGCAACGCCAAACAATCCGAAGGCGTTATGCGTGCGGGCGAACTGAAGCTCAGTCCAGAAGAGATCGCGGAAATCGAAGGCGCCGCAGCCGCAGCTGCCACTCGCTAAATTGAAAGTGCTTTAGTTGTGGAGGGATTGGCCGGCGAAGTGATGAACTGATTTGGAGCGGTTGAATTCCACACCGCGACCGGGCCGCCCAGCGAGGCGCCAAAAGCCACAAAAACGTGGTTGCCGGAAGCAGCACTCTGAACAAGCGGCGACCCGCTGAGCGTGGTGATTTGCGGATGCGATTGAACATTCTGAAGATACTGAAATGATTTGGCGAACGTCGTGAAACCCGCGGGGGAGGAAACCAAAACGTCGGCTTTGCCCGAGGAACCTGTGGGCGTTTGCAGGGTGATGCGCTGGAGAGAGAAGGGATAGCTGGCGTCCAGACCAAGAGACGATGCTGGAAACGGTCTCCACTTTGCACAGTGGCGTTAGCGGCGCCGATTTTTACGGCGATTTTTGTTGCCTCGCTGCCGAAGCCATAGCCATAGACTAATAGGTATAAGTTTCAAAGATGAAGAGAGATTCCTCCGCTCCGGGACGTCAAAAAGCTCCGTCCCTCCGGTCGGAATGACAGGTTGGGGTGTGTAGGTCACAGAAAAATCCAACTTCGAAATTCAGGAAAAAAACGAACGGAGGCCCGGTTAAGCGGGCCTCCGTTGAAGAAAAACAGAGCCAAAGAAGAGCGCGAGTTCGGCAGTGTTGGCTGCCGCTCAGTTAAATGGTCTTGGTTGCTGCCACACCAGCAGGCGCAGCGGACCGGGCAAAAGCGTTCGAACCCGATTCCTTTTCCGGGGTCTTGTCAATCTCGATGGAACCTTTGAAGTAGGCGCCGTCTTCGATCATGATACGGGAAGTGGTCAGGTCACCGTTGACCGAGCCATCCTTCTTGATTTCAATTCGATCTTTCGCGCGAAGGTTGCCCTTCACGTTGCCGTACACCACTACCTCGCGGGCAATGATATCGGCGGTTACTTTTGCTGAGGGCCCGACAGTCAGTTTCCGCTCATCGAGGGTGATCAGTCCTTCGACCGATCCATCGACCAACAGATCTTCGTTGCCGGAGATCTCACCTTTCACATGCAGGCTGGCCCCGAGGCGCGCCGTGGCGCGGTCGGCGGTTGCACCCAATGGACGCATCGCATCTGTACTCATCGCGGGTTTATCCTCCCAAGTCGCCGAAGCAGGCTTCGACGACTGATTCGTAGCTAAATTTTTGTACTCCGGTTGCCCTGCTTGCGGTGCATCCGGTTTCTTATTGCCCCACATCGTACCTCCCAAAGGCACTTCCACCCCACGCAGATTTCCGGCCGGGGTACTGCAAACTGTATGCCCCGGAAATGCGCGCGGCAAACAAAGTGTGAGCGCGTCGTTCCAGACAGTAACTAGACTTTAGGACAGGTCGATGCAGGGCTGGCTGGGCAGTGCGGAAGGAGTGTGAGGGAATATGGGCGGAATGTAAAGCGGAGTGTGGGAAGAGGTAGCGGGAGTTCCGCCCACTCCCCGAGTTGTAATACCCTGGCGAGGGGAGCGCAAGTGAGGCAGCCTGAGGTTTGGATTGGCACTATTGAAATTAGCTGGGCAAGAGAGGAGACACCTAATGTGTTTCAGCCCGCCTTTACCGTAGTTACGACGTGGGCAGCAAGCGCAGAGGAGTTCCGCAAAAAGTGCATTCAGATGTTAGAGAGCTACGGATGGAGGCTCCTCGGTGCTGAAGGGGCTGGTGCTGTCCCGGAGGACAGGGCATTTAGCGAAGAAGTTGAAGACATGTTAGAAAGAACCAAGGGCAATCCAAACGCAATCATCTACGGCACGTTTTATTCATATCTGGTGATGTGAAAATCTCCACCAACGCGACCGCTCGTTTAACGAGCTAGTTGGAGGGGAGCATATGTGCACCCTCTAAACGAATTGCTCAGATGGCTTCCCGAAGTAGACTTTGCAGTCTTAGAACACCGCTTCGCCATTCATGGTCGCGATTACCTTGTATTTATCGAGTGCTTGAATCAGGGCCAACATGAGATTGCATTCTCGCATTGCGTCAGGGCGGACTGCGAGACTCGCGTCAGGGGTGACGTATGGGCCGAAATCCTGGAGCGATGAGTTTGCCCATTATGAGCGATGGACAAGCGCAAAGGAGCCCGACGGCTATGTTTGGGGCACAAACTGGTCGCTTGCCTATCCAGGAATCCGGGCCATTCGTGACTCAAGCCTTTGAATGGACCGGGAGACTCGGCAAGCAAATGTTTGAGGCAACGTTGGAAGCGGACCGTTTCTTTTTGGGGCTAATCTTTTATTCTATTCGTTCGCGGAAGATTAGCGACAAGTCTGGGACGATTTCTCAAGCCATCCATCCGCTTTAGCGGGTCGCGCTAAGAGCTTGGCTTGGCTGGGACGGGTTGGGTGGCGACGAAATCAGTTTGAAAACGGGTGGTGTAAGAATCGAACAAATGTTGAATTCGTTCGTGGCTCTGGGATTTCAGGATGAAGCCGGCGTGGTGATATTTCGTGACGCGGTAGGAGATTTCTGGGTCGGTGTAGGCGGACGTATCGGGATGTTCCTGGCGGGCGAGAGAAAGAATGACTCCGGCGTACTCGCGGCGCAAAGGAGGAAGGTGGTAAGGCTGATTCCCTGCCCCGACTTCGAGGCGCGCCCATTCGCACCAGAGGTTTACGCCCGTGGCTGTCTCGATGACGTCCGAAATGTACGCGCCGCCGACGCGGGCGGCGACTTCGATGAAATAAACTTTGCCGTCGGCGTGAGAACGGAGGAACTCGGCATGGGTGACTCCGCGCATGAGGCCGAGCCCCTGCAATAAATTGCGATTGATTTCGAGGAGCGATTTGGTTTCTTCGGCTTCACGAGGAAGAGTGCGCGTGGTGAAAACGCCGCCTTGATGAGAGGTGTCGAGCGGCGGCGTGCCGTAGGCGTGAGCTTCGGCGAACGCGACGCTACGTTCGGAAACCACACTGTCGACGTGAAAGACTGCCCCGGGAACGAATTGCTCGAGCAAGTAAAAGGATTGCTGATCGCCGAGCTGGTCGAGCCAGGGCCACAGCTCTTCCGGAGAATGAATCTTTTTCATGCCGATGCCGCTCGCCTGCGAGCGGGGCTTGAGCAACCAGGGGCTGGGAACGCGGGCCATGAATTCGCGGAGATGATCGTAATTAAGGACATGGACGAATTCGGGTACGAGGATGCCGGCTTCGCGGGCCCGGGCGCGCATGGCCAACTTGTCGCGAAAATAGCGGACGGTGGTGAGGCCCATGCCGGGAATGCGGAGATGCTCGCGGAGGGCCGAGACATTCTCCATGTCGAACTCGTCGAGCGCGACGATGCGATCGATGGAATGGGATCTGGCCACATAACTTACGGCATAAATCAGGCTTTGCAAGGGAAGCTCTTCGGGCATGGTGAAGACTTCTTCTATACAGTCAAACGGCCAATCAGCATGGCGAAGTTTTTCGACGGTCAGGAGCAGGACGAGGCAGCCCATCGCTTTGCAGGTGCGGATGAATTCCTGACCCTTTTCATAGGAACTGACGCAGAGAATGGTGAGAGGCCGGCCCTCCTGCATGCGACGCCTCCTCGGAACCGCGACACTGGAGCGCGGATTATACAGCGGCCTCGCGCGCGGGATACAGAAATTGCAAAAACGGCCCGACGCGCTGCGCCCAAGCCGCTTCGTTATGCTCCGCGCCTTCAACGACCTCGTAATGTAAATCGTGGCCGAGCTTCCAGCCCTTTTCGAGCAGCACGTCGCGAAATTTTGCGACTTGCGGCACGATGCGCGGACCCTCTCGGGTGCCGATGTCCAGCCAGATGCGCGGCCCAGGCTCGATCACTGCTGATCGCGCGAAGCGGTGAATCACTTGCTGGTTCCACCACACCGACGGGGAGAGCGCCGCAATCTTCCCGAAAATGTGCGAATACTTGAGGCCCAAGTAGAGAGAAACAAGTCCGCCCAGGGAGGAGCCGCCGATGCCGGTGTATTGCGAGCCGGAGAGCGTGCGGTATTCGCGATCGATGAAGGGCTTCACTTCTTCGATGAGAAATTTGGCATAGCGATCGGCACGGCCGCCGCCGAGTTTGGGAACGTGGGTGGGAGTGTATTCGCGAAGGCGCGCTTTGGTGTTGTACATGCCGACGATGATAAGCGGGGCGACCACGCAGGACTGAATGCAATGATCCGCAGTCTGCCCCACGTGCCAGTCCTGCCCGGGGATAAAGGATGTGGCGCCGTCGAAAAGATTCTGGCCGTCATGAAGATAGAGGACAGGAAAATGGCGCGCGGGCAGCTCAGCGTATCCGGGCGGAGCGTAAACGATGAGGTCGCGTTGATTACGGAGAAAGCGCGAGCGGAATTGTTCGTATTTGCGAAGCTGTCCAGAGCTCACGGCGTGATGGCCACCAGGAGATCTTTCGCTTCGACATGCTGGCCGGAGGTCACGAGAATTTTCACGATGCGGCCGGAAATGGGCGCATAGATATTGGACTGCATTTTCATGGCTTCGAGAGTGAGAAGTTTTGCGCCGCGTTCCACCGCGTGATTCGCCTGCACGGCGATGCCGCTGATGACGCCGGCGGTGGGGGCGGCCACGTGGCCGGGATCGGCGGGGTCGGCTTTGGGATGAGCGCGCTCGACCACGCGGAGGGCGCGATCGCGGACGTTCACTTCGCGGGGCTGGCCGTTCAGCTCAAAAAAAAGAGTGCGTGTGCCGTCGGGATGCGGTTCGCTGATGGTCAGAAATTTGATGATGAGGGATTTGCCGGATTCGATTTCGACGGTGATTTCTTCGCCGGACTTCAAGCCGTAGAAAAATGCGGGCGTGGGCAAAACGCTGACATCGGAATAAGTCTGTCGAAATTTGTCGAATTTAGTGAAAACATCGGGATAGAGCAAATAGCTGAGCAGATCATCGCGACGGACAGCGTGGCCTAGTTTTCCTTCGAGGGAATTTAGCTGCTCTTCCCATTTCACGGCTTCGAGGTTAGCGCTCGGGCGGCCACGGAGAGGGGGCTGGCCCCGGAGGATAATTTTTTGCAGTTTCTTCGGCCAACCGCCGGGAGGAACGCCGAGGACACCGGAAAACAGTTCGACGACGGAATTAGGGAAGGAGATGTCGTGTTTTTCGTCGAGCGCGAGAATGTCAGACGGCTGCATCTCCTTGGCCATCAGAAAAAGAGTCATGTCGCCGACGACTTTGCTGGAAGGCGTGACTTTGACGATGTCGCCGAAGAGCTGGTTCACCTCGGCATACATTTTTTCAGCTTCGCGCCAACGATGGCCGAGGCCCATGGCGGCAGCTTGTTCGCGCAGGTTGGTAAACTGGCCGCCGGGAATTTCATGTTGGTAGAGGCGCGCGGAGCCGGACTTGGGTCCGGAGTCGAACGGAAGATAGTAGGTGCGAACGGTTTCCCAATAGTCGGAGCATTCGTTAAGCGTGTCGACATCGAGCTGCGTGTCGCGCGGCGTGTGGCGGAGCGCTTCGACGATGGAATTGAGATTTGGCTGGCTGGTGCCGCCGCTCATGGCGGCGATGGCGCCGTCGGCGATATCGACACCGGCATCGGAAGCTTTGAGGACGGAGGCGGAGTTGATGCCGCTGGTGTCGTGAGTGTGAAAGTGGATCGGGATGCCGACTTCTTCGCTAAGCGTTTTCACCAATCGGAATGCCGCGTACGGCTTGCAGAGTCCGGCCATGTCTTTTATGGCGAGGAAGTGCGTGCCGATTTTTTCCAGTTGCTTGGCCATCGTGACGTAATACTTGAGTGAGTATTTCGGCCGGCCTTTGTCAAGAATGTCGCCGGTGTAGCAAATGGCAGCTTCGCAAACGGCACCGGATTCGAGCGCGGCATCGATCGAGACACGCATGTTTTCGATGGAATTGAGCGAATCGAAGATGCGGAAAATGTCGATGCCCTGAGCATGCGCTTCGCGGACAAATTCGATGATGACGTTATCGGGATAGGAGGCGTAGCCCACGGCGTTGGCGCCGCGAAGGAGCATCTGGAAACAAATGTTGGGAATGCGAACGCGCAGCTCGCGCAAGCGGTGCCAAGGGTCTTCGTGCAGAAAGCGCATCGCGGTGTCAAACGTTGCGCCACCCCACATTTCGAGACTGAAAAGATTGGGTAGGCGATGAGCGATGGCGGTCGCCGAGGCGAGCAGGTCGAATGTGCGGACGCGTGTCGCCATGAGCGACTGGTGGGCGTCGCGAAAAGTTGTGTCCGTAATCAGCAGGCGTTTTTCTTTTCTTGCCCAGGCGGCGAATTTCTTTGGCCCGAGCTTTTGCAGGAGCTGGCGTGAGCCCGCGGGCGGGTTGCCGACGGGCGCGGCCGGAATGACTGCGGCTTCGATTTCTTTCGGTACTTGCTTGCCTTTCACTTCCGGATTGCCGTTTAAGATGACGTCGCCAATATAAGAAAGCAGCTTGGTGGCGCGGTCGCCGCGGCTGGGAAAACGGAAAAGTTCGGGCGACGCGTCGAGGAAAGAGGTAGTGACTTCGCCGGCGCGAAACTTCGGGTGGTTCACGACATTTTCGACGAAGGGGATATTTGTTTTCACGCCGCGAATACGGAATTCGCGGAGGGCGCGGTCCATCCTCTGGCAAGCTTCGGGAAGATTGGTGCCCCAAGCGGTGACTTTGACAAGAAGCGAATCGTAATAGGCCGCGAGCATCGCTCCGGCATAGGCGGTGCCGCCATCGAGACGAATGCCGAAACCGGCGGGAGAACGATAGGTGGAGATTTTACCGTAGTCGGGAGCGAAGTTTTTCTCAGGGTCTTCGGTGGTCACGCGACACTGGAGAGCGGCACCATTGAGCGAAACATTTTCCTGTTTCGGCAGCGCCATCGGCGGATCGTGGAGTTTGTGACCTTGCGCGACGAGAATCTGGGAGCGCACAAGATCGATGCCGGTGACCATTTCGGTGACGGTGTGCTCGACTTGAATGCGCGGGTTGACCTCGATGAAAAACCACTTCTGCGAATCGACGTCGTAAAGAAACTCGACGGTTCCGGCATTGCGATAGTTTGCTTTGCGGGCGAGGTGCACCGCCGCTTCGCAGAGTTCGCTGCGGATCCCCGCCGGAAGATTGGCGGCGGGGGCGACTTCGACGACTTTTTGGTGCCGGCGTTGGACAGAGCAGTCGCGTTCGTAAAGATGCAGTAGGTTGCCGTGATGGTCGGCAAGAATCTGGACTTCCACATGCCGCGCGTGCGGCAAATATTTTTCCAGGAAAACGGAAGCATCGCCGAAGGCGGAACGCGCTTCACCCTGGGCTTCTTCGAGAAGTGCATCAAGCTGCGCGGCATCGTGGACCACACGCATGCCGCGGCCGCCGCCGCCCATCGCCGCTTTTACAATGACGGGATAACCGATCTCCCGCGCAATTTTTTGCGCTTCCGCTGACGACTTGACCGGATTCTCGGTTCCAGGGAGGACCGGAACGCCGGCCGAAGCTGCCAGTTTACGCGCTGCTGTCTTGTCGCCCAGTAATTCGAGAAGGTTCGGCGGAGGGCCGACGAAGGTGATACCGGCCTTTTCGCAGGCGCGTGCTAGCGCAGGGTTCTCGGAAAGAAATCCGTAGCCCGGGTGGATGGCGTCAACGCCCTTATCTTTGGCAAGCGCAACGATTCCGCCGATGTCCAGATAGGCTTCCACGGGGCCCTTGCCGGCGCCGACTTGATACGCTTCGTCAGCCTTGAAGCGATGCAGGGCCAGGCGGTCTTCCTGGGAATAGATAGCCACGGTGCGGAGGCCAAGCTCATTGGCGGCGCGGAAGATGCGTATCGCAATTTCGCTGCGGTTGGCAGCGAGCAGTTTACGAATCAGCTTAGCTTTTTTCATCTCAGGGGCGATCAGAGCATCGCGCGAAATTCTACATTGTTTCATGGTGGCGACGCGACTTAGTTGTAGTTTTTTCGATTTGCAGAACAAATTGTTTTTGTGAGTGGAAGGAGAAAACGCCTCGCGAAGCATGCCACTGAACTATGTCGTGGCTCGTCTTACCGAGACTAGTCTGCTACCGAGAGTTGGCAAGAGCAGATGCGACCGTTGCAGACTTTAGCTGCTGCAGCTGCGTTTGAACCTTGGCCCAGGCTTTGGCGTTGCGCTTCGTCGCATACGGCGCGTCAGGCTCGGCAAAAAAGTGCACAAGCTCGGCTTTGACTTCTGAAGTGGCGCCAGCGAATTTGTTTTCCGCCAGCTTATCCAGCAATTCAGCGTGGGCTTCGTCGTTCAGGCGGTATTTTCCGGGCCCGGTGTGATCGCCGATATCGAAATTATCGTTGGGCAGATCCAACCTGCCGTCGCCTAGATTCGTCAAAAGTTCACGATAGTGGTCGAGGGTGGCATTGAAACTGGCCTCAAACATCTGTTCGGTCTGTGGGGTAGGCGTCCTGAACTGGAGAATTTTGAGCGGACCGAACTTGGGGATCAGCTTGTAGAGAAACGCCAGAAAACGCTCGCCAGGACTGGGCTTGCGATAGTCCTTGCCCCATTCACGCTCGTAGTTGGCCCGCGACAGGTTGAACAAAAACCTTCTCTTTGTGGCGTCTGGGATGTCGTCCTTGATTTCGTCTTTTTTGAGGTGCCAGGCGATGCGAGTGGCTTTGGGGATGAGCTTGCTGACGTCGCGGCGGTAAGAGTTGAGAACTTTCTCTTCGCTCACGAGCACATCTTTCAACTCAAGACCATAGGTCTCCCGAAATGCTTGATCGAGAAGCACACGGGAAACTTCGAAACCTATGAAATCGTGGTAGCTTTCGGGAGCGTAACGCTCCCGTGCGATCTCGAGAACGTCGAAACCAAATTCGGTTTTCACATGCGCCAGACGGTTGTCCTCAAACGAAACGCTATCGCCAAATTTCTTCCGGAGGCCCGGATACAGAACCGGAACCGCCCGGTTGATGCCGAGCCGGTGGCCCATGTTGTCCGCGGCATGATGGGCGAGCGCGCCCACGGCGAAAGCGTATTCATTCAGGTCTTTCGCGTTTCGCAGCAGGGCTAGGATGAAATCGCCGCTGCGGATGTAATGCGTGAGGTCACTGAAAAAAGGGCTGCCGTAAGGGTAGTAGCCCATATCTTGAATGATGGCGCCGCCGTAGGCATAGGCTTGTGCCCTACTAAGATCCTCCTCGGTTGCTTGCGGAAATTTTTTCAAGAGCACTGGTTTAATATGCATTTCCCAAGCCGCGTCGATGATGGCCTCATGAGATAGGACCGCATAGGCGTGAGCCGGACTGGGCAAAGCCAAAGTAACCGCGAGAATGCAAAGCACGATTACGCGAGCGCGCGTGAGGAAGGGTTCCATGATTTCGCTTAACGTCGTGAGACGCCTTTTCCGCTCCACATCCTAGAATAAAGCAAAACGAAGCTTCATGGCTTCAGAAGTGGCTGGGCGAAGCGAATCGGAACGCCAAAATTGGAACCGCCAAAACCCCTGACGACGGCAAACGTCACGCCAATGACTTCTCCATCGCGATTGAAGAGTGGGCCGCCGGAGCCGCCCGAAGTGGTCTGCGCATCGTAGACAATTTTGTCCGGAAGGACGTCGCCGATATGGCCCTGAGTGACCAGAGGGCGAATGAGCTTGCGGCGCAGCAGTTCGTTGACGACCTCTTTTGGTTTTCCGCCGGTGCTCTTGGCGATTTCGCTTACGGCATCTTCCCCGGCGCGCGCGAGAATGGCGCTGATTCCCGTGGCGTAGCCGAGAGAGAGCAGCGGCTGGCCACTGACGGCCGCCTCCTTGCGAGCATCTAGTTTGAGGATGGGCCTTTTCAAGCCCGACAAATCGCCTTTCAGCATGGCGAGGTCCGCTACTTCGGAAATCTCCGAAACGCTGACGGGAACGCCTGCAGTCGTATCGGGAAAATAGGCGGTTAGATCCGCAATGCTCGGACTAAGTCCCTGGCTAGAGATGGCGGCGAGCTCGTCATTTTTCCACCATGGCTGCGCCACGTGATGATTGGTGAGTATGCGGCCCGGGCCAACGATAAACCCCGTGCCAAAAAAATCGGCGCGAACTTCAGGCGCGCGGCCATCCAGCGTATAAACCGGGTTGCCATCGCTATCATGGAGCGGCTCGCCATCCGGATTGATTCCTCCGTAGCGCAAGGGACGGCCCGTAGCCCGGTCGACGAAAGAGACCGACACGTGAATAAGGCACACGCTTGGCGCGTACGCACGAATCACTTGTTCAGCGGATTGCGACTCGGTCTCGACGCGCTTGAGCCGCGTGGTCGTTTCTTCGAGCTGCTTGCGTAGTGAGGACACCTCGCCGGGATCCGCGCCGGAGATTTTCTGGCGCAACTCATCCGACTGCTGCTTGAGCTGTTCTTTTTGGGTGAGCACGTCGGATTGCTGAAGATCGGCACGCGCACTTCGGGCATCCGCCATCAATTGCTCTTGACGGCGGGCGCCACGCTCGAGTTGCGCGATCATGGAGTAGGCCCGGTTCGCTTCCTTATTGGCACGCCGGGAGTAAAGAACAAAAATTCCAGCGATCACTAGGGCCACTGCGAACAGGGCGGACACGCCAATTTTCAGCGCACGCTCCAGGGAAAAAGCGTCGCGGGTCATTTTCTCAGTGACAGCGAGAGCCTGGAAGGCAGTCTGGGCCACCTCGCGGCCCTCATCGGCGATACGAGTCTTTTCCCGAAGTTCGTCAAAGGCGTGTTTTTCGCGCAATTGGACACGCATACGAGCGAGCAATTCCGCAGCTTCCCAAGGTGAAGTAAGGACCTCGTCCGCGCCGAGATCGAGGCCTCGCGCTCGCTCCGCTCCTCCACCTTGCGTTAGGAGAATTACACGTGTCCCCGCAGTGGCCGCATTGCCTTTGACTTCGGTGAGGGCGTCGCAACATTGAACGTCGGCTAGATCGGCCGAGAGAATGAGCAGGTCAATGCTGGCGTCCTTTACAAACTTGAATCCTTCAGCCTGAGAGGAGGATGTGGCAACTTCATAGCCGGCCGAGCGCACCAGTTCTTCAATGCGGCTGCGTGAAGCGGAGTCGGGATCGACGATCAGGATGGTTTGATGGTTCGCAGGCAAGATCGCAACCTCGGGTGTTGTGGACGACGCATCGAGTCTTCCTTCGGCTTCATCTTCCCTGCCGCCTCTTCTCGGAAGGCTTCACCAGAAATAGCCGTACCATTCTTCTGATGCACGCTACTGGATTCTGACACAAACAATTTATTCGCGGAAATGGGACACGAGAACGGACCAAGCCCGCCAGTGGCTGATGCTCTGTAAGAAAATACAAATAATTCAGAACTAGTACTTGCGGAGGACGCCGATGACACGCCCCTGAATCTTGACGTCGTTCGCGGCCACCATGATGGGAGCCATTTCCGAATTTGCCGGCTGCAGTCGAACCTTGCCGGGGCCTTCGCGGTAGAAGCGCTTCAGAGTTGCTTCTTCGCCCCCAATCAGCGCCACCACGATGTCACCGGCATTGGCAACCTGGGTTTGTTCGCAGACGACAAAATCGCCGTCCATGATGTGATCCTCGATCATAGAAGTGCCCTTGACTTGCAGGACAAAGGAATTCCCGCCACGCGCGAAATCTCCAAGCGAAATCGTTTCGCGCTCTTCCACGGCCTCCAGCGGGCGTCCGGCGGCGATCCTTCCCACCAGAGGAAGTTCCTGCAATTTGCGATCGCTGACTTGATCCTTGACCGACTTCGGCAACTGGATGATTTCGATGGAGCGGCTCTGGTTATAGCCGCGCCGAATGAAACCTTTTTTCTCGAGCGTGGTGATGTGCTTGTGCACGGTGGCCAGAGAAGTGAGTTTGAGGCCTTTGCCAATTTCTTCGAAGCTCGGCGCGTAGCCGTGCTTGGTCTCAAAGGCCACGAGGTAATCGAGGACCTCTTTTTGCCGTTTGGTCAGAGCCATGCGCCGCCTCCACTCGCTAATGATTTCCCACAGGCACTTTAGGCGAAAAGAAAGCGAACGTCAAGCGACTTTTTTCCTTCGCGTTTCACCGCTCTTTCCGCGTTATGTCTGAAAGTGATATGCAGACGTTGATGGACTCTTCTCCGAAGCGTTCTACCTTCCTGGCCGCCGCAGTCATGGCCGTGCAGCATTCCTTTGTGTTGTTCCGCCGCATTCCATACTTGTGGAGAGACAATGAGCGGGATCCGAGTGTCGCGACTTTCTTGATAAGACACATCTCTCATCCGGAGACTCTCTCGCTGCGACGCGCATTCCGGTGTGATATCCTTTTGGTGTCGGCTCCTGGCGGGCTGCCTTAGAAGCCATCCTTTCACTGCACCGCCTCATCCTTATGATTGAGCCACACTCCCCCGTGGGGTACCTGGGAGTTCATCGAAGTGCGGAGGTTCGGACACGAATGTCTACACTCGCAGAAGTTCCACCAGTAAAAACTAGGCGCGAAGTTCTCGACCAGGCGGTCATCCGCTTTGCGGGCGATTCCGGCGACGGCATGCAGATCACCGGCAGCCAATTCACCAATACCGCCGCGCTCTACGGCAATGACATTGCAACTTTTCCGGATTATCCGGCGGAAATCCGCGCGCCTGCGGGAACGATTCCCGGTGTCAGCGGCTTTCAATTGCACTTCTCGTCAAACGAGGTCTACACGCCCGGCGACGCGATTGATGTGCTGATTGCTATGAATCCGGCCGCGCTGAAAGTAAACGTTGCGGACCTGAAGGCTAACGGGATCCTGATCGTCAACAGCGATAGTTTCAAAGAGGGCGACCTGCGAAAAGCGCAAATGACCTCGAATCCGCTGGAAGATCATTCGCTCGATAAATACCGGCTGTTTTCGGTCGAGCTGGAGCGGCTGACGCGCCGTTCGCTGGAGCATCTGGGGCTCGACGCCAAGTCGATGGATCGCTGCAAAAATTTTTTCGCACTGGGTATGTGCTACTGGCTTTACAACCGCTCGAGCGAGCCGACGGTCCGCTGGATTGAAGACAAGTTCAAGAACAAACCGCTGCTCGTGGAAGCGAACAAGCTTGCCCTGAAGGGCGGCTACTCGTATTGCGAAGCGACAGAAGCATTTCAGGTCAGTTATGAGATTCCACCAGCGCAGCTCACTCCGGGACTCTATCGCAGCATGAGCGGCAATCAGGCGCTGGCGCTGGGGTTTGTTACCGCGGCGCAGAAAGCCGGCTTGACGCTTTTCCAAGGCAGTTACCCGATTACCCCGGCTTCGGACATTTTGCACGAGCTTTCGCAATACAAGGACTTCGGCGTAATGACGTTTCAGGCCGAAGACGAAATCGCTGCGATCACTTCGTCAATCGGCGCAGCCTACGCCGGCGCGTTGGCGATCACCACGACTTCCGGGCCAGGTATGGCGCTGAAGACGGAGGCGATGGGACTTGCCGTGGCCGTCGAAATTCCTCTTGTGATTTGCGACATTCAGCGCGGCGGCCCGTCAACAGGGTTGCCGACCAAAACGGAGCAGGCCGACCTGCTGCAAGCGCTTTTTGGCCGCAACTCGGAGGCGCCTATTCCCGTACTGGCGGCGTCGACTCCGGCAGACTGCTTCTGGGTGGCCATCGAAGCGAGCCGGATCGCCGTCAAGTATATGGTGCCGGTCATCGTTCTTTCCGACGGCTACTTGGCCAACGGTGCGGAGCCATGGAGGATTCCGGAGTTGAGTGACATTCCGGAATTTCCCGTGAAATTCGCAAGCGATCCGAACGGATTCCTCCCTTACAAGCGAGACCCGCAGACTCTGGCGCGTCCATGGGCGGTTCCGGGAACTCCGGGGCTGGAGCATCGCATCGGCGGCCTCGAGAAACAGGATCCCACCGGGAATATCAACTACGAGCCGCTGAACCACGAGAATATGGTGCGCGTCCGGGCGGCAAAGGTGGCGGCAGTCGCACAGGACATTCCTAACGTGCTCCCCGCAGGCGATCTGGAAGGTGACCTGCTCATCGTGGCGTGGGGCTCGACGTCTGGCTCGATTACGGCGGCGCTGAAAGCGCAGCGTGCCAAGGGCCGCAAAATCGGCCACCTGCACCTGCGTTATCTGAACCCGCTCCCGTCGAATCTGGCCGATATCTTCAAACGTTACAAGAGGATTCTGGTCCCCGAGTTGAACATGGGCCAGCTTTTGTGGGTTCTGCGCGCAAAGTATCTCGTTGACGCAGTCGGCCTGAACAAGATTCAGGGCCGCCCATTCAAGCAGGCAGAGTTGGAACATAAAATCGAAGAGATGTTGGGATTTTAGGAGAATCGGCCATGAGCACAGCGATCCTGCCACCACCTCTCGCAAAAAAGGATTTTCAAACCGACCAGGAAGTGCGCTGGTGCCCCGGCTGCGGCGACTACGCGATTCTCTCCGCCGTGCAGGCCGTTTTCCCGGAACTTGGGATCAAGAAGGAAAATTTTGTCATCGTCTCCGGCATCGGCTGCTCCAGCCGCTTCCCGTATTACATGAACACTTATGGCTTCCACACGATTCACGGTCGCGCGCCTGCGGTGGCGACGGGTCTTAAGGCCATTCGTCCCGACCTGGAAGTTTGGGTGGCAACCGGCGACGGAGATGCCCTCTCGATTGGCGGCAATCATACGATCCACATGCTGCGCCGAAACGTTGGCATCAAGGTGCTGCTGTTCAACAACAAGATCTACGGGCTGACAAAGGGGCAATACTCGCCAACTTCGGAACTCAACAAGAAGGCGAAATCGACACCTTTTGGATCATTGGACCGGCCGTTCAATCCCGTATCGCTGGCCATTGGTTCCGAGGCCACGTTCGTGGCCCGCTCCGTTGACGTTTTCCAGGGGCACTTGAAAGAAACATTGAAACACGCCGCCGCACACAAGGGTTCCGCTTATGTGGAAATCCTGCAGAACTGCAACATCTTTAACGATGGCGCGTGGTTCTCACTGACCGACCGCGACGCCCGCAGTGAGCACGTTCTACAGCTCGAACATGGCAAGCCGATGGTTTTCGGCAAGAATCGCGACAAGGGTGTACGCCGGAAATCGGACGGTGACATCGAAGTCGTCCAGCTCGGCAGCGGCATCAGCGAGTCTGATCTGATCGTTCACGATGCGCACCATCCGCGTCCGGCATATGCTTTCCAGCTCTCGCACATGGAGCACCGCCCGGACTTCCCGACGCCGATCGGGGTCTTCCGAGCGTGGGGCGACGTGCCGCGCTACGAAGACGTGATGAACCAGCAAATCAAAGACGTCATCGCCAAGCGCGGGCGCGGCGACCTGGGCAAACTTCTTCGAGCCGGCGACACTTGGGAAGTGAAGTAGTCCCTGCGCCAGCAAAAATACATCTGTAGAAGGAATTTCCGAGAGCGCCGTGCCCTGTGTGGTCGCGGCGCTCCGCCATTTTGTATCTCCCGCCTCCTGCCCCAGGGCCACAGAATCCTGCACACATAAGGTCCCACCCTTCCGCTCTCAACTGTAAGTCCTTTCTTTTCAACTCTTCAGGAATCAGCCCACTGCGACATAGTACGACATCTCCCCTCGGAAACGGCGTGACGTTCCTTGTCGCTTGAGGAGCGTTTAGGTTCTGCGTAGGGTGATCTCATTGACGGTTTCGCTCATGGTTTCGGGAGCCGTCGGCAAGAATTGGATGGAGAAGCACCCATGATCTACGAGCGCTTTCACGTCACCTTCGTTGGAGTCGTCGCGACTCTGGTGGACTCTGTCGTGGTCGCGGAATTTGCTGGCTATTGGCTGCATCGGCTGCTACACAGTGACAAGTTCCCATCCCTCACCCGGAGCCATCTGATCCATCATTTCCTCATCTACGGCCCCCGGCAGCCCATGCGCGCCGGGGAGTATCACGATGCGACCGACAATCGCTTCTCCGTCGGCAATGTGGGGATTGAGTGGCTCGCGCCCTCGGCGATCATTCTGCTGTTTTGCTGGGGAGTGATGGCACTGCTAAGCGTGCCGCCTGCATACCAAATGCTTGCACTGTGCACATTGCTCGGCTGGCCCATCCTGATGTTCAGCTACCTGCACGACAGGATGCACACCGAGAACTTCTGGATGACGCGAGTTCCTCTCCTTCGATCATGGTTCTTGAAAGCCCGGAGGCTGCACGACATCCATCACCGCAGCGTGGACAGCCAAGGCTTCATGGATAGCAACTTCGGCATCGGCTTCTACTTTTTTGACCGCTTCTTCCGCACCATGGCAAAGAGGCACCGCCCCCTCAACTGGCGGGGCTACAAAGCAGCCATAGAGCGCCATGGATTGCAGGAAACAGAGCTGTTGTCCTTGCGCAACTGCAGCCAAGCGCTATTTCACAAAGAGCCCGGAAAGACAGCCTCGCGCATGATTTGAATTGCAGTTGATTTGCCGAGCGGTGATTCCAGACTCCGGATGAACTGACTCTGCCACGCCGCCCGTCCACGGAAGGTTCTCCCCTGTCGGTGCCCTAATTCAGCCGCTTGTTTAAGATTTACATTGTGCAACTTCCAAGGATTTGCTACATCCAATAGGCATTACGCGCCAGGCGCATCTTTCATGGCAGACCTTTCAAAAATCGACGCCTTTGCTCTATTGGGTGACGCCGACCCCGTCCCGCAGAGCCTGTTCCTCTCACATCCGGAGCAGGCCCAGACCCTCGCTCTGTTATACGAAGTCAGCCGCGAGGTCACATCCATCCTGGACCGCGAAGAACTCCTTCGCCGCGTCGCCGAGCGCATCAAGAAAATCGTGAAGTATGACGTTTTCAGCGTCATGCTTTGGAATGAACAATCGCAGCATCTGGAAAGCGTTTTCGCCATGTGCTGCGGCGATTCCATCCCCGCGCGCATGCGCGTCGCTCTGCACAAGGGGCTTACCGGAACGGCTGCGGGCGAACGCCGCATCCTGCGCGTCAACGACGTCTCGCAAGATCCGCGTTACATCCACTGTGAAAGCGGTGTCGCCGCGCGCTCCGAACTCGTCGTTCCCCTTCTATTGTGCGATCGATTGATCGGAGTTCTTGATCTGGAAAGCTCGGAACCTCGCGCGTTCACCCTGGAACACGAACGCATGCTTTCTACCCTTGGCTCCTATATCGCCGTTGCTCTGGAAAACGCGCGCCTCTATCAGGAAACACGCGACACGCAGCTCCGTCTCCAGCAGGATCTCGAGATGGCTCGCGAAATTCAGAGAGGTCTGCTCCCGAACGGCGCACGCGAAGTCCCCGGTCTCGACCTCGCCGCCGGGTATGTTCCCGCGCGCGAATTGGGGGGCGACTTCTACGATTTTCTTCCGTATGGTAAGGGCCGTCTCGGCTTCGCGCTTGGTGACGTTTCGGGCAAAGGCACTGCCGCGGCGCTCTATGGCTCGCTCGCCATCGGCATGCTCCGTGAGCATGTGGTCACGCATCTGTGCCCGCCCGCGGAGATGCTCGCGACTCTCAATCACCGCTTGTACAGCACCAGGTTCGACTCACGCTTTATAGCTATGCTCTTTGCAACGTACGATGCGCCTTCGCGTAGCCTGACTCTCGCCAACGCCGGCGGGCCGTATCCCTTACTGGTCCGCAAAGGCCAGGTACAGGCCATCCGCCTGGAAGGCGTGCCGCTCGGTCTTATTCCCGACACGCAATATGATGAGACGACCGTCGACCTGGAACCGGGAGACGTGATTGTTTTCGCTTCCGATGGCATTCTGGAATCAGAGAATCACTCGCAGGAAGAGTTTGGTCCCGATCGGTTGAGGGGAATTCTTTCCGCTATTTCTCTGAGGGATTCAGCTCGAGAGATCACCGAACAAATCATGTCCGCAACGGACGGCCATAGCGGCGCAGGCATTGCTCCACATGACGACCGTACCTTGGTTGTGCTCCGTGTAATAGACGAGCCCTCCTCCGATTTCTCGAAGCTGCCGATCATCTATTAATCGGGATTTCTCGCCATCCTTTCGCTTGTTCTTGAAGTAAATCAAGCACGCTGTCATCCTGAGCGAAGCTAAGGATCTCACCTGTTCCGAATTAGTTAGTGCGTTCCGGCCAGGATCGGTGCCGCAACGCTGACCTGAAGCAGTTCAGGATTCTTCAGCGGCGGGAGCCACTTGTCGCGCACGGCAGCAAACTCCGGCAGATTCTTTTTCGAAACGGGATCGGAGGGCGGCAAGCCAAGCTTCTCGAAATTCTTGTATTGCCCCTTTTGCAGGATGCGGAAATCGAGGTGCGGCCCCGTGGAAAGGCCCGTACTGCCCACCAGCCCGATGGTCTTGCCGATTTCCACGTGTTCGCCGGTGCGCACAAACATGCGCGACAAATGCAAATACATCGTCTCGTAACCATTGGGATGGTTGATTTGCACCATGTTGCCTTCACCGCCCTTGCGGCCTGCGAATACTACCCGGCCACTTCCAATCGTCTGCACCGGAGTGCCCACAGGAGCGCCATAGTCCGTGCCCATGTGCGGGCGATAGGTTTTCAAAATGGGATGAAAGCGCGCACGGCTGAAATGGGACGTCACCGGCGCACCGAATTTCAGCGGCGAGCGCAAAAACGCTTTTTGCAAAGACTTGCCATCGGTTGAATAGTACCCCGGCCGCCCTTCAGGATCATGAAAGAGCAATGCCTGATACTTCTTCCCGGCATTTTCGTATTCCGCGGCGAGAATTCTTCCATACCCGGCGGTCTGGCCATTGGCATATTTTTTCTTTTCGAGAATCATGCGAAAAGTATCGCCCTGGCGCGGATCAGTATAAAAGTCGAGATCGTAACCGAATATCTGCGCCAGCCGCATAGCTAGCTCTGCGGATTCTCCCGCGTCTTCCACGGCGTTAAACAGGGAATCGTCGACGCGGCCGGTCACAATGGCAACTTCCATTTTCGATGGAATTTCCTTGATCAGCGCGGTGAACCCGCCATCTTCTGGTACGATCTTCAACATGCGATCGGAATCGATTTTGTAATCGATCTCGCGGAGTGTTCCTTCCACCGAGCGCCCCACGGTGATGGTATTCCCGGCGCGAACCTGGCGCAGGTTGAAAGCGTGCTGGGCAGCGGCTGAGGCGCTCGCTGCTTCGCCGGCATTCAGTCCAAATTTCTCGAGCGCGGCCGTGAAATTTTCCCCCACGGGAACTTTCTTTTCCGTCGGTAAAATAACCTGCTCGCGTATACGGTCCGCTTCCTGCTTCGCCAGCATTGACTGGTGATCGAATTCCGCAGCGGTGGCAAGCCGTCGCTGGAACGTATAACTCAGAATTACGGCTCCAGCAGCGAACTCGAATAACACGAAGAACAAGAAACGACGATTCACGATTCCCCCAAAGCCACTCGCCCGCGGGCACCTCAAATAGAGTAATGCCCTTCACACTTGTGTCTCAAATCGCGCTCCGCGTCAAACGCGTTTCGCGCCAGATGCGCCTAATCATCCAACGGCAAGCCGAGGGCCGGGAACTCTGTTGTAGGGGCGCAACAAGCTGCCTCCTACTCGGCAAGAGTGCAGCTTCATCGATCGAGGCCGAATCTGTCCTTCAAAAACAGCAACGCTGCGGAGATCATCCGCAGCGCGAGAAAAGTGGCAGTAAGAATTCTTAAGTTGCGTTAGTTGCCGGTGTTGACCGCAATGGAGTGCGCCGAACTTGCAAAATAGTTCTGTTCGCGGAGCTTGCGGTAGATCCGGCCTGCAACAACGGCCGCGGTTGGACCCTTCACACTGCGGGTGTTTCCACGCAGCAGAACGGCGAGCGCGATTTTCGGGTGCGCGTCATCAGCGTACGTGAGGAACCAGCCGATTTTCGATGGCGTGGTGTGGTCGTCGCAAGTCCCTGTTTTGCCGAGCGGCATCTCGTCGCCACCGCCGTCGAAACTCGATTTCCCGGTGCCATAAAGGACCGCGGCAAGCAGGCCTTCGCGGATCTCCGGGAGAATAGCGCTAATGTTCAATTCGCGCTTCACGCGCGGCGTGAAATTCTCAACTTCTTCCTGGGTGTGGGGATACTGCAGATAATAAAGAGTTCCGCCATTCGCGAACGCCGCGGAAAGCGCCGCAAGTTGCAGCGGAGTTACCTGAATCCCTTCGCCAAAGCTGGACATTCGCGCGACTCCGCCATAGGGCGGGGGCACGGTCGGAAACGAGCCAGGATGCTCATCCGGCAAGTTGTACCCGGCAAGCTCACCCAGGCCAAGAAGTCGGCCGTACTTGGAAACTGTTTCAAATCCCATCCGCGATCCAAGCTGCTCGAAAAATACGTTGTTCGAGTGCGCCATCGCTTCCGTCAAGTTCATGTACTTGCGGCGCCCAACCTTGAGCATGGTGTCGCGGGTGATCACATTTTCTTCGAGGGCGGCAAGTGCGATAGTCGGCTTGATCGTCGAGCACGGAATGTAGCCATCGCCAAAAGCAATCTTTTGATTCACAACCGTGAGGATGCGCCCGGTGTTCGGATCCACGGCGACGACCGCTCCGTTGTAACGGCCCAGAGCGGAAACCGCGGCGGCGCGAACAATGGGATCATCGTACGCGCCGTTGTCAGCGCCGGAAGAGTCCGCAAACGTGGGGACTCCGCGATACCGCACGTATCTGTGGGCGCGCCTTACAGGCGTTCCTGCACCGGGTGCTGCTGGCAGAGGCATGGCGCAGATTGCCGCCATCAACATCGCAAGAGTAGCTTTTCCGAACTGCTTCACTGACCCCACCTTTTTCAGCGCGACCTCTAACCAGTCGCTCTGCCCCGGCCTAACTCCGCCCCAGAATACTTCTGGGGTCAGAAGTTTTACCTCACGCTGTCCGTACGGTCAACAAACATTCACACAAACTGTTCGTTGCCGCTACTAGCCGCCTGCCATAAGCGGGCGCGCCGTAGAGCTTCTTTGCATCCCACCGGCCAATCGAACGCATCGTTCATTTGATGCGACTTAGCGCCTGTGAGTGTGAAAGTCTCTTCCTCCGAGAGAAACCGTTTCTCTCAGGTTGAGACATATTTTAGAGTTTGCACCCCCTTCGCACAATAGGCATCTAGCTCTAGTACGAGGCTATGTGCTTTGTTATGAATAGCTGACCGTCAGAGCAGGAGCCTGAACCTTCGTCCGGCTAAGGTGGCCGTCCTGGCAAGGAAGCACGGGTATCTAGTCGCAATATGAAACGGCCAAGTAACCGCTCAGGTCACAAGCAGGTCTGGAACGGCCGCAGCTACCGCGTCGGGCGAGCTTTGGACGCGTCCGCGCCGGCAACCGCCGCCGAGGTCCTCATGGGCGCCTTCTCGGCTTGCGCAGGAACAGCGTGGCCGTTCGCCCCGGGAGCTGTCGCGTGCGAATTGCCGGGCACCGGGATTTCGAGTTTCTTCCGCAGCGCATTTTCCAGCTTGTCGCGGATGTCCTTGTTTTCCTTCAGGAAAACTCGCGCGTTTTCGCGGCCCTGGCCCATGCGCTCGCCGCCAAAGCTGATCCACGTGCCGTTCTTTTCGAGTACACCCCCGTAGACGATGTCGAATTCGGCTTCGCGGAACGGCGCCGCCACTTTGTTCTTCACCACTTTCGCGCGTGTGCGCGAGCCTACTACCTTGTCGCCTTCCTTGATGGCCTGAATCCGCCGGATATCCACGCGCATGGACGCGTAGAACTTCAGCGCGCGCCCGCCCGTGGTGGTTTCCGGATTACCAAACATCACTCCAATCTTTTCGCGAATCTGGTTGATGAAAATCAAGCAGGTGCGCGACTTCGAAACGATCCCCGTGAGCTTCCGCAGCGCTTGCGACATCAAGCGCGCCTGCAATCCCATTTGCGGGTCGCCCATATCGCCTTCGAGTTCGGCCTTGGGGACCAGCGCAGCGACGGAGTCCACCACGACAATGTCCACGCCGCCGGAGCGAATCAGCGTTTCGGCTATTTCCAGCGCTTGCTCCCCGTTGTCCGGCTGCGACACCAGCAGGTTGTCCACGTCCACGCCGAGCTTCCGCGCATACACCGGATCGAGCGCGTGCTCCGCATCAATGAACGCCGCCTGGCCGCCGAGCTTCTGCGCTTCGGCGATCACGTGCAGCGTCATAGTCGTCTTACCGCCCGATTCCGGGCCGTAAATTTCGATCACGCGCCCGCGTGGGAAACCACCCACACCCAGCGCGGCGTCAATCGACAAGCATCCGCTGGGAATCACACTGACGGGTACCAGAATATCCCGGCTGCCCAAGCGCATGATCGCGCCCTTACCGTGGTCTTTTTCAATCTGCGATATCGCCGCTGCCAACAATTTTTCTTTTTCATCTGTCATTTCACACCTCGGTGGAGGAAATTGGAAACCTTGGCCTGCCCGCCGTGGGCGCGTCTACGGGTCGATGGGGGTTCCGCGCCGGGAAAGCGCATTGCCCTTGCCCAGGGACGTAACGAAGTGTGGAGTTTACCACTCGATTCACCTTGGCGCCATCTGGCCGCATCAGCGTTGACAACCGTGCTCCACATCGTGGTCTCTCAGCCGCGTCTGCGCCGTCTGCTCGCGTTCATCCAACGCCACCCGTTCCCGGTGGGTTAGTGGCCGCAGCCGGGATAGGTTCCGTCCCCGGATGCGAGCCTCGGAAAGCTCCTCTTCGAGTCTCTCACGTTCCAGACAGCTTAGAACACTGCTCGAAAAACCGCGCATGGTGCACCTGTTGAAAACAGCGAGGCCCAAACTACCACTCTGGCGAACAAAAAGCAAACATTATATTCGCCTTATGTTCGCCCCATTGGAGTGCGGCGGCTCGCCGCCGCTTTTCCGGACCGCTCCCGAATCACCCGCCCACATCCAAATCATCCTAAGCAGAATAAGTGTAAAAACCCCGCCCACATTTCCGCCCCAGCCATCCAGCCGCCACATACTTCTTCAGCAACGGACAAGCGCGATACTTCGGGTCGCCGAGCCCTTCTTGCAGCACATGCATAATGTCCACGCAAACATCCAGTCCAATAAAATCCGCCAACTCCAGCGGCCCCATCGGATGATTCATGCCCAGCTTCATCACCGCGTCAACAGCTTCCGCCGTTGCCACGCCTTCCATCACGCAGTAAGCCGCCTCATTGATCAGCGGCATCAGCACGCGGTTCGACACGAATCCCGGCGCATCATTCACCGCCACCGGCTTTTTCTCCAACTTCTTTGCCAGCTCCATCGTCGTGTCAAACGTCTCATCACTCGTCTGTAGCGCCCGAATCACTTCCACCAGCATCATCACCGGCACCGGATTCATGAAGTGCATCCCCACGAACCGGTCCGGCCGCTTCGTCAGCGCCGCCAGCTTGGTCATGGAAATCGAAGAAGTGTTGCTCGCAATGATGACCCCCGGTCGCAAAATCCCATCCGCCTCGCCAAGCACCGCCCTCTTGATCTCGATCTTCTCCGGCACCGCTTCCACCAAAAAATCTGCCGCCGCAATGGCCGCCATTTCCGTCACGGGCTGCAGCCGCCCCAGCACAATTCCCTTCTCCGCCTCCGCAATCCTGCCTCGCTTGATTTCACGATCGAGGTTCTTAACGATCATCTCCATCCCGCGGTCCACAAACCGCTGCTCCACATCCCGCAAAATCACCTTGTACCCCGACCGCGCAAACACATGCGCGATCCCGTTCCCCATGGTCCCCGCGCCCAGCACCGCCACGGTCTTCATGTGATCAAGGCTCATACGCTCTCCCATTCTCGCGCAACCATACGGAATCACATGGAATGAAAACAAGTCAAGGAGTGTCGCCCGGCCGAGAAGCCTTAGCGAATGAAATCGGACTTTCCTTGAAATTCCTTTCGAAGTGGAACTCGCACGAGTGAATACCAAACAAACATAAACGGGACAAAAGCAAGAAGGAAGTATTTGCCGACTTGTCGTTCGTAACGCACAGCCTGGTAAATCATCCAAAAGCCCCCGATATTGCCAACTAAGATGAAGCAAATCAATAGGAGGGCTACATAGGTATTTTCAAGAAGGGACGGCCGGATCCAAAGTGTAAAGAACAGAATGACATAAATACACATGGGTACGAACCAAGCCAGAAAGTAACGCGTCCTCGCAAGGTCAGGCCGTTCATTCTCATTCAATTCGGGATCTCCTGGATTCGGTGGAGGCGGAATTTCGACGAAATCAATTCCGCAATCGGAGCGGCGCGCAAATCCCGGTCTATATTCGGCTCTGCAGTTAGGACAGAACATTGTCGAGCAGGAGCCTACTACAAATTCAACTCATTTGGCTCCCGAAGCCGACGAGGACTTCGAAACCAAGGATAGCCAAGCCGCAAGCGTTGCGAACTTTTCGTCCTGCGACCAGGGGGAACCAAGAGGCCGGCCCAATTCGGTGACGCGACCCATGACATCGGCGGGTTTGAGACGGAGTGCTTCTCCGGCGCGATCCAGGAGTTCCTTTTCTTTGATTGTGAAATCCCGCAGGCTGCAACGATCACTCGCATGCAGCAACGCTTCGCGGAATAGTTCTCCGTCCGCCGTGTGAATCAGCGCATGCGAAGCCAGAATTTTGTCCAGCGCGGGAAGCGGTCTGCCAGAAGCAAGCACCAACCCGCATCGCGTGAGTTTCGCCCCCTGCTCTTGCGTCCTGGATGCAAGCTCCCCGATTGCCTTGTAAGCCAGCCGCCGCGCCTCAGCTTGCATCCGCGAGATAAACTCGCGTGCCTGCCCAAGCAGCATCTTTTCTGCCGTGTGATACGGCTGCCGGAATTCGTACGTGAAAGTTTCGACGAGGTGAACTCTCTTCCGCGCCAGCACGACAGGTGCGCCTTTATCGACGCACACCGCGACAAACGCCGCCCATCCCGAATGCACGCGAAAGCCTATCGCTGCCTGCTTCACACTCCAGATCCTCGCGTAGATGGCCTTCCTTGTGGCACGGCTTTAAAAGTTGCGGAAAAAGTCTAGCGGCACGGCCTTCAGTCCGTGCGCCTTCAATCATTCCGGTGGCGCGCCTTGCACCACTTCTCTCACAATCTCCCGCGCCCGCATGTCGTTGGATGCCGAAACATAAATTCTTGTTTCGTCGCCCGGATTCTCGATGTGAATGGGAATTTCATTTTCCTGCATCGCCGCGGTAAGAAATTGCGCGATTCGGTCATCGTTTCCCTTCCAAACTTCCACTGTCGGGTGCGTCTCCGTGGCCACGACTAGCCGCGGCTCCGCGCTAGCCGCGCCGTCCTGCGCAGGAATCTCTAAATCGGCGAGCTCTTCCTCCAACAGTTTTTCGAGCACCTCTTGCGCAGCCGCAAGGTCGCTGGAAAGCACCGCCACTTCAAATCCGAATCGCGGTTTCCAATCAATTGGCAGCGGATCAGCCGTCGGCGCCACTTCATCATCCCCAAGACTCTTGTCCGAAACCGGAATTTCCGCCGCTTCCAACTCTTCCAGCAACGCCGCGTGTACCGCTGGATCCTCGCCGGCCCACAGCAAGACCAGCGAACCTTGCGGAATTGGTTTTGATGACATGGTTTCCTCCCTTGTGCCGCGCGCCCGCTGAGTCTACTACTTCCCTTGACCTAGCCGCATCTTGCGCGGCCTACCTCTCCGGCCGAGCGATCCACATGTCCAATTCATTCCGGCGGTGCGCCTTCCAATACTTCTCTCACAATTTCGCGTGCGCGTGTTTCGTCCCCTGGCAAAACGAAAATGCCGTTTCTTCCATTTCGTTCCTCAAAGTGCGCATGAATCTGATTTTCACGCAGCGCCATCTCGATGATCTCTCCGGGATAAGACTGTTCGCTGGACCAAATCATTAGCGTCGCGTCCGCCAGATTCCAATCCGCTGGATCCCAGTTTGGCTTCCGGTCTTCGAGCTGGTCTCCTGTGACTGGTTCTTCAGAAACCGGCTCGCTCAATTTCTCAAGTCTTTCGCTCTGGCTGTCTTGGGTCCGGGCAAAACCCTTCAGCGCAGGCTGCCAAGGGAAAGCGGTGTCAAGTTCTGCGGCATAGCCCCTTCCATAAGGAAGAAGACGTCCAGCATCCCGCTGCTCGTCCTCCGTTCCGTATGCATTCTTGATCGCAGCTTCTGCCTTCTCGAATTGCGAAAACGGAATCCCAACCTCAAAGGCGCTCTTGGTATTGAGGTTAAAGAGATGATCCTCGCGTCGGATAGTCTTTTGAGGAATACCTTCCTCGTTCAGCAGTTCGCAAAGTTCGGCGTGTATGCGCGGGTCGTCACCCCGCCAGAAGGAGCAAAAAGGATCGTCGGGATCCTCTGCATGCGAACCGGTTTCGCCTGTGGCGCCCAGACCACGTGCTGCTGGTGGCGGCTCACACACCAGCTCCACGTCACAGTCCGAGCAGCGCGTAAACCCTGGCCGGTACTCCGCTTTGCATTGCGGGCAGAACATGGTGAAACGGGAGTCTACTACACCAAGAAATATTTCCACAGCTGTCAAACATTGCGCTGCGACACAGTGTGCTCTACCCCTTTATTTTCTGTTGTTTGCAAAATCATTCGAAACTGGCCGCAAATTGCTCTATTTAAATACTTTATTTGTCACTCAAGCAAGAATGTATTTATTGGTATTATATGTCGTCAATTCGCGACCTCATCTCCGCCCCAGTTCTCAATCTGTGAGTCTTCTCCCTCTTTCTCTTTATGTTCTTACTTCTCTTCCGAACTATCCCTTTCTTTTCACACTCTTGCGCACTCTTTGGCACGCGCCAAAACTCAACTCCTTTTTTTTCAATGGCTTCCGCACTCTTTGCCCCGAAACACCGGGGGTGGCTGTACCGACTCCCTCCGTCAAAGGCTTCAATGCTTCTCCGCCCGTCTGCGTCTTTTCGGCTGGTTCCCCCGTATACCAGTTAGAATGAGCGCCACGATCTCATGTTTGACGTCACAGCGGTCCAGCTTCTCCGCAACCCAGGCCATGGCCAGCCCAACCTTGCTCTTCTCCACGCTGATGGGCAGTGAAGCAAAGTCCATCGCGCGCGGTTTGCAGAAGCGCGACCCGGATATGCTCGATCGTCTGATCGAGCAGTATCAATACCGCCTATTCCGCTACCTCGCCTACGTCACGGGAAACAAGGAGCGCGCCGAGGATTTCTTTCAGGAGACGTGGATCCGCGTCCTCGAGCGCGGCCACCAGTACGACGGCAAGTCGAGATTTGAAGCCTGGCTCTTCGCCATTGCGCGGCATCTGGTGATTGATTGGCAGCGCTCCAAGAAAGTGCAAAGTCTGGACACCCTGACGGATCCTGAACTGGATTATCCGCTGCAACTCGTGAACGAATCTGAACCCTCGCCACTGCACCAGGTCCTCAGCCAGGAGACGGAAGAAAACGTTCAAGCCTCGCTGCAGAAAATTCCCGCCATCTATCGCGAAGTGCTCGTTCTGCGCTTCCAGGAAGAATTGCAAATTGAAGAGATGGCTGGCGTGCTCAGCGTTCCCCTTTCCACCGTGAAGTCGCGTCTCTATCGCGGCCTCGAGGCACTTCGCGGAGCGCTCCAGGGAGGCGCCGCATCATGAACGAAAACATTCACAACCGCGCACTCCAACTGATTGCCAGGGCACGCGTTGAAGGTGTCCCAGAGACCGACTTGACGTGGCTGAGAGCGCACCTGGAAGAATGCGATTTTTGCACCGAGCAGGCGCGCCAGACCGATGGCGCTTTGCGAATGCTGCGGACCTCGGCCATTTCCCTGCCGCAGGGGCTTGCCGGCCGCACACAATTCCGGGTGCGCCTGCGCGCCCAGGAATTGCGCGAACGCGAACCCGGGCGCCGCGCGCTCTGGGTGGCTTGCGCGGCTTCTTGGGCTTTTGGGTTGGTCAGCGCGCCTTACGTTTGGGGCTTGTTCCAATGGTTCGGCCAGCGCACCGGCGTTCCGAAGATGGTCTGGGAAGTTGGCTTTGGCTTATGGTGGACAATTCCCGCGCTCTTCGCCGCGGCTGTGCTGCTGATGGAGAATTCGCGGAAGGGCGAACAATCCGATTGGATCGACCAGGGAAACTGACCGGGGCTTTTGGAGAGAGAGGGAGAGTATGTCGGATTATTCACAACGCGTGACGGGCTCGCTCAACGAAAGGATGAGGCTCATCCGCCTGCGTCGAAAGAAGGAGAATCTCCGGTTCTGGGAAGAGTTTCGCATTATTCCACGCTGGCTGGTGGTGCTCGTCATCTTCCTCTACGTGATCGCGCTGACGATCGCCACGCTGGTGAATCTGGCGGCGAGTCATAACCCCTACGGGAACGACATGTTTCCGCCGGAGCTGCGCGGTGACCCGCTGCTGGCGTCGTTGGCGTTGGCGGGAATCGTGACATTAATGTCCCTGTTTATGGCCAGCCTGATTTTCATGATCGCTTATGTCAACCGCGATGCCAGGCGGCGCGGGATGAATGCCGGGATGTGGACACTTTTGGTTCTGATCTTTACTCCGAACACGCTGATTCTCGGTTTCGTCATCTATTTTCTGATGCGTGAACCGCTGCCCTATCCCTGCCCGCAATGTGCAAACATCGTTGGCGCGCGCTTCAACTTCTGTCCCAACTGCAAATGCAATCTGCATCCCTCTTGCCAGCAGTGCAAGCGCGAAGTCGTGGAATCCGACAAATTCTGCCCCTATTGCGGCAATGATTTGAAAGCCGCGTCGAGCGCAGCGCCAGCGCTAGAGACCGCAAGCTAGTCTTATTTTGGTTGCTTTCAGAAACGCTCGACGGCGAGGGCCACGGCGTTGCCACCGCCGAGGCAGAGGGCGGCGATGCCGTGCTTGAGGTTGCGGCGCTGCAATTCGTAGAGCAAAGTGACAAGGATGCGCGCGCCGCTCGCGCCGATCGGATGACCAAGAGCGACCGCGCCGCCGTTTACGTTCACTTTTTCGGGATTGAGTTTGAGTTGGCGCGTCACGGCTATTGCGGCGACGGCAAAAGCTTCGTTGAGCTCGACGAGGTCGACATCTTTATCCCGGTTCCAACCGGTTTTCGTCAATAGTTTTTCTATGGCGTCGACTGGCGCCATCATCACCCACTTGGGCTCGACGCCGCTAACGGCTTGCGCGACAATCCGCGCGATCGGCTGTTTGCCGAGCCGCGAAGCATTCCGCTCGCCGGTAACAATCAATGCGGCCGCGCCGTCGTTCGTGCCGGGGGCATTGCCCGCGGTGACCGTGCCATCTTTTTTGAAAGCGGGCTTCAGCTTTGCAAGCGCCTCCATGCTGGTGTCTTCGCGCGGCGACTCGTCATATTTGATGACGATGGGCTCGCCCTTTTTCTGCGGAACTTCGATCGGCAGAATCTGCGCTTCGAAGAAACAGGATTTTCGTGCGCGCACCGCTTTCTGGTGGCTTTCGTATGCAAACTTGTCCTGCTCTTCGCGGGAGATTCCGTATTTTTCGGCGACCAGCTCGCCAGTCATGCCCATGTGAAAGTTTTCGTAAGCGTCCCACAATCCGTCAGCGATCATCGAGTCGACCACTTTTGCGTCGCCGATGCGAAAGCCGGTGCGCGCTTGCGGTAACAGATAGGGGCAGTTGGACATGGACTCCATTCCGCCCGCGACGACAATTTCCGATTCGCCAAGCTGCACTGCTTGCGCCGCGAGCGCGACAGCTTTCAGGCCGGAGCCGCAAACTTTGTTGATGGTCATCGCCGCCACGCGCGGATCGCAGCCGCCTTTGAGCGCCGCCTGGCGTGCGGGATTCTGGCCGAGGCCGGCCTGAACTACGTTGCCGAGAATAGCTTCGTCAACTTGATTCGAATCGAGGCCGGCACGGCGAATAGCTTCAGCGACCGCTTTGCCGCCAAGTTCCGGCGCGGAGAATCCGGCGAAACCGCCTTGAAATTTTCCGATGGGGGTTCGTACGGCGGAGAGAATGACGGGAGTTTCAGTGGTCATGGCAGGCCTCCAGCGCAACAACAGACATCAATTATAGCGCGAAGGAAGAAAGGCGGCTCGGACGACACAGCCGTGCCAGGTAGGGGCGCAGCATGCTGCGCCCCTACCTCACGAAACTGGGACTAGTTTGCGGCGGCTCCCGCAGCACCCGGCTGGGCTTCGTCCGCGCTGGGGCCATAAAGCCCGGGCACGGCAATGCCGAGCAAGCGGTAGTACACCGTCAGCTGCGCGCGATGATGAACGTGGTGGTTCATCACCATGCCACGAATGCATGCCACGCGTGGCATGTTGAAAATTTCCTGGCCGCCGGCGAGCAGCTTCCAATTCTTCATCATTTCGGCATCGCTCACGGTGGAAAGCGCTGCGCGCGCTTCCGCGACATTCTTGTCAAACACCGCGAGCAATTCCTTTCGATTGTCGATCTTCGGTGGTTGAAAACTGGGTCCACCCACAGGGGCATAATCCAGTTCCTCGGTCTTGATCGTCCATGGCAGCCATTCCACCATCGTCGCTACATGGCCGGCGAGCCAGCCGACGGTGCCGGACTTGTCGTGAGGTTTCCAGTTCCACTTCTCATCGGGACATCGCTCCAGAACTTTGCGGGTGTTCTGCATTTCCTGGTCAAACTCACCAAGCATCATCTGTCCAATGGTCATGATTTCCTCCCTTGCGGAATTTGAGACTGGGGCGCACCGATACTAGGCGAACAAAAAGCGAATTGTCAAGGACTTCTTTCCACTGCTCCGAGAGACCCGGCCTTCGAGCTGCGTTTCGCTACCTGCTTAGTTGCCGGAGCGTCCAAATTGGTGACTTGGCATTTGCGGAGGCCGCCGCAAGGTGGCTTGACAGTCCGCGGAAACGGAAGAAAATGACCACATGCCACACCAATTCACCACCTCTTACATAAAAGACTCCATCGATCTTTTTCGCTACTACAAGAATCTCGCCGAGCGAGCCATGGCGCAGTGTCCTGACGCGGCGCTTTTCACGACACTCGATGCCGAATCGAATTCCATCGCCGTCATCGTGAAGCACATGTCGGGAAACATGCGCTCGCGCTGGAGCGATTTTCTAACCACCGACGGAGAGAAACCGGACCGCAATCGCGACACCGAGTTCGAGGAACCACCCAAAACGCGCGCGGAACTGCTGGAACTGTGGGAGCGCGCGTGGAAATATGTTTTCGACGCGTTGCAGCCGCTCACCGATGCCGACGTAGGCCGGACGGTGACCATCCGCAACGAACCGCATTCGGTGATGCAGGCCATCAACCGCCAGGTCGCGCACTACTCGCACCATATTGGGCAGATTCTATTCTTGGCTAAACATTTGACCTTCACTTCGACGGGCAAGTGGCAGTCACTCAGCGTTCCGCGGGGGCAGTCAAAGCAATTTACCGCCGATGTGGCGGCGGGACGCAAGTCGCAGCGCTGACTCACTCGATCCCGGGCAAGAATTGTTTGAGCTGAACATCTCCGCAATCGGGACATTCGCCTTCGGTGAGCACAAATTGCGCCAGGCAGAGCGGGCAATACGTCTGGCAGTTCTGTGACTCGCGAGGGGGCGGACGCAGAAGTTCCTCTCGCGGCATCCCATTTCTTGCAAGGAAGGATTCGAGGCCGCGGCGCATCGCCGCATCGCTTGAGGCCTCCGTCTCCGCTCGAAACAAATTCTGTCGCAAAGTTCGTTCCGCCTGGACACGAGCATCTTCCTTGGAAAGCAATACGCAGGCGACCGCTATGGGATGAAACGCACAGAAAAGATCGCGTAACAAGACATCGTTTGCACGGATCGCGGAAAAGGGCGAAAGAGCCAGGACCATCACCTGCTGCCAGCGGCCTTCCTTCTGTTCGGGGTAGAGTGCGCGGTGGGCCCGAAGGAAGCTCCAGCCAATCCATGCGAGGGACCAGATCAAATAGGCAAGCAGAACCGGCCAGATGCGCTCGAGACCGCGAAGCCTGATGAGCACGGGGGCCATCAGGAACAAGAACACAAAGAGCAGTACACAGGTTGTGCGGAGAAGCGCCGCATGGGACTTGTATTCCTCGAGGCGCTCAGCAACTTTTTTCGTGTCGAACATTTTCTCGAATTCGCGTTCGAACGCACGGTCGCGCTCTTGCGGAGATTTCTTGCGGACGCGGTCGAGAATTCCGGCGAGAAAAGCTGCATAGGGTTCCGAATGAGCGAAAAAGAGCACGTGGCCTGCCGACAGGACTTCCTTATCCTCGCTGTGAATTTGCTGTTTTTCGTGCCAATTGAAGCGAATTGTTTGCGCACCCGTGACTGCGTCCGTCTTGGCGGGAGTTGAGTTCGCAGGGAATCCGTCGTCGGTAGTTCTTACTGAAGGAAATAATTCGCAGATGATGGCGCCTGCGAGCGGCGAGAAGGGATTCAGAAGAAAAAGCTTGTGCTGCCCGAAACGCAGCGGCAGCCCGTGGGGCAGAGTCTTAGCCCGGAAGCGCCAGCCGATCCGCAGAACCTCGCTCTCGAGGGGCGCCCATCCTATGCATTGCAGGAGGTAAACGCCGGCGAGAATCAGGAACAGGACCTGAACTTCAGTCATTCGGACTGTGTCGTCTCCTCCGACGCTTTGCCGGACAACACGCGCTTGATGTAGTTGACCATGCGCTTCAACATCGCGGAGAGGGCGACAAACATGGCGACGATCAGCTTCCAGAACTTGGCCAATAAGCCAGTCTTGAACGCAACTGCGGCGGCTCCGCCGGCGACCAACGCCGCGAGTCCGTATTCCGCGACCTTGTCTCCCGGCCGAAACTCGGCGTAACTGTGGCCTGACTTGAACGAAAATCCGCCCAGCACATCCACGAATCGTGGCAGAACGTTGGAAACGATATCGGGACCGAGAACAAGGTCCACATCCATGGTGCCGCGCCGCCCAAGGATCCTTACCGAATAGTTGACGCTGTTTTCGTCCTTGCCATTCTCGAGAGCATGGCCGCGCGTGGCCCAGGTCAGATTCTTTGTTGAAACATCGTAATACGGCGGTTTGTACCAACCATCGATATTGTAGGCAGGCCAGCCGCGCTTGGCTCTTTCCTTGTTGCCCTCTTCCGTGTTGGTTTGCAGCTCCTTCAACAAATTGTCGGCGTTGAGTTTGTCGCGATCATCGTCCTTTACGTAGCCGATCTCGTGGAATTCGAAAATCACAAACCAGAATCCGTTGGAAGGATCGTTTTCCTTTCGCTCGGGGATGAGAACACCGAGTTCGTTTCCACTGGGAGGATTCTGAGTTAGTTCGAGAAATTTCCGTGTGCCATCCGCACCGGCAAATCGATACCCTTCGGGAATTTTAATCTCCGCAAGAGTGCCTAGCTTTCCGATCGTCGGGCCATCTTGCCAATCGATTTTTACTTTTGGCGCGGTGTCCTGCTCCTGAGCCGGGACAGAGAACGGCAGCACGAGCAGCGCAAGGAGTGTGGCAATGTGAAGAGACACTCGCGAATGGCGGGCAAATCGCATAATTTTCTCCCTTTTTGATTATCAGGAGGACCAATTCGGGCAGTCTGCGCTCAGATTCGGTAACTGTAAACAATTTTGAAAGATGACGGTGAGTAAATTGCCACGTTGGCTTCGCCAGAGTGCTAGAGAATCTTGAGTTTGAAGAAGAGCCAGCCGAGTTGGCTAAAGTGGGCCATCCCGTGCGGTTTCCTCTTCACCTCGAAATCCGCTACCCTTCTAATCGATGGCAACTTTGTTTGAGATGGAACCGCTCCGTGAAAGCGGCCTGAAACTGAATGATGCACAGCGGCGCGCCATCACCCACAGCAAAGGACCGCTGCTGGTGATTGCCGGTGCGGGAACTGGAAAAACGCGCGTCATTACCGAGCGCATCCGCTATTTGCTGGAGTCGGACGCTTCTTTGTCCGGAGAAAACATCCTGGGCTTGACGTTTACCGACAAAGCTGCCGGTGAGATGAAGGCTCGCGTCGTCAAGGCAGTGGGGGAACGAGCCAAAGACGTTACGCTCAAAACGTTTCACGCGTTCTGCGAGTCGTTGCTCAAAGACGTCGACTCCGATCACGTGATGCTCGACAAGGTGGACCACTGGATCCTGCTGCGGCGCAACTTGAACCGCCTCCAGCTCGACCGCTACCGCCGGCTTGCCGAACCGGGGCAGTTTTTGAGCGACTTCATCGAGTTTTTTTCGCGCTGCCAGGACGAGCTCGTCTCCTGTGCTGATTATCACCGCTACGCCGAGCGGCTCGCCGCTGAGCTCGAAGTCGAGCGCGCTGAACTCGACGCAGACACACTCGTTGAACGCGAAGAAACGGTTGCTCGCGAACGGGAAATCGCCCGCGCTTACCGAGCCAGCGAAGAATTGCTGCGCGAAAAGAAGCGTTCGTCCTTCGGTTCGCTGATCACCGGCGCCGTCGAGCTTCTCGAACGCGATGCGACTCTTCGCGCTGTGCTGCAAACCCGGTATCGCTACATTCTCGTCGACGAATTTCAGGATACGAACATCGCGCAACTGCGCCTGTTGGAGCTTCTCGCCAACGACAGCAGGAATATCTTTGCCGTCGGTGACAACGACCAAGCCATTTACCGCTTCCGAGGCGCGTCGTTTGGCAGCTTCAAACTCTTTCTGGAGCGTTTCGCGGGATGGCGCGAAGGCGAAGATTCCACGCCCTTTCGGGTCAGCCTCACGGAAAATTACCGCTCGACGCCAAACCTCCTGCGCGTTGCAAGTCAGGTCATCGGAATGAACACCGCAAGCGCGGATTTTCCGATGAAAGTGCTCACCACGAACCGGCCGGAAGGCGAAAAGATTCGCGTCGTGGAACTTGTGGAAATCGAAGACGAAGCGCGATGGGTCGCGGGGGAAATCGAGCGCATCCACCGCGCCGGCCGCCGCTGGCGCGACTTCGCCGTGCTCTACCGCGCGCACACCCATCGCGATGCATTGGTGCGAGAACTTTCCAGACGCAAAGTCCCGTTTGTCATCTCCAGGCTCTCCGTCCTGGACCATCCGCTGGTCAAAGATCTCATCGCCTACCTCCGCTTGATCGCCAAGCCCCACGATGACATTGCGGCAGCTCGCATCCTGGCGGCTCCGGCCTGGCGCCAGTCTCCGCCCGATCTGGTGCGCTTCGCGGAACGCGCGCGCAAGAATCGCAAGAAAATCTATGACGAGCTGCAGACCAAACAGGCAAGCCTCCCTTTTGAGCCTTCCGCGAACGAATTGAGCGAACTGCTGGACTTTCTGTCCGCGCAGCGCAAAACGATTTACCGCCGCACGGCGGCAGAAGTCCTTGCCGACCTCCTCGAATGGCTGGAAATCTACGCTCGCGCTTCCGAGCAAGACCGCGCCTACGTGAGACGCCTGCCCGAATTCTTAAAAGAGTGGGAAACGAAGAGCGAGACGCGCGGCCTGCCAGAATTCGTCGAATATCTCGAGTACTTCGACCAAGCGGGCGGCACCATCTGTCTGGAGGAGGATGTGCCAGGCGACGCCGTACAATTGATGACCGTTCACGGCGCCAAAGGCCTGGAGTTTTCGCATGTGTTTGTGCTGCGCGTGAACAAGAACAAGTTTCCTCAGCCGGAACGCTCCCATGTGTTTGAATTCCCCGCCAAGCTCATGAAAGAAGGCGCTCCCGAGGTCCATTTTCACCATCAGGAAGAGCGCCGGCTGTATTACGTTGCGCTGACCCGGGCCCAGGACCGGCTGACCATCACTTGGGTGTCCGAGAAAAAAGGAAAGGTTCCGCCGTTCATTGAGGACATCCTCATGGAGCCGAGCGTCAAGCGCCGCGATGTCCTGCAGCTTGCGCCCAAAGTTGCGGCGGCACCACCCGACTCGTCCGATGAATCGGACGCCGGAACTGCCCAAAATCTTCTGTTTGCGCCATCGGGCGGGCTGCCCAAGGTTTTCTCGCGCATTGCCAAGTGGGCGCTGACCTTTCATCCGCCTTCCTCTGAGCCTCTGGAACTGCATCCTTCCGCGGTGCAAAGCTACCGGTCCTGCCCGCAGCGCTACCTCTTCTCCTCCATGTGGTCATTGCAGGAAGGGCCCAAGGCCACGCTGACCTTTGGCCGCGTGATGCACGGCACGATTCGACGCATGATGACCGAGTTCAAAAAAGGCAACCGTCTTCCGTTCGACGAAGTGCAGCGGATTCTCGAAGCGGAGTGGTCCGCCGTGGGCTTCGAAGACAAATATCAGGAAGGAGAGTACAAAAAGGATGGGCTGGAGCAACTGCGCGCCTTTCATCAAGCCGTGCTGGAGCAGCCGTTGCTTGTGCTGGAACTGGAAAAGAATTTCGAGCTGCCCGTCGAGAACAACGTCATTCTGAAAGGCCGAATCGACCAGGTCAATTCGCTGGGGCGAGTTGACCGCTCTGCGGTCATTAAGACGAACGACGTGGAGATCGTCGATTACAAGACGGGCAAGGCGAAAAAGGATTCGGACGCGCAGAAAGACCTGCAACTGAGCATCTACGCGATCGCCGCAAAAGAGATTTTTGAGTGGAATCCCGTTCGCATGGTTTTCCATTACTTGCAGGACAATCAGAGGCAAGAGACTAGTCGAGACCAAAGGCAGCTCGACGAGGCGCTGCGTGTCGTGCAAGAAACGGCAGCGGACATTCGCGCCGGGGAATTCGTTGCGAAGCCGGGTTACGTGTGCCGTAATTGCGCGTACAAGCCGATTTGCCCGGCGCACGAAGAAGCTCTGAGCATCACGTAGAATGCTTCAATGATTTTCTAAGTGGAATTCCAAACTGGAGAGACGCTGTGAATCGGAAGAATACGTATTTGTTCCTTTGCATCCTCGGCGCGGCCATCCCCTACTCGCAATTCATCCCCTGGGTCATGGAAAACGGGCTACAGCTTGGTTTGCTTGTCCGTCAGCTTTTTGCCAACCGGATCAGCGCGTTCTTCGGGCTGGACGTTCTGGTGTCGTCAGTAGTCTTATTGGTGTTTATGCGCGTTGAGGGAAGGACGCTGCGTATGCGCTTCCGTTGGATGCCGATCGTTGGCCTGTGCGCAGTAGGAGTTAGCTTGGCGCTGCCGCTCTTTCTGTATCTGCGCGAACGCGCACTGGAAGAGATCCAAGCAACCGCTCAGCGCGGCGTGGCACCCGCGTAGTAACCCTCACGGGCCAGGATGGTCAGTCCTTCGCGTCTCACCCGCACCTCAATGGAATGATGCTCCGCGCCGCGATTCGTTCCGCTCGGCGCGTAGGCCAGCGTGTACTGGTTGCGGGCTTCTTCTGTCACGCGCGCGTACAACGCTTCCATCGCGCGGCTTTTCAATCCATAGTAAACGTCGCCGCCGGTATCGTGCGCATACTTCGATAGCCGTTCGAATTTGCGTTCGAAAAAGGCGCTGCTCACGCCAACACCATAAACGCCGATGTTGTAGCGCAGCAACTCCTTCAGAACCGTGTCGTAGTTATTCACATTGAACTTTGGCCCGTTGACTCCGTCGGAAATCAAAAGAATAATCTTTCGCCGCTGGCGTTCCGGGTCGCGGTCTTTCAACAACTGCGCCGCGGCGTACACTGCGTCATCCAATGCTTTGGTCGGCTGGTTCTTGAGATTTGTCAGCCCACCGGTAATGTTCGGCGCATCTCCGGTGGCGGAATGCCCGTTAATCGAAGGGCCATTGTTGATGGCCGCGCTCGAAGGTCCCGCGGAGGGTTCGTCGTCGAGATGCGTCCGTTTCAACTCAGTGAGCAGCTTGTCCTGATCGCTGATGAAGCCCTTGCCTTCATGAAAGCGCTGATCGAACCGGCAGATGAAAGCCTCATCGTTCATGCTGAGGCCCGCAACGACCGCCCGCAAACTTTCGGAAACCTGCTTGGCATCCCTCGATTTCAAGTCGTTGTCAATCAGCAGGACCATGGAAAGGGGAACCGCCTCAGCTTGGAAGGAGGCGACTTTTTGTTCGATATTGTCTTCAAGTATGCGGAATTCGTCGCGCCGCAGGTCTGGCACGAGCCGTCCCGAAGAATCTTTAACCGTCACAGGGACGATCACTTGATCCACGGGGATCCTGATCCTTGTCTGCGGTCCACCTTGTGGCGCTGGGGGCGACGCATCCTGCCGAGGCTGTTGCGCGTTCATGGCAGCGAAAGAGGCCGCTAGGAGTAACGTCGCTACGGTCAACACTGTTTTTCGTAGACTTTTCATGGTCCTCAAGCCAAACTTCCTAGTTGAAATTATCCGCGCGGATGATTATGGCAACGCATCCATCGCACCGCTTCGCGGCATCGTACAGGACGGTAGTACCCCGCGGGCATTTTCCGGCCGGGCATCTCTCGCAGAGGAAAGTATACATGCATTCGATGCATAAGCTTTTGATGCAATGTGCGACCGCAACGGTTGCGGTGACATTGGCCATTCCAGCCATGCCTCAAGAGCCTGCCGTACAAGGCGGCACGATCAAGACGCAGGTAAACCTCGTGAACCTGTTTGCCACCGTGCGCGATAAGAACAAAAGAATCGTGCCCACCCTGAAGCAGGAAGATTTCCGGATTTCCGAGGACAATCAGGACCAGAAAATCGCCTTCTTTTCGAGAGAGGTAGCTCTGCCAATCACTTTGGCTCTGCTGCTCGATACTTCCGGCAGTGAGCAAGACATGCTCTCTGGCATCCAAGACGCGGGCAGCCAATTCCTTGGGCGGATCATCCGCAAAGGCGATGAAGCGCTGGTGATGTCCTTCGATTCCAACGTCGACCTGCTGTCTGATTTCACGGACGAGCGCAGCCAACTGGAACGCGCCATTCGTAAGACCAGGATCAACATCCCGGATCAGGGCGCTAGAGTGGGGAATCCGGGCCCAGTCGGGTCGCGGCAAATCACGGGTACGGCACTTTATGACGCGATCTACCTGGCGTGCGGTGAAAAACTCGCTACCGAGGCCGGCCGCAAGGCAATTGTCATTGTTACGGACGCGCAGGACGAGGGCAGCAAAGTAAGACTGGAAGAAGCGATTGAAGCAGCACAGAGGACGGACACTGTCATTCACATTCTTCTAGTGGCGGACCCGCGGTTTGGCGGCAACTCGGGCGTGGCGAACAAACTCGCCCAGGAGACTGGCGGGCGAATGATATCCGTTCGCTCAGAAAAAAAGCTAATGGAAGCCTTTGACCAGATTTCCGAAGAGCTGCGCAGCCAATATACCCTGGGCTACTACCCGACCAACTCAACACCGGACGGAAAATTCCGCAAAGTCAAAGTCGAAACCGCCGACCACGATCTGAAGGTCCTTACCCGCAAAGGCTACTACGCCCCGAAAGGGTAAGCCTTCCAAGGCGTCCGGCCGCAACGTTGCAACCTAATCTGCCCGAAATAGCTGCGAAGCAATCAAACAGTTCACGAACGGTGATCTTCGCAGCAACTGCCCGCGGGATCGGTGGTTTTAGCAGGCTGCACGTACTCTGCGTTCGCATCGAACCGGTAGCCTGCGTCGTACTTGTCGTGATGCCGGACCCAAGCCATTCCATGCTTCAAGCCCTCTTCGTCGCGCCCCTTGGGCGTGAGGTCCAGCCAGTTGTACGCGCCGATGAGAATGTCCAGCCCGCGCGCGTAACTCGAATAGGTATGGAAGATATTGCCGGCAGCATCCTTGTAGAACACGCTCGTACCCGGCCGTTCCTCGCTCGGGAACTGCTGCATGGAATAGTTGTAGTACACCTGGCCCTTCTCCAACTCCTCTTTGGTCATTGACACCTGGTAGTCATAGTTGAAGTCGCTGCCGTTCGACGACACCCAGTGGAACCGCCAGCCCATGCGCTTCTTGAACGCCTCAATCTGTGCAAGCGACGCCCGCGAAACCACCGCCAGCCGCACGTCCCGCGCCGCCAAGTGCACCACACTGCCATCGATATGGTCGGAAATGAACGAGCAGCTCGGGCAGCCCTCCTTCCAATCCGGACCGAGCATGAAGTGATAGACAATCAGCTGGCTTCGCCCGCCGAAAAGATCGGCCAGAGTCTCCTTGCCTGTCGGCCCATCGAACACATAGGCCTTCTCTACTTTTTCCCAAGGTAATGCGCGGCGCTGCCGGCTCAATTCATCTCGCAGCCGCGAGAACTCCTTCTCTTTCTTCAGCAACTCCTTGCGCGCAGCGACCCATTCCGCCGGCGCTACGACCTTTGGGTGTTCCATCGCTCTCGTTGCCATGACTAATTCTCCTTTAGTATTTGCCCACTCGCGCCTACGGCCATGCCCTACGGAAGTTCCTCACGACCAATTTTCTCAATCAAAGCGGGGACCCGCCAAACCTTAGCCAGGCAGGCCCCGCATCCTGCGGATATTCAACTGAAAATGGCGCCGGTCCCCAGCTTGGCGCTACCCGCCGGCTGCCTGCGCTTTGGTCGTCTGCGTTGCCTGTTGCATTTGCGCGAGCACCTTGCGAATAGCTTCATTGGACCCGGGGCTGCGCTTCTCGCGCCATGCTTCCAGGCGATTACATTGTTTTTCCAGGTTCGCGAGGAAGTGCGGACTGCTGAACATCGCGCGCCACGCGCCGAGCACCGGTTTCACCTGTTCAAACACTGCCCACTGTTCCCCGTTGCTTTCGAAGAAAAACTCCTCGTCAATCAACCCGCGGTTCACGATGCTCGCCACCATCTCCCAGTATCCGAGCACCATGCGCATGCAGGTATTTTCCTTGCTGCCGGGCGGACACACGCGCATCAAGTCGTCCGCAGTTTTCACGTGGAAGTTGGCCGAGAACCAGTCGCGCGCTTCTCGCAACTTTGGTTCGCGCCGCTCCTCATACAACCGCAACATCAGATTCGCCTGCTCGTTCGTTACTTCGCCCATGTTTCCTCCTTTGGGTTTGAGTTTGGAACAGATTTCTTTGCGATGGGCTTCACACCCATCTTTTTCACTACGACTGCGGCCAATCCGCCCGTGGACATCAGGCCGACGATCATCAGCGCCGCACTTGCCATGCACGCTGGACACATAAATTCTCACCCTCTCCCGCGACCACTCTCACTACGCCATCGCCCCGTGCGACTGAGCCGCTTCTGCCCGCTTCTTCACGCCCTCGTGGATATGCTTCCAGCCACCCGTGACTCCTTTTCGATGGTCTTCCAGAATCAGTCCAAGCGCCGTGTGGTGAAAAGTGAGCAGTGTTCCTCCATCTTTCTCGCTCAAGCGATATTGCACATTCGACACGACAGGATAGGACATGAACAAGGGTCCCGTAATTTCGAGCAGCGTCGGCCGCTTGATGGCCTGTACAACTCCCCAGAAGTGTCCATTATTGTCACCCAGGTCGCGGTACCACCTGCCGCCCGGCCAGGCTTCGAGCTTCATCGGCATGGGGCCGCTATTGGGACCTCCGTTGTACGGCCCCAACTGCTCTAGCAGAGCCGTGAACGTCGCGTCCAGCGACGCGCGCACGTGGATTTCTTCCGTTATGCCGAGCGTCAAATCTTCAATTCTTGTTGCGGTCGAGATCATTTTTCCTCCGTGGAATAAAATCTTGCCTTGAATAACTTGACGGATTGTCTCTCTCTTCGGCGCGCTCCTTGATGCGGCTTAATTGGTGACGCCAGAATCGTTCAAATGTTTCCGTCCACTCGTGAAGCGGCCGGATCGCCTCAGCGTTGGTCCGGTAGAGCATCCGTCGGCCATCGCGGCGCACATCCACAAGGCCAACTTGGAGCAAAACACGCAGGTGCTTCGACACTGACGGCTGCCCCATCCCCAGCGAATCGACGATTTCCCCCACCGGCCGCTCTTGCAGCGCCAGATAGTTCAGAATTTCGCGCCGCCGCGGCTCCGCTACCGCGTTGAAAGCGTCCGATGTCGTTGCCGCTCGCGCCATACGCCATAGATTACATTCCCATATAGGAATATGTCAAGCACTTTTTTTTTGCGCCTTACGGCCTGCACTGCAACCTCTGTCAACGCAAAGTAGAAATGTCCGGGTTTTCGCCAGATAGAAGTGTCCGCTTCCATGGTCTTCTCCAAGGGTGGTTTGCAGGTACATGGTATTTGGGTTTGATTTTGTGTTTGGGTCTTGGTGTTTGTTCCGCAAGTCCTGGAGGCCGTAGGCCGGAAGGACTTGCGGACGGCCGCACCGGTTCTGGGCAGGCCCGCAGGTGCAGATAGCGGCCTCGGTAGCGCAGCCAATGGCTTCCGTCCAACCGCCGTTCGATCTCGACCGCAGCTCCACGAAGCCCCGCACAAACTTCTTCCCGCAGTACTCCCCAGCGATTTCCGTCCCAGCTGACGGTGTGGTCCTGAGCCACTCTGCGGGCCACGCGCACACTCAAGATTTC
>WNFR01000308.1_pt1 | contig 49760 bp, 44 predicted proteins | sample 5400221 | NCBI WGS metagenome assembly WNFR01 (sample SAMN13153357, study PRJNA577476) | soil metagenome | isolation source: 40 cm soil under Madrone tree | place: USA:California | collected 2016-06-14 | reverse complement strand
CCGCCGCCTCACCAAGGACTTCGAAGGATCTGCAGCCACCGAAGCCGCCTGGCTCCTCGTCGCCCATCTACGACTGCTGACCAGACGTCTCGCCGCAACCACAAAACATTGATCGCTTTTTGAGTCAGACTCTGAGGAGGCCGCAACGCGGCCGTCTCGAAGGATGAAGCCATTGTGCTTTCCAAGACCAAGCCGCTAGCGCCGCTGCAGCGTCAGCGAAACGTCCGAAATGTTGGTTCCCTGCGGGCGGATCGAGACGACCTGCCTGCCTCCACGGGTCGTCAGCGACAAATTGGCCGAGAAGCTTTGGCCTCTCGCAGCCGCCTCGATGCGGTCGCCGGCGGCGCGTCCCGTGATGGTCCCGGAGGCGTTGCGGCTGGCTTCGCTCCACGAGCCGGAAATGGCGCCGCCACGATACTGCACGTCACTCGCCAGATCGAAATTGTAGCTTTCGCTGGCGCACTTCAAACTCAGGTGAAGCTCGGCGCCGGTCTCGCCGATATTGTAGGACGCCCGGCAACGCAGCCTTTCCTGGTTTCCATCCGTAGTGCTTAGCATCCCGCCCCCCGACCATGAACCCGCCATGGCGGCAAAGGGCGAAGAAACCGCGGCCTGCACAGCGCTACCGGGCAGGCACAACGATGCGAGCAGTAGCAACCCCGGTCGCGTGATATGGGATACTGACATTTGCGCTCTCCATTGATCGCGAGGTTTTTCGGATATTGGTTTTCAAACGTCAGCGCGTTGATCGGGTTCCACAGCATCTGGTTTGCGCCGCGCGGCTGGACTAAGCTTCGGGCTGCCATAACGATGAAAACCCGGAGGAAATCATGAAATCCGCAGTCTGGATGTCGTCGCTCGCCATTGCCGCGGCCGGCGGCTGGTTCGCCGCCACGATGTTCGTGCAGCCGGCGACGGGCAAGGAGCCGCGCTTCCCGCAATTGACCATGGACCAGCTCGACGCGAAGCAGAAACCGCTCGGCGAGCAGGTGATGAAAATCTCGAGCGTCGGTCTCGGCGGGCCGTACAACCCGATGATGCGAAGCCCGGTGCTCGGCCAGCTTCTGTTCGACCTTTTTCATTACCTGCGCTGGGAAACCTCGGTGCCGACCAAGCTCAACGAGTTCGCGATCCTCATCATCGGGCGGCAATGGCGTTCGCAGGTTGAGTGGTACGCGCATGCGCCGCTGGCGGAGAAAGCCGGCCTCTCGCCCGAGATCATCGCCGAGCTGAAGCTAAGCAAGCGACCGTCCAACATGGCGGAGGATGAAGCGCTGGTTTACGATTTCGTCACCGAGCTCACCACCACGCATCAGGTTTCGGACGAAACCTATGCGCGGGCGAAGAAGGTCTTCAACGATCAGCAGATCGTCGATTTGACGGCGGTCGCAGGCAACTACGTCATGGTGGCGATGCTGTTGGCGATGGCGGAGGAAACCACGCCTCCCGGTAGGGAGCCGCCGTTCAAGGTCGGGGAGAAGTAGGCATGCTTGGGATTGTTCGCTGCTTTCGCATGTTCGGCGTCACCTCTCCCATCAGGAGAGGTCGGATCGCTCCGAGCGATGCGAAGCATCGTCCGGACGATCCGGGTGAGGGGTTACAGGCTAACGATTGACCGTAACCCCTCACCCCAACCCTCTCCAATCGAAGTCGGATATATCCGACTTCGACAATTGAAGATGCCCAACTCGGGTAAACCCGAGTTGGGTGGGAGAGGGAGTACACCGGGTTTGCCGAGGTATCGGATCAATTCGTGCGCCTCGACTTTAACTCAACTTGAACAGCGCCTGCAGGAAATCGCTCACCGCCTTGCGTGCCGCTTCCGCGGTCACGGGATTGCCGCCGACATGCGGGTTGAACTCGACGCAGGCGTCCTTGTAGCTGAAGGGCGTTTGCGTATCGGAGTTCATCAGCACGCCGGCTTCGCCCTCCTTGATGTGACAGTTTCGAACGGTTTGCGCGTTCGCAGAAACCGTGATGGTGTTGGCGCCGAGCAGACCCGCATCGAAAGCATGCTGTGAATCCGCATATTCGGTCAGCACCACGTCGCGCTTGGCTTCCTTCAGCCGGGTGACGAAAGCCCGGCAGCTTGCGACCGGATTATAGTCGTCGGGGGTGCCGTGAAAGATCCGAATTGGACGGTTCGCGACCTCGGTGTCGGTCGTGTAGCTCGTCGAGCAATCCGGATAGACCGGAATGTAGGCCGCAAATTGCGTGCCGGATTTATTCCAGAGCTTGTGGAAACGATCGAGGCTGGCGTAAAGCGCGGCCTGTCCGCCGCGCGAAAAGCCCATCAGCACGATCCGATCCGGGTCGACCCGCGGATGGTGAGCGAGAATGTCGAGCGAGCGGTAAATATCGACAATCAAATTGAGCCGGCCGAGCAGCGCTTGATTCGGGCCGGTCGCGGTCAAGCCTCGCCCGGTGAAGCCGTCGATCACGAAGGTCGAAATCCCCATCGCGTTGAACTGATGCACCCATGCTTCCATGGTGGCGCCCACGCCGCTCGATCCGTGCATCAAAACGACCACGGGCTGGCGGCCTGTGCCTTGCGCGACGCGGAGTTCGCCGGCGACCGTGACGGGCGTGCCGTTGGCGTCGCTGGTCAGGAATTGCTGGTCGGAAATGGTCAGCGAGGGAATCGCATAAAGCTCGGTGCGCGAGGCGACTTCCTTTGGGATCGATTGCGCGTGGGTCTCAGAGGTTGCCAGCCAGGTGCCGGTGCAAAGGGCTAGGGCCGTGACGGCCGCATGCAGGCTTTTTCGCATCGCTTCCCCCAATTTCTGTCATTGCGTCGAGAATGACTTGGACGCGAATAGAACAAGCGGTGAGCCCGCCGTCAATTGGCCGGGGAGGGCGGTTTGTGTTCGGAAAAGCCGGTTTCCCGTGGCGAAAATGCCGTGTTAGAAGCAAATCAAGGGCTAATTTGGTGGGCACGCACGCATGAAGGAAATCCTGGATATCCTCGAAGAACGCCGCGCCGGTGCGCGGCTCGGGGGCGGCGAGAAGCGCATCGAGGCGCAGCATGCCCGCGGCAAGCTGACCGCCCGGGAGCGGATCGAGCTTCTGCTCGACAAGGGCAGCTTCGAGGAATTCGACATGTTCGTCGAACATCGCTCGACCGAGTTCGGCATGGAGAAGAGCAAGGTGCCGGGCGACGGCGTCGTCACCGGCTGGGGCACCGTGAACGGCCGCAAGACCTTCGTGTTCGCCAAGGATTTCACCGTGTTCGGCGGTTCGCTGTCGGAGACCCACGCCCAGAAAATCGTCAAGATCCAGGACATGGCGATGAAGGCGCGGGCACCGATCATCGGGCTTTACGACGCCGGCGGCGCCCGCATCCAGGAAGGGGTCGCCGCACTCGCGGGCTATTCCTATGTGTTCCGCCGCAACGTCATGGCCTCCGGCGTGATCCCGCAGATTTCGGTGATTATGGGCCCGTGCGCCGGCGGCGACGTCTATTCGCCGGCGATGACCGATTTCATCTTCATGGTGAAGAACACGAGCTACATGTTCGTCACCGGGCCCGACGTGGTGAAGACCGTCACCAACGAGGTGGTCACGGCCGAAGAACTCGGCGGCGCCTCGGTGCACGCCACGCGCTCCTCGATCGCGGACGGCGCGTTCGAAAACGACGTCGAGGCGCTGTTGCAGATGCGCCGGCTGATCGATTTTCTCCCCTCGAACAACACCGACGGCGTGCCGGAATGGCCGAGCTTCGACGACATCGGCCGCGTCGACATGTCGCTCGACACGTTGATCCCGGATAATCCGAACAAGCCCTACGACATGAAGGAGTTGATCCTCAAAGTCGTGGACGAAGGCGACTTCTTCGAAATCTCGGAAAGTTTCGCAAAGAACATCGTCACGGGTTTCGGCCGCATCGCCGGGCGCACGGTCGGCTTCGTCGCCAACCAGCCGATGGTGCTCGCCGGCGTGCTCGACAGCGACGCCTCGCGGAAAGCCGCGCGCTTCGTGCGGTTTTGCGACGCCTTCAACATCCCGATCGTCACCTTTGTCGACGTGCCGGGTTTCCTGCCGGGCACGAGCCAAGAATACGGCGGGCTCATCAAGCACGGCGCCAAACTCTTGTTCGCTTACTCGCAATGCACGGTGCCGCTGGTGACGATCATCACCCGCAAGGCCTATGGCGGCGCGTTCGACGTGATGGCCTCGAAGGAAATCGGCGCCGATATGAACTACGCCTGGCCGACCGCGCAGATCGCGGTGATGGGTGCCAAGGGCGCGGTCGAGATCATTTTCCGCGCCGACATCGGCGACGCCGAAAAGATTGCCGCGCGCACCAAGGAATATGAAGATCGATTTCTATCGCCCTTCATCGCCGCCGAGCGCGGCTATATCGACGACGTCATCATGCCGCACTCGACCCGCCGGCGGATCGCGCGGGCGCTTGCGATGCTCAAGAACAAGCATGTCGAGATGCCGGTGAAGAAGCACGACAATTTGCCGTTGTAAGGGGCGTCGCCTGAGTTGAATGAGATTTCAAAAATTGAGGGCGCCAATTATGACGGACATAATTTATGTACTTGTTAATCAGGCCATGCCGGGACTTATAAAGATAGGAAGGACCTCGGGTGAAAGTGTCGAGGCTAGAATGCGTTCACTAGACACGACTTCACTGCCGCTTCCATTTGAGTGTTTTTACGCCGCTGAAGTTGTTGATGCTGCCCGGGTTGAGAAGGCGATACACGAAGCATTCGAAGATCATCGCGTTAGACGTAATCGCGAATTCTTTAGGTTGTCTCCAGACAAGCCTAAAGCGGTAATCAAGTTATTGGAAATCAATGACGTTACGCTGAAAGGTGACGTGGTCAGCGAGCCTGGCGATCAAGAAGCGCTAAATCAGGCAAGAAGTAGAAGGTCAAACTTTCGATTTAGCATGGTGGGTATTAGTCCGGGCGCAACGCTACAATCTGTTTTCGACGAAGAAATTACTTGCACCGTCAGGGACGACCGGCGGGTCTTGTTTCGAGGCGAAGAAGATAGCCTTTCTAATTCGGCACTCACGATCGCGAAAGAAAATGGTTATGACTGGCCATCGGTCGCAGGGCCGTCATATTGGAAATATGAAGGCAAGACGCTAACCGAGTTGCGCGAAGATTCATCTCCGGTGTCCGAAGCCGGTTAGCGCGTAGCGGGCAGACTAGTGCCATTGGTTCTTTGCACATCACTACTTCGGTGGTGGGTTACGGTCGCTTAGCCCGCCCTAGTTATTCTCGTCATTCCGGGATGCGCCACTTGGCGCAGGCCCGGAATCCATAACCACCATAGGGAGTATGGATTCCGGGCTCATCGCTTCGCGATGCCCCGGAATGACGACTCCGTTGGTTTTCCTGCTTTTGCCCTAAGCGCCGGCGTTCTCGCATCCGGTTGGCAATTCACGCCGTCCGGTTCAGCCACCATTCATCTCGACGCATTCAAACTCTCCTCGCATCACTCGCCGTGCATGAAGAGGAGGACGTCATGGAACGCCGTCACTTTATAAAGGTTACTCTCGGTTTGGCCGTTGGCGCGGCGGCGCTGGCTGCGAGTGCGCAAGCCGCGCCGCTATTGCCGCAACCGCTTGCGGAGGATGGCCGGCTGCCGCCCGTGAACAAGGATGTCCGTCCCGCGGTCACCACCGCGGAAGAAGTGAACAATCTCAAACCCGAAGAAGTCCGCTGGGGCTGGCGCCGGCGGCATTGGGGTTGGCGTCGCCGTCATTGGGGCTGGCGCCGACGTCATTGGGGCTGGCGCCGACGTTGGCACCGCTGGTAACGCGGCTGGCATCCCGGGCCGTCCGGCCGGCCGTGCTTCAGGAGCTGATCGAAACTTTCGATAAGGGCGGGATTTCTCGCCCTTTTTCGATTCATCAGGCTCCAAAAATACAAAACCCCGCTTGGAAAGCGGGGTTTTGCCGTCGTCAAACCGGGTGTCCTCAAAGCGGCCGGCAGCGATCGTCGCGCCAGAAGAAGCCGCGGGGCCAAACGCGTTCACGGCCTCCATGCGATGAACGAACGTTCTTTCGGAAGATGCCATGATAAGTCATCCCGTTACATAATGAGACGCAGGAAGGAGAGGTGAATGATCGCCGTGATCTTCGAAGTCTGGCCGAAGCCGGAGTACAAGAGCGAATATTTCGAGATCGCGGCCGAACTGAAGCCGATTCTCGAATCCATCGACGGTTTCATCTCGGTTGAGCGGTTCGAAAGCCTGACCGAGAAGGGCAAAATCCTGTCGCTTTCGTTCTTCCGCGACGAGGAGGCCGTCGCGGCATGGCGCAATGTGGCGGAGCACCGCAGGAGCCAAAGCAAGGGCCGGGCAAAAATTTTCGAAAATTACCGACTGCGCATTGCCGGAGTCATCCGCGATTACGGCATGAACGATCGCGCGCAGGTTCCCACGGATAGTCGCGCCGCCCACGTCGCGCAGTAGAAAACGGTTGATAAAAAAGCGGGGAGAGACAAACAAGCGCAGCGAGGCTAAAGGTTGCCTCCGCTGCGCTCATGTTTCTGATCGCTCAGTTCCCTCGTTATTTACTTGCCGGCGCGTTGTCAGCCGGTGGAATACCCGGTCGGTTCATCTCGGCGGGCGCCGTAGCTGGCGGCGGCGATTGCGGTTGCGCCGGAGCACTTCCGGTCGTCGTGCCCGGATTGGTATTGACGCGAGGCGCCGCGGGAGGCGACGTCTGCGAGCTGTTTTGCGCGGTCGAGGTATCGCCTTGTTTGACCGAGGTGTTGTTCAACCCGTAGAAAACCGCACCCAGCAGGATTGCGATCGCGAGAGCGAACATCGCGACTTTGCCGCCACTCGCCGGACCCTCGGCGAGTTCCGGATCGGGCTGCAGCTCGGTGTCCAGGCGCGACTGGCGGCGAACGTCGTCGTCGGTGAGATTGGAACGATACGGATCGTTCGGACGATAAGGATCGTTGGCACGATAGGGATCGTTCGGATTGCGTTCGTTGGCCATCGGAAGCTCCTCCGTTAAATCCTCGTACCAACCCGCGGGGCGCGTCAGGGGTTCCGGAGCCGATCGATCTTTCTGCACGATAAGCCGGAACCGACTTAAGGAACCATCCGCCGTTTTCTCTTGACCTGCGTCGGCATCACCAGGGGCGCAGCGTTGCCCCACGAATTGCGGATGTAGTTTGTGACGTCGGCGATCTGCTGATCCGACAATTGCTCGGCGTAAGCGGGCATCGATCCGGCATTGGGCGCATGCGGCGTCCTCACCGTTTGCGCGCCGTCGAGGATGATCTGGATGGCGCTGGAGGGATCGGCGGACTGCAGATTGGCATTGCCGGGCAGCGGGGGATAGATTCGCGGCGCGCCTTCGCCATTGGCCTCGTGGCAGGCGATGCAGGCGCGGGCGTAGATGGCGGCACCCGAAGCCATGCTCGCCAGCGGCGGCCGGGGTACCGCGGGCTCCGGCGCGCCTGCGGGCAGGTCTTTCAGATAGACCGCGATCGCGCGCAAATCGTCATCGCTCATCAGGGACGTCGATTGGACCACGACTTCGGCCATCAGTTGGTCGGCATGACTGCGGCCGTTGCGGCCGCTCTGCAGATATTCGACGATGTCCTCGACGCTCCACGATTTCAGCCCGCTTCGTTCCGCGCCGTCGAGCCGCGGCGCAAACCAACCCTGCACGCGGCCGCCACCATATAGTTGGTCACGCCTGTCGGCGCCGAACGCGTTTTTGGGCGTGTGGCATGCGCCGCAATGCGCCGCGCCTTCGACCAGATAAGCGCCGCGATTCCATTCCTCGCTCTTCTCAGGGGTCTTCTCGAACGTACCGCGTCGGAAAAACAGAAGATTCCAGCCGCGCATCACGGCGCGATGGCTCAACGGCCAGCGCAATTCCGGCGGTGGCGTGACGCTAGGAAAAGCCGCCAGCGTGGCGAGATAGGCACGGATCGCCACCACGTCGTCGCGGGTGAGTTTCGTGAAATAGGGATAGGGGAAGGCCGGGTAGTAGCGCGAACCGTCTGGTGCCACGCCGTCATGCAAGGCGCGGTAGAACTCCTCGTCGCTCCAGGCGCCGATCCCGGTTTCGCGATCCGGCGTCAGGTTCGGCGCATAAATCCCGCCGAACGGGGTCTCGATTCGCTTGCCGCCGGCGAATGGTTTTGCGGGATCGGCGGTGTGGCAACCCGCACAATCGCCGGCGACGGCCAGGGCCTTGCCACGCGCCACGACTTCCACCGACTCGGCCCGCGCTCCATGAGGGCTGAACGCGGTGCACAAAAACAGGGTCGCAAGCACCACCCCCAGGGGCGGGCGTCGTTTCGGTACCGATCCGCGATACGTCGTTGCGCGGCGGGCCTTTGCGGCGACACAAACCGACAAACGCAGCCAGGGTCGCGGGCACGAAATTGCGATCTGCCGACGCGGGGCTTCATTGCCTAAATTTGTGATGCTTCCAGCGCAAAAATCGACATAGACTGGTGCCGCCGTTTGGAAGTTATCTTCGTCTCTGCAGCTACTATGCTTTCGAATCAAAACCGCACCAAAATCACGGATTTTCCAAGGTCCCTTTAATTCCAAAACTCGCTAAAGGGTAGTGCTGCAGATTCACGAAGGTGGGATTAGGACACTGGTTCTTGCGATGGGCGTGATTAGCTAAAAAGGGCCGACAAAGCCATTGCTTTAATAGTAAGGCTTAAGAGCAAGGCCTATGAGGGTGGAATGGGAATCAACCAAGGTCCGATCAGTCTCGATCAGAAATACACCCAAGGATCAGGCCACGTTTTCCTGACCGGGATTCAGGCACTGGTGCGCCTGCCGATGGCCCAAATCCGTCGCGACCGGGCCGCCGGTCTGAACACCGCGGGCTTCGTGACCGGATACCGGGGCTCGCCGCTCGGCGGTTACGACCAGCAATTGTTCGCCGCCCGCAAGCACCTCGACCAATACAACATCAAATTCCAGCCCGGCGTGAACGAAGACCTCGCGGCCACCGCGATCTGGGGGTCGCAACAACTCAATCTTTCGCCCGGCGCGCGGCACGATGGCGTGGTCGGCATCTGGTACGGCAAGGGCCCGGGCGTCGATCGCTGCGGCGACGTGTTTCGCCACGGCAACGCCGCGGGCTCGGCGAAGAACGGCGGCGTGCTTTGCCTCGCCGGTGACGACCACGGCGCGAAGTCCTCGACCGTGCCGCATCAGTCGGACCATGCTTTCATCTCGGCGCTGATGCCTTATCTCTACCCTTCCAGCATCCACGAAATGATCGAGATGGGGCTGCTCGGAATCGCGATGTCGCGCTACTCCGGTTGCTGGGTCGGCATGAAGGTGATCACCGAGACCGTCGAGACCACGGCCGAGATCGATCTCACCGACGAGATGAGGCCTTTCATCATTCCCGCCGATTTCGAGATGCCGCCGGGTGGGCTTAATCTGCGCTGGCCCGACGACCGTTACGATCAGGATCGGCGTTTGCAGGACTACAAGGGCTTCGCCGCGGTCGCCTTTGCCCGCGCCAACAAGGTCAACCGTATCACCATGGATTCTCCGAACGCACGCTTCGGGATCATGGCGTCAGGCAAGAGCTACGAGGACATCCGCCAGGCACTGCGTGAACTCGGCATCACGCCGGAGGTCGCGGCGAAAATAGGTCTTAGGCTTTACAAGATCGGCATGCCGTGGCCGCTGGAGCCGCAAGGCGTGCGCGAATTTGCGGTTGGCCTAGAGGAAATCTTCATCATCGAAGAGCGCCGCGAGATCGTCGAAAATCAAGTCAAGCAGGAGCTTTTCAACTGGCGCGACGACGTGCGCCCGCGCATCGTCGGCAAGATGGACGATCACGACAAGCGCTTCCTTCCTTTTGCCGAGGAACTCAGCGTCGCTTCGCTCGCGGGCTCGCTCACCGAACGGCTGTTGCGGCTCAATCTCAATCCCGAAATCGCGGCCATGCTGCGCGCCAAGGCCGACTGGTTCAACGGCCGGCTCGCAAGCCAGATGCAGGCTGTGGCGCCGATCGCGCGCACGCCGTATTTCTGCTCGGGCTGTCCGCATAACACCTCGACCAAGGTGCCCGAGGGCAGCCGCGCCTTCGCGGGCATCGGCTGTCACTTCATGGCGTTGTGGATGGACCGCAGCACCGAAACCTTCACCCATATGGGCGGCGAGGGCGTGCCGTGGGTCGGTGTCGCGCCGTTCACGAACGAAAAGCACGTGTTCGCCAATATCGGCGACGGCACGTATTTCCACTCCGGCAGCCTCGCGATCCGTCAGGCGGTGGCCTCAGGCGCCAACATCACCTACAAAATCCTCTACAACGACGCGACCGCGATGACCGGCGGCCAGCATGTCGATGGCGAACTCTCGCCGCAGCAGGTCACCTTCCAGCTTCATTCGGAAGGCATCCGGGAAATCTACCTCGTCTCGGAAAACCCGGAGGCCTATCCTCCGTCCGAGATCGCGCCCGGCACCAAGACCGCTCATCGCGACCAGCTCGACGCGGTCATGAAGACGTTGCGCGAGGTGAAGGGCGCTTCCGCCATCGTGTTCGTGCAAACCTGCGCCGCCGAAAAGCGCCGCCGCCGCAAACGCGGCACCATGGAAGACCCGCAACGCCGCGTGCTCATCAATCCGGCGGTGTGCGAAGGTTGCGGCGATTGTTCGGTGCAATCGAATTGCATTTCGGTCGAACCCTTGGAGACCGAGTTCGGGCGCAAGCGCACGATCAATCAATCGAGTTGCAACAAGGATTATTCGTGCCTGAAGGGCTTTTGTCCGTCCTTCGTCACCGTGGACGGCGGCAAGCTCCGCAAGCGCGCGCCGGCCGGTCCTGGCGACATCGGCGAGCTGCCGGAGCCAGCCTCGCGGCCCTCGCTTGAGCGGCCCTACAACGTCGCCGTCGGCGGCGTCGGCGGCACCGGCGTGCTCACGATCGGGGCGCTGCTCGGCATGGCCGCGCATATCGAGGGCAAGGCCAGCATGATCCTCGACATGTCGGGGTTGGCGCAAAAAGGCGGCGCGGTGCTCAGCCATGTCCGGCTCTCCGAACATACCGCCGACGTCACCTGTTCGCGCATCGTCACCGGCACGGCCGATCTCGTCATCGCCGCCGACGAAGTCGTGGCGGGCGCGAAAGAAACGATCTCGCTCTGCGAATCCAGCCGCACGCACGGCGTCATCAACACCCACCTGATTCCGATCGCGGATTTCATTCAAAATCGCGATTTCAATTTCCAGAGCCACAAGGTCAACGCGGTGCTGGAGACCGCGCTGCGCAAGGATTCGTCGTTTTTCGACTTCACCAAGCCCGCCGAAGCCCTGCTTGGCGACGCCATCGCCACCAACATGATGATGATGGGTTATGCCTATCAAAAGGGTCTGTTGCCGCTCTCGGCCGCCGCGATCGAACAGGCGATCGAGATCAACGGCGTCTCGGTCAAGATGAATACGGAAGCGTTCCGGCTTGGGCGTTTGGCGGCAGCCGACCCGGCGCGGCTCGCGGGGATGATCAAGGGCCAGGACGGGACGGTTGCGGAAAAGACCCTTGAAGCGATGTCGCTGGATGAAATCACCGTCCATCGCAGCGCCTGGCTCAAGGAATACCAGAATGAAAGACTCGCCGAGCGTTACCGTCACATGGTCACACGCGTGCGCAACGTTGCGCTCGACGGCGGCCTCGGTGAGGAACTGCCGCGCGCGGTCGCGATCAACTACGCCAAATTGCTCGCCTACAAGGACGAATACGAAGTGGCGCGGCTCTACACCGATGGCAGCTTCGAAAGGCAACTTCGCGATCAATTCGACGGCGATTTCAAGATCAGCTTCAACCTCGCCCCGCCGATCCTGGGCGGCGGTAAGGACGCGTTGGGACGGCCGCGCAAGCGGGCGTTTGGCGCCTGGATGAAGCCGGTGTTTCGTCTGCTCGCGAAGATGCGCTTTTTACGCGGGACGCCGTTCGACATTTTCAGCTACAGCGCCGACCGCAGGCTTGAACGCGATCTGATCGCCGGTTACGAAAAAGACGTCGCCTTCGTGCTCTCGGTGCTTTCGCCGCTGACGCTCGACACCGCGGTCGAACTGCTCTCGCTGCCCGATCAAATCCGCGGTTACGGGCCGGTGAAGGAGAAGGCGGTGCAGGACGCCAAAGCGCGATACGAGCAACTGGCGAAAGACCTCGTCAACCCGCCGCCGGCGCCACGGCAGATCGCGGCGGAGTAGGCCCGATAAATACAAGTTTACCTTCTAAATAAGGCGTTCTTCCACGGCTCGGGCTACACCGTGGGAACGATGAGCCCCCGGCACCGTCCATATCGTTTTCGCCTGCCGGAGTATGAACACTCCACCCGAACGGCGGGAAAGCAACTAGAATTAGGCGAACAATTATAGATTGCATTAAAATAATCGTAACGATTACCAGCCCTAGTCGGTGCTGCATAAATCAAGCGTGTAAAGCGCAAAGCGGCCCATCGGAATATCGCCATGCTGGGGAGCCATCAAATACGCCATCGGTCATCGGACCAAGGTCCGAACACGGCTATTCCGTCGCCTGCCGAAACCACGGGACAGGAACGACGCGTCGTTGCGCTCGACGGTCTTCGGGGGCTGATGACCATCGTGGTCATCGTTTCGCACTATTTTGGCGAAGTACCGAGCGGGGTGAGAGCTACCATGCTGGGCTGGCTCGCTGTGGACATTTTCTTCGTGCTGAGCGGATATCTCATCGGCAAGCTCATTCTCGAGCGTAAGGAACATGCCAACTTCTTCGCAGTCTTCTATGTGCGCCGAATCTGCCGAATCATCCCAGCTTACCTTATTACTGTCTTTGTCATGTTCGGCCTGTTCGCGCTGATCAAGCAGCCTTGGGTCGATGCCGATGTTCAGTTTCCGCTATGGTCTTATCTGAGCTTCAACCAGAACTTTTTCATGATCTCGACCGATAGCATTGGCGCCCATTGGCTTGCGCCGACCTGGACATTGGCGGTGGAGGAGCATTTTTATCTGGTGGTCCCCGCTCTGATCGTCTTTGTTCCCAGCCGACGGTTGATTACGGTGTTGATTGCCGTTGTCTTCGGCGCAGTATTGCTGCGAACCGTGATCTATCGGTTCGATAGCCTTCCCGACATGGCGGCGCTGGTCCTGCTACCAAGCCGTGCCGACATCCTGGTGTGCGGCATCCTCGCCGCGGTCGTATTCAAAACCAGGGGAATTCCGTGGGAACAACTCCAACTGCCACTCCGCGTCATGCCGATCGTCATGCTGGTCGGCATGTTCGGCCTGAAGCTGCTCAACAATGGGAGCTTCGAAGCGGCAGGCCCGCTGCTCGCCGGGATTGGATGCGCGACGTTCATCCTCGCCATCGTCCTTGACGCGCCGGAAGCGAAGCGATTTCATTCGCCGGTTTTGCGGTTCTTTGGCAATAACGGCTACTGCCTTTACCTCACCCATTTGCCGGTGCTCGGCCTGATGCACGGGCTGATCCTTGGGACCAAACCCGACCTGGCAACGCCGAGCCAATGGCTCGTAACGATAGGTGCCCTGCCGGTGTGCACGTTTGTCGGCTGGGGCATGACCAAGCTGATCGAAGAGCCGGCCACCGCTTATGGCCGCTCGTGGCGCTGGAGCCCCGAGCGGCGGTTGAAGCACCAAAAAGAAACAATGGCCGCCGAGCTGACGGTGTCGGAGCAATCATCGATATGATGTCCACGTATTTTAGCTATGGGCTTCAGAAGGTTTTCCATGCGGCAAACGCAAAATACGTTTGCGCGCAGATCGTGCTCAAACAAAGGGATTAGATCAGAATACGATTCCACTTAATCGCATCATGATCTAGCGAGCGGATCAAAGCCGCGTCCGGCGGCGGGCTTGCGACGGTCGCTTCGGTGCGATAGCGCGGGAGACGATCCTCGAGCGAATAGCAAACGCACAGCGCGAGACTGGCCCAAACCGCCGCGCTGAAATAAAGCGACATCCAGGCAATCTCGTCCTTCCATTGCGCAAAATCGCGCGTCACGACCCAACGCGTGCTCGCGTCACGCAGACCCTCAAGAGGTCTGAGAAACTTGCTTCCATCGGCGACCTTGGCCCACCATCGGCTCAGGTACATCGGGACGTCGATGGTCATGAGAAACACGATATAGCCTGCAATTCCGATGATCGCGATGGTGAGAACCACGCGAACCGGACCATGGAACTCCGGCAGCAAGCGGCAAAGGCCGATTCCAACGAGGAAGAAGGCAACCGCCCATATCGAATTTTCGATGGCGTTGCCCAAATAGTTGGTGGTCACCACCCCATACCATGAGAAGCATTCCGCAACGAGGATCAACGGCACGATCACCCACGCGGCATTCAAGGTGGTGTCGGCGCCCGTCAGCGTGCCTAGCTGGTGCAGGATAATCGCCCACTGCGCCGCGAAGCTGATCTCGGCCACGGTGGCGACCGACCGGCCGACGACGACGCTCGACAGCCACGTGTCGAACAGACAAATCCGTTGAACATCCGCGCGCGGAAGGAACGACCTGAAGGCGCAGCCAAAAACATAAGCGGCACAAAGCAGGAGCATCAGCTCAACGTTGGAGGTGCTGGCGAGATCGCCCGCCGTCTGTTCGTGGAGCCGGCGGTACAGCACGAGCCAAATCGCGATATTTACGCCGCTGACCAAGGTCAGCAGACTCCACCACCAGGCAAGCGGATTTGACCACACCAGGGAACTTGACCGCGCTTGCCATTCCAAACTCATGGGCCGCTCCGCGTGTAACCGAACTGATACGCTACCGTAGTAATTCTGTCACAATTCATAGCGAATCACGCACAAAATTTCGTGTGCGGCGCGCCCTTCACCTGAGAGAGATTGTTAACCGTCGCCGCCGCTCGCGCGGCCAAGACTGAATGCCGAACGTCGCCTTTTCCCGCATTGCCGCGCTCATGCGACCCCTTCAATGTCGTCCCTGCGAACGCAGGGACCCATACTCCGCGGCGGGTGTTTTGAGAGCTGCTGTTCGACGGCTTTGGCGCAACAGCTACACCCTGTGGTTATGGGTCCCTGCGTTCGCAGGGACGACGTGAGCAAGTATCCCGCTGGCAGGGCCGTAATCCCGTTGCGCCAAAAAAGAAAAAACGGCTGGCCGAACAACGTGATGCTACCTGTCCAGACCTCGTGGCAAAAATTTTCCTGTTCTCACCACACCCAAATCACCGGCATATCTATCGCCGTCTCGTTCCCTCAAGAGGGGCGGCTCGCGATCGTCACGGACGTTGGGAGCGGGATGCGGTGGACGCGATTGGTGCGCTTGACGAGGCGCACTGAGGCGGACGGTGAAGTCGTGTGGTCCTGACGCCCCGACGCTGGCGTCAAGTTGGCGGAAGAAATCTTCCGCTTGCGATGGTGGCAAACAAGCCCGGTCACCAAGGAGAGCGCGAAGGAAACCGTTAAAACCATTGCGCGGGGAATGCCGGTTGATGACGGCTTACCTGTAGTGACGACGCTCGTGTGCTTTTTCATTTCGCACGCGAGGCTATGGGTGCGAGCTGCGCACCCGGCATTCCCTGCGCCCTCTGTTTTCGAGGGTGATTGATGTAACAGCTCGGGCGCTCTTCGCGTCGCGAGAATGCGGGGGTGTGTTCGCGTGTGGTGTGGCGCATCCTCGAAATTTAGAGCCCACGGCGTTCCCCGGATGCTGCGCAGTACGCCGCGCGCTTGCGGCGTGGTGCGCTGCTGATCCGGAGTCCATGGGAGGTTGGATCCCGGTTCTGCGGAGCAGCGTTGCACGCTGCACCGCGCCCGGGACACGCGGCGCTTGCCAATGCGGCCCCGAAAGGCGAGAAAACCGCCGGGAAGAAACGCCGGCGGAGAGCGGTATTGAGCATCAGGGGTAAGGCCTATCTCGCCGGGATTTACGAGCATCCGACCCGGCATGCGCCCGATAAATCCACCGCACAGCTTCACGCCGAAGTCGCCAAGGGTGCGCTGGAAGACGCCGGCCTGACGAAGGGCGATATCGACGGCTATTTCTGCGCCGGCGACGCGCCAGGCGGGGTGATGGCGATGGCCGACTATCTCGGCCTCAAGGTCCGCCATCTCGATTCCACCGACACCGGCGGCTGCTCGTATTTGATCCATCTTGGCCACGCGGCGGAAGCGATCGCGGCCGGGCGTTGCTCGGTCGCGCTGATCACGCTCGCCGGCAAGCCGCGCACCGGCGCCTTACCGCCGCGAGCGAGCGGCGCGGAAGCCGATTTCGAGGCGGCTTACGGCGCCACCACCCACAACGTTTACGGCATGTGCGCCATGCGTCACATGCATGAATTCGGCACCACCAGCGAGCAACTCGCCTGGATCAAGGTCGCCGCCTCCCATCACGCGCAATATAACGAGCACGCGATGCTGCGTGATGTCGTCACCGTCGACGATGTCTTGAACTCGCCGATGATTTCCGATCCGCTGCATCGGCTGGATTGCTGCGTCGTCACCGATGGCGGCGGCGCCGTGATCGTCACCTCGGAAGCGATCGCGCGCAGCCTGAAGAAGCCCTTGGTGCGGATGATCGGTCACGGCGAAGCGCTCAAAGGCCCGCGCGGCGGCAAGGACCTCGATCTGACTTATTCGGCGGGCGCGTGGTCGGGGCCTCCGGCGTTCGAAGAAGCGGGCGTGACGCCGAAAGACATCAAATACGCCTCGATCTATGACAGCTTCACCATCACGGTGTTGATGCAGCTCGAAGACCTCGGCTTCTGCAAAAAGGGCGAGGGCGGCAAGTTCGTCGCCGAGGGCAATCTGATTTCCGGCGTCGGCAAGCTGCCGTTCAACACCGACGGCGGCGGGCTCTGCAACAATCACCCCGTCAACCGCGGCGGCATGACCAAGATCATCGAGGCGGTGCGGCAATTGCGCGGGCAGGCGCATCCCAAAGTGCAGGTGCCGAATTGCAATCTGGCGCTGGTGCACGGCACCGGCGGGTTGCTCGGCGTTCGCCACGGCGCCTCGACCTGCATTCTGGAGCGCGTGTGATGAGTGAGCCAAAAAAATATCCGACGCCGCAAGGCAATCCCGAAACCAAGCCGTTCTGGGATGCGGCCGCGCAAGGCAAATTCCTGATCAAGCGTTGCACGGCTTGTGGCGAGGCGCATTACTTTCCGCGCACGTTGTGTCCGTTTTGCTTCTCCGACAAAACGGTATGGGAAGAAAGCTCGGGCGAGGGCGAGATTTACACGTTCAGCCTCATGCGGAAATCCGCCACCGGACCTTATGCGATCGGCTACGTCACGCTGAAGGAAGGCCCGTCGCTGCTGACTAATTTTGTCGATTGCGACATGGAGAAGTTGAAGATCGGCCAGAAGGTGAAAGTGGTGTTCAAGCCGACCGAAGGCGCACCGCTGCCGTTCTTCACGCCGGTGTGATTCCTCATCCTGAAGGAGCGCGCTCTCGCGCGCGTCTCGAAGGATGAGACCGAAAGGAAATGGACGATGGTGGCCTCATGGTTCGAGACGGCGCAAGGGCGCCTCCTCACCATGAGAGTCAGCAAATTCGGGAGAAACGTTGCAAATGCCGATCAAGTACGACGAGCTGATGGCGCTGAAAAATCTAGGCCAGAAATACGCTTATGCCGACCGCGAGGTGATGCTCTACGCCTATGGCATCGGGATGGGTGCGGACCCGATGGACGAGAAAGAACTCGCCTTCGTCAACGAGGCCACCGCCACGCCGCGGCCTTTGAAGATCGTCCCGACCTTTGCTTCCGTCGCGGCCTGGGGCGCCGGGCCCGGTGAGATGAATCTCAACCGCGTGATGGTGGTCGACGGCGAACGCGACATCACCTTTCATAAGCCGCTTGCCGTGGCCGCGCACATCACCGCCGATTCGAGCGTGCTCGCTGTGTTCGACAAGGGCAAGGACAAGGGTGCCGTAATTCGCCACCAGACCGTGCTGAGAGATGAAAAGGGCGACGCATTGGCGACGCTGGTCTCTTCGCGCTTTGCGCGCGGCGACGGCGGCTTCGGCGGACCCTCGGAAGGCCAGCCCGAGCCGAACGTGGTGCCGACCCGTGCCCCGGACCAATCGATCGACATTTCCACGCGTCCGGATCAAGCGCTGATCTACCGGCTCTGCGGCGACCGCAATCCGTTGCACAGCGATCCGGAATTCGCACAGCGCGCTGGCTTCCCCAAACCCATCCTGCACGGCATGTGCACTTACGGCATCACGTGCCGTGGTATTTTGCAGACCTACGCGGATTACGATCCTTCCGCCTTCAGGCAGCACGCCGCGCGGTTTTCGTCGCCGGTTTATCCCGGCGAGACGATCACGATGGAAATGTGGAAAGACGGCAATTTGATTTCGTTCGAGGCCAAAGTGAAGGCTCGCAACGTTACGGTCATCAAGAGCGGAAAGACGGTGTTGGGGTGAGCGGTTGTAGCGAAGGCGGTGAACTCCCTCGCCCCACTCTTCGCGGGGAGAGGTAAGAAGTAGCGGCACGCGATTTATCAAACGGAGAAACTCACCATGGCACTGCTCGACGGTAAGGTGGCGCTGATCACAGGCGCGGGCGGCGGGCTTGGCGAGGCCTATGCCAAATTGTTCGCGCGCGAGGGCGCGGCCGTCGTGGTCAACGATCTCGGCGGTCCGCGCGACGGCAGCGGCGCCGATGTCTCGATGGCGCAAAAAGTTGTCGATACGATCGTCGCTGAGGGCGGCCGTGCGGTCGCCAACGGGGCCGATATTTCGACCATGGCCGGCGGCCAGTCGGTGTTCGACGACGCCATCAAGTATTTCGGCCGCGCCGATATTCTCGTCAACAACGCAGGCATCCTGCTCGACCAAACTTTTGCGAAAGCGACGGAAGCCGCGTGGGACAAGGTCTTGAAGGTGCATCTGAAGGGCACCTTCTGCGTCACCCAGCCGGTGTTTCGTTGGATGCGCGAGAACGGCGGCGGCGTCATCGTCAACACCGCTTCGACGTCGGGCCTGATTGGCAATTTCGGTCAGTCCAACTACGGTTCCGCCAAGGGAGGCATCTGGGGGCTCTCAAATGTGCTCGCGATCGAGGGACGGAAATACAACATCCGCGTCTGGACGCTTGCGCCGGGCGCGCTCACGCGGATGACCGCCGATTTGCCGCGCTATATCGAAAACCCCGGCATGGCGCTTGGGCCTGATGGCATCGCGCCGGCCGTGCTATACATGGTCAGCGATTTGTCGGGCGACCAGACCGGGAAGACGCTCGGCGTCTCCGGCCCGCGTGGCGTGCGAGAGATGCGGATGATGGAAAAGCCGGGCTGGAAGCCGCCGCACACGGGGTGGAACGCCCGGGATATTGTCGAACATGCCGAGGAGATTTTCTTCTCCGAGGAAGAAATCAAGATGGGCGCGCGGCGGTTTTAATTTCACTCAGTCATTCCGGGGCGATGCGCAGCATCAAACCCGGAATCTCGAGATTCCGGGTCTGGTCCTGACGGAGAATCCCGGAATGACAAAAAAGGACACAGGAACAAATGACAAAACTCACCCACCAAGCCGCAGGCACTTTCGCGATCGCGCCGACGCCGTTCCACGATGACGGGCGCATCGACGAGAAATCCATCGATCGCCTGACCGACTTTTACACCGAGGTCGGGTGCGATGGCGTGACCGTGCTCGGCATTTTGGGCGAGGCGCCGAAGCTCGACGGGTCGGAAGCCGAGGAAGTCGCAAAGCGCTTCGTGAAGCATGCCAAAAACCTGCAAGTCATCGTCGGCGTCTCCGCGCCGGGTTTTGCCGCGATGCGCTCGCTGGCGCGTGCCTCGATGGACGCCGGTGCGGCCGGCGTGATGATCGCGCCGCCGCCGCATTTGCGCACCGACGATCAAATCACGGGGTACTTCAAACAGGCGGTGGAGGCGATCGGCACCGACATTCCATGGGTGTTGCAGGATTACCCGTTGACGCTGACGGTGGTGATGACGCCAGCCGTGATCCGAAAAATCGTGATGGACAACCCGTCCTGTGTGATGCTCAAGCACGAGGACTGGCCGGGGTTGGAAAAGATTTCCGCGCTTCGCGCCTTCCAAAAAGACGGCTCGTTGCGGCCGCTCTCGATCCTCACCGGAAATGGCGGGCTGTTCCTCGATTTCGAAATGGAGCGCGGCGCCGACGGCGCGATGACCGGCTACGCTTTCCCGGAATTGCTGATCGATATCGTGCGTCTGTCGAAGGAAGGCCGCCGCGATGCCGCGCATGATTTGTTCGACGCGCATCTGCCCTTGATCCGTTACGAGCAGCAGCTCGGCGCCGGATTGGCGGTGCGGAAATACGTGTTGCAGAAGCGCGGCGTGATCGCCTCAAGCGCGCAACGCAAGCCGGGCTCGAACATCACCACGACCGCGAAAGCCGAGGTGGATTATCTGCTCTCGCGCGTGGCGCGGGTCGACCGGCGCGCGAATTTGCAACCGCAATCCAGCGCGGCGGGCTAATCTGATGTCCGAAATCGTCGCGCCGCGTCCCGCGTCCACCGTGCTGTTGCTGCGCGATGGCGCCGGCGGCGAGATCGAAGTCTTCATGATGGTCCGCCACTATCAGATCGACTTCAACTCCGGCGCGCTGGTGTTTCCGGGCGGTAGCATCGACAAGGGCGATCATGAGATCATCGCGAGGCCCGAGCTTTATTCCGGTGGAGATAGACTCCACACTGTGGAATTGGGCTTTCGTATTGCCGCGATCCGCGAAACATTCGAGGAAAGCGGCATTCTGCTGGTGCGGTCACAAGGTTCGAACGCCCTGATCGATGCGAAACGGGCCGGGGAGATCGAGGCGCGTAGCCGCACTGCGTTGTGCGAGGGTAAAACGACGTTCTTGAATGTTCTCGCCGAGAACGAAGTATCGCTCGCGCTCGACGAATTGGTGCCTTATGCGCACTGGATCACGCCGGAAGGCATGCCGAAGCGGTTCGACACCTGGTTCTTTCTCGCCGCCGCGCCGCACGCGCAGGCCGGCGCCCATGACGGCCGGGAATCTACCGATTCAATCTGGGTGTCGCCGCGCGAGGCGCTGACGGGGGGCGAAAGCGGGCGGTTCAAGCTGCCGTTTCCGACCACACGCAATTTGATCAAGCTCGGCAAGCAGCCCAGCGTGAAGGCCGCGATCGAGGATTCCAGCGGCATGCCGATCGTGACAGTGATGCCGGTCATGACGAAATTGAACGGCGGCCGTCAGCTTCGTATTCCGCGCGAGGCCGGTTACGACGGCGAACTCTTCGAGGTCGCGGCGGTGTGAGCAGGGCAGCGCCATGAGGGATTTGCGCATCGGCGTGATCATGGTTGCGTGGCTGATGGTTCTGGCTGCTCCCGGCATGCCAAGCGCGCAAGAGAGCTTTCCCAATCGCCCGGTGCGCATCGTCACGCCCTATTCGGCCGGAAGCGTCGCCGATGTGTTCGCGCGCATCGTTGCCCAACACATGGCCGCGCAATGGAACGCGACGATCCTGGTCGAGCCCAAATCCGGGGCCAATGGCTCGATCGCCGCCGAGGAAGTCGCGCGCGCGCCGCGGGACGGGTACACATGGTTGTTGGTGACGACCTTCTTCACCGCCAGCCCCTCGCTTTACACGACGTTGCGCTGGGATCCGTTGCGCGACTTCATTCCTGTCGGGCAAATCTGCCGGGCGCCAAATTTCTTCGTCGTCCCCACCACCTTGCCGGTGACGAATGTGGCCGAGTATGTGGCTTTGGCGAAAAAGAAGCCGGGTACGCTGAACTACAGCCATCCTGGAAAAGGTTCGACCGGCCATCTCGGATTCGAACTGTTCAAACGGCTGGCGGGGATCGACGTCAACGCGATCGGTTATCGCGGCTATCCGCAGATGGTGGCGGATATTGCAAGCGGCCTGATCACCTCGACCTTCCTGTCCGCCAACCAGGCGCTGGCGCAGGTACAGACCGGGTCGATCCGGATCATCGGCGCGATCAGCGATGGCCGCTCGAAATATTTTCCCGACGTTCCGACAATGGCGGAGCAAGGTTTTGCCGAGGCACAGGTGACGCCGTGGTTTGGCGTCGTGGTGCCGACAGGCACGCCGCAAGCGATCGTCGAGCGCATCAGCAAGGCGCTGGAAACGGCGCTCGCGACGGCGGAGGTGCGCGAGAAACTCGATCTTGCTGGGTGCGAACCGAGGAGCGCCCCGCTTATGGTGTTTGCCGACATCATCAGGGACGACGTCGTGCTTTGGGCGAAGGTCGTCAAGGAGGCCGGCATCACCGCGGATTGAGTTAAAATAGGCAACCTACCGCCGGCGGCGTGCCAGGCCGGTTCCCCTTGGGGGCAAATCAGGCGTATAAAGTGCACAGCTCGGAGCCGGTCTAAAGCCATGCCCTTTCCAGCAATCGTCCGACGCATCAGGCCGTTTTCGCTGTCGATCGGGCAGCTAACCTTTGCCAGCTTTATCCTGCTGCTGGCGATGATCGTCATGACGAGCGTCGCCAGCGTCGTCTCTATCCGCCACATCGACGCGACCTTCGCCGAGTTGCAGCATTTGCGCAGCCTTGGCGACCTCGCCGAGGAAATCGACCGGCGCACGAACGAATTGCGGCTTGCGGCGCGGGACTTCGTGACCGACCCCGCGGCGCCATCCGACCCTGTTTGGGACGCGGCGTCGTCGCTGAGTAGTTTGCTGAAGAAAACACGGCTGGCGCTCGCCCCCGAACAGCAGGAAATGATCGACGGCGTCACGGTCCGGCTGCAGAACTACCGAGACGGCATCGAGCGCGTCACCGCGTTGATTGCACACCGCACGGAACTGGTCGCGGCATTGCCGCCGGCGCGCGAACGGTTTGAAGCGGCAATCGCCACAGTCCCCGACCGGGCGACCGCCAGGAGTCTGTTCCGAGCACAAAATCGGGTCGCCGCAGCACTGCTGGCACACGATCCTGTAAGCGCGGAACAATCGGCGCAGGCGATGCGGGCGCTGCCGATCGACGATCCACCGCTTCGCTCCGCGGCCGATGCTTACGCCGGCGCGATCAGCATGATCGCGGAAACGGAAGCCGAGATCGCCAGACTCGACAAGGAAATGTTGGGAACCGAAGGTCGGCAGATCGGCCTTGTCACCGATTTGTTGCGGAATCTGAGCGTAAGCGGAGGTCAGATCTTGGCCAACGACTTCGCCAGAACCCTTGCCCACGACAAATGGCAAAGCATCATCCTCGGCATGACCGGAGTTCTAATCGGGCTTGCCGGTGCGTTGTTTATGGTGCGCCGGACCGTCCGCCCGTTGATGGCGATCGCAAGCGCGATCCGCTCCCTCGCCGTGGGCGAAAAACACACCTCGATTCCCTCCACGGACGTCGACAACGAGATCGGCGACATCGCGCGTGCCGCCGAGGTGTTTCGCCGCACACTTGTTGATGCCGACTCCGCGCGCGAGGCGGCGGTTCGTGCCTTGGCAGAACGGCGGCTTGCCGAGGAAAGCTACCGCAAGCTGTTCGAGGCCTCCATCGACGGGATTTACGTGACGACACCGGCAGGTAAGCTTCTCGATGCCAATCCGGCGCTCGCACGCATGCTGGGATACGAGACTCCGGAAGAGCTGATCCAAGGCGTAGGCGGCGACGTCGAGAACACGATCTACGTTCGTTCTTCGGCACGCGCCGAATATCAGTCTCTGATGCGGCGCGACGGCATGGTGCGGGGGTTCGAATATCAGGTGCGTCGGCGCGACGGTGCGATCCTCTGGATTTCCAATAGTGCTACGGTGGTGCGCGACGAAACCGGCGAAATCGTCCGCTACGAGGGAACGGCGCGCGACATCACCGACCAGAAGCGTGCCGAAGAGGCGATCGCCGAAGGCCGTCGGCTCTTGCAGCAGGTGATCGACACCGTGCCCGCGGTGATCAACGTTAAGGACAGGCAGCTCCGTTACGTCATGATGAACCACTACATGGCTGGCATTCTCGGAATCGAGCCCACCGATGCCATCGGTCGCACCGCCTCCGACCTGATGTCGCGCTACAGCGCGCAGAAGACCGACGAAGACGACATGCGGGTGCTGCAGGCGGGCAGGGAACTCGGATTTTACGAAGAGGAATATAGGGATTCTGCCGGCCATCTGCGGCACTGGCTGGTGAACAAGCTTCCGATTCTCAATGCCAAGGGCGAGATCGAAAACATCGTCACCGTCGCGCTCGATATCGGCGAACGCAAGCGTGGCGAACTGGAGATGCGCAAGGCCAGGGATGACGCCGAAGCGGCATTGCTCAATTTGCGCGAAACTCAGAATTCGCTGATCGAGGCGGAAAAGCTCGCCGCGCTCGGGCGGCTGGTTGCGGGCGTCGCCCATGAAGTCAACAACCCCATCGGCATCAGCTTGACGGTCGCCTCGTCGCTGGAACGCAAGGCAGCATTGTTCACCTCCGAGTTAGCGCGCGGCGATCTCAGGCGATCCCGGCTGAATGAATTTCTTGAGGCCAGCCGCGATGCGTCCGCGCAGCTGGTGGCCAATCTCAGTCGTGCGGCCGAGCTGATCACTTCCTTCAAGCAGGTGGCGGCCGACCGCAATTATTCGGATCAGCGCACGTTCGACCTCGGCGATCTGACCGAGCAGGTCGTGATGAGCCTGCGGCCCGGCTTGCGAAAGCACCATCTGACGCTTTCGGTCGATTGCCAACCCAATATCACCATGAACTCGTATCCCGGTCCTTACGGGCAGGTGCTCACGAACCTGTTCCTCAACGCGGTCGCGCACGCCTTTCCCGACGGCAGAGCGGGCGCGGTCGATATTCTGGTGCGAGAAGCCGGCAAGGACGATGTCGAAATCATTTTTTCCGACAATGGCTGTGGGATGTCGCTCGATGTCCGGCGCCGTGCGTTCGATCCGTTCTTCACGACACGGCGCGATCAGGGCGGCACCGGGCTCGGCCTGCATATCGTCTATAGCATCGTGACCAACCGGCTGGGCGGGCGGCTCGACCTCGATTCCGAGCCGGGCGGAGGTACGCGAATCCAGATCGTCCTTCCCCGCGTGGCCCCCCTGGAGCAGGCGGCTGAATAACTCGGCGTGTTAGAGCGTCTTCCAGCGAAGTGGATGCCGGTTCGCATCAAGAAAACGCTTCAAAACGAAGAAAGCTCGCGGAATGCAAAGCCGCTTCGCGCGATGCCTCGCTCACGCGTATTTCTTGTTGCGCTCCAAAAGCTCGACCGAGATGCCTTGCGGCCCGCGGATAAAGCAGATGCGGACGCCGGGCCGGATCGTCGTCGGTTCTGTCGTGAACTCGACGCCCTTCGCTTTGATCTCCGCGGCGACCGCGTCGATGTCTTTTACGGTCAGGCCGAAGTGGTCGAGCCCCTGGTACGGCGTGACCGGCGGCGCGTTGACGCCGTCGCCCGCCGCGACGGGCGCAATGAACACGCTGACGCCGCCGAGCTTGACGTCGATGCGCCCGGGGCTGCGGACGATCTCGCCGCCGAGAACGTCTTCAAGCCACGCCGCGGTCGCCTCGGGATCGGGGCTGCGCAGATGGACATGGTCCCAGGTTACTATCGGCGGCATCGTCGAATCTCCGTTGGCTGGCTGCGCATCGTTTGGCGAGCGGCGCGGGAATTTAGCGGGTGCCCTGCCGCGAGGCGAATCCGAAATTCGCGCAGAGAACGCGTCAAGGATGCTGCCAATGCTGGATTTGACGCCGGCCCGAGCCGCTTTCAAGAATTTGTTGCGCGCGCGTGGAACCATCTTGCGGCTTTGTACATTGATGGAACGGCGGCCGAACCGCGTGCTGTGCAGTGCAACAGGTCCTAGTCTTCGCCGCCTTTGGACGGCTTGACGATGAACACCGGGCTCTATCGCATCAAATACCTCTGGTTACCGGGCGTCCTGATCGCCGGGTTTGGAGCTTGGATGCTTGCCGGCTATGCCGGCCATACGGCCCAACTGACGCATCTCGTCACGACCGCCGTGACCGAGCCATCGCAATCGCCTCCCACGGACGCCAAGCCCGCGATCGACATGGCCAAGGACGAGCACGAGGACGGTCCCTTGGCCGATCCGGTGACCGCCACAACGGAAGCGATCACGCCGGTGGAGACGGCGCCGGTCGATGGTCTCAAGATCGCTTCGCAGTCGTGGCGGCGGGGTGGGTTGGGCTCGAAGGCGATGGTGACGTTCACGCTCCGCAATGCCAACGATTACGCGGTCAAGGACATCGAACTTTTCTGCTCCTTCAGCCGCAGGGACGGCACCCACCTTACCGACCGCAGGCGCATGATTCACGAGGTGATCAACACGCGAAGCCGGAAAACCTTCGCGCGACTGCACGTCGGCTTCGTCAATATCAACGCAGATCAGGCTAAGTGCTCGCTGATCGCAGCCAGCCATGCCTAATCGGCCACGCCTAAGTATGGCAGCGGGCGCGAAGCCGCCCATCATTGTTCCAGCACACAGTACCAGGAACCAACCGCGTCATCCCCGGTTATCGGGGGTGGCCCGCGCGCCCGCGCGGAAGGAGCTATGTCGAAATGCCCCTAGCGCGATACTTTTTCTTTGTCGGCGGAGTCTTGCTCGCGCTGCTGTTCGCTGTCGATGCGGTGCTGCCGACATTGAGCGACGAGGCGGCTTTGTCGAAATCGAAAGATTCGGTCAGCGCCGCTGGCGGCCCCGATAAATCCATCATCAGGATTCACTCCGATCGGAAATGGCCGGAGCGGGTCGTGTTCGATACCAGCCTTCCAACGATCGTTCCCACGTCTACCGCCAGGGCGGAGGCGGCTACGCCAGCGCCGCCAGCGAGTGCCGAAGCCTCACCAAAGGCGCGCGTGCGCGAAGCATTTGCGCAGTTCGCGCCGTCAGAGCCAAAGAAGCCAGAACCGAAGCCGCAGCGAAAACGCAGGATCGCGAAAGCGCGCGTGGCGCCGCCGACGATGCTGGTCGCACAGCAACCGCGATTTGGATTCTTTTAAACTACGTGGTGAATTCACAAAGCCTGTAGCCGGGGCTTACCCGACGACAGGCTTCGGTCAGGCTGCCCTGACACCCTCGACGAATCCAAGAACCGCCTGCCACAGTTTGTCCGCTTGATCGGACAATTGGTTGGAATTCTCCAGCGCGGTGCGGGCGTGCTCGTCGGTCTCCGCTGCCGCCTCCAGCACGCCTGCGATATTGCTGGAGACCTCGTCGGTGCCGATGGCGGCTTGCTGGACGTTGCGGGCGATGTCGGCCGTGGCCGCGCTTTGCTCCTCGACCGCCGCGGCCGTCGTTGACGCGATCTCGTTAATTTCCGTGATGACGGCTTCGATGCCTCTGATGGCGAGCGCCGCATCCTTGGTCTCGCCCTGGATCGATGCGATCTGGCCTGCGATCTCCTCGGTCGCACGCGCGGTCTGGGCAGCCAGGCTTTTGACCTCCGAGGCGACCACGGCGAAACCCCTGCCGGCGTCGCCGGCACGCGCCGCTTCGATGGTCGCGTTGAGCGCCAGCAGGTTGGTTTGGGCGGCGATGTCGTTGATGAGCTTCACCACCTCGCCGATCCGGTCGGCGGCCTCCGACAGGCCTTCCATCGTGGCCGTCGTCTTGCTTGCCTGCGACGAAGCGCGGCTCGCGACCGTGGCGGAGCTTTGGGCCTGCCGGCCGATCTCGCGAATCGAGGCCGATAGTTCCTCGGCCGCGGAGGCGACGGTCTGGACATTGACCGAAGCCTGCTCCGACGCCGCGGCGACCGCGCTCGAGCGGGTCTTGGTGCGTTCGGCCGCGTCGGTCATGGTGCTGGCGCCGCTGTGCATGCGTTGGGCCGATTGCTTGACTGCATCGGCGATGCTCTTGACGGTGCTTTCGAGCCGCGACGCCAGATCGGTCAGGCCGGCCTTGCGATCTCGCTCGGTCTGATCGGCGAGCCGTTTCTTCTCCGATTCGACCTCGGCGATACGAATGGCGTTTTCCTTGAAGATGCCCACGGCGCGCGCCATGTCGCCGATCTGGTCACGCCGCTCGGCGCCCTCGACATCGACGTTCAGATCGCCGCCGGCGAGCTGCGACATCGTTCGGTTGATTCGCTTGATCAGCGATGAGATCGAGATAGTGATGAAGCCCGCCAGGATGATGCCGATCACCACGCCCGTGACGGCGGCGATCGAGCCGGACACCGTCGCTTCCTCGGCGATTTGCGAGGCCGTGGCAATATCGCTGGTGCGGCTGCTCTGATACTCGCTGCGCAGAGCCTCGGCATCGTCGCCGACCTTGATTCCGGTTTTGATCAGAGCCGCGAAAGTTTCCTCGGTCGAGGCGGCCGAGCCGATCAACTGATCGGAAGCGGTGAGGAATTTTTCCGCCTGGGCTGGAAGCGCGTCGATGATCTTGGCGAGTGCGGGATCGGCCGGAGGCAAAGCCTTCACGGCGGCCAGCTCCCTGTTGGCCCTTTCACGTTCCACGGCGGCGATATCGAAATCGCCGGACGAGGGCGCCCCTGCATAACGATAGGTGACGGCGCGAAGTGCCTGGACCACCTGTTCGAGCCGCTGGGCCGCCGAAAGCGCCGCTTCCCCTGCGGCGCCGAGATCAAGCGTCACCGTCGTCAGCGTGTTGGTGAGCCGCGCGCCGCTGGCGTTCATCGCTTGAAGGGCGGCTTTGCGCTTCTTGATTTCCTCATCCAGCTTGTTGAAGGCTGCATGATAGGCGGAAAGGCCGGTGCGCAGCACTTCGCCGCGCGGACCGACGACTTCGCTCAGTTTGTCGATGGATTTATCGAGCGGCTCGAAGGCGGCGAGGGATCGTGCGCGGTCCGCGGCCGAGCCGGAGCGGACGTAATCGACAATGACGCGCCGCAGCAGCAGAAGATGGCGTGCAAAGTCGCCGACCACGTCGGTGGCCGCTGACGCACGCTCGATTCGCGCGACATTGTCCCGCACGTCGCGGATCCGCAGGTTATAGAAAATCGAGGTACCTCCGACCAGCACCATCAGCAGCCCGAAGCCGCCGATCAAGCGGCCGTTGAGACTGAGCCGGTTGGCTATGGCTAACACAGACATGAGTGTTCCCTCATTTGCCGAATGCGCGGATGGCATCGATCTTGTCTTTGCCGAACTGCTTCTGAAATTCGCCTTCGAGGCTTGCGAGCGAGACTGCGAAGGCAGATCGGTCGATGTCTTCGATCACCTTCATGCCGCGCTGGCGCAGCTCATCGAGACCACTTTTCTCGACCCGATCGAGATAGGCCCGGCTGGCCTTGCTCCCGGCGGCGCTGGCTGCGCGCAGGGCATGTTGATCTTCCGGCGCGATGCGCTCGAAAACCCGTTTCGAGATGAGGAAGGCCGCCGGCGAATACACATGTCCGGTCAAGCACAGATAGTGTTGAACCTTGTCGAAATTCGCCACGAGGATGGTGGCGATCGGATTTTCCTGAGCCTGGAACGAGCCGGAGGACAGGGCCGCGTAGAGATCGGGGAAGGGCAGGGACTGCACGTCGGCTCCGATCGCCTTGAAGCTCGCGACCATCACAGCGGATTGCGGCACGCGGAGTTTGAGGTTCTTGAGGTCTTCCGGCCGGTGAACCGCCCGGTCGAAGGTCGTGAGGTGGCGCAGGCCATTTTCGCCCCAGCCAAGACCGATAATGCCCTGCGGTTCGAGCCGCGCCAGCGCCGCTTTGCCGATCTCACCGTCCATCACGCCGCGGGCGTGGGCAAGGTCGCGAAACAGGAAGGGGATGTCGAAGATGCTGAGTTCGGGCGCGACGGCCGCGAAGACCGCGGACGAGGTGAAAGTCATGTCGAGCGTGCCGGCGCTGAGGTCCTGCACCATTTCCAACTCGCCACCCGTCGAGCCGGATGGGTAAAGCTCGACCCTCAGCCGGCCGCCGCAATTGCGCTCGACGTGAGCGGCGAACTCGAGCGCGCCGGCGCCAAACTGCGAGTCCCGCGGGTTGATGAGACCGATCCGCAGCACCTGCGGCCGGACGTTGGCATGCGCGCGCCTGATGTTGGGAAAGCCGAACGTCGCCACGGCCGCGGCGGTACCTGCGAGGAAACGCCGTCTTCGCATCATGTCACGCATTTTTTCCCCTTTGCGGACAGGTAAAATCGTCCTCTATAAAGAGTTGTAAAGGTTAATAAACTGGACGATGCGCGGTAAAATTGCGGGTTTTCACGCGCTGTCGGCGTAGGCCAGCCGAGAGTCTTTGCAGAGCGCTACCGGCAACGACCATCAGTTCCGTTGCTGCACGTTCGCGGCGGAACGCGTGCATCTAAGGACTTCGTCGCCAGCGTGGGCTTGCGGGTATATCGTTATTGCCTTGAACGCGGCTCACGACCGGGTTCGTGCGAATGAGGATGCATATGCGTTTGCGCGACTGTCGTAACTTTCATGATTTCCGGCAGTTGGCCAGGCGACGCCTGCCACGCCCCATCTTCGATTACATCGATGGCGCGGCGGACGACGAGGTCACGCATCGCCGGAATACGGCGAGCTTCGAGCGTTGCGACCTGGTGCCCAACGTCCTGCGCGGCGTGGAAACCGTCGATATGTCGGTGATGGTCATGGGTCAGAAGCTCGCAGTGCCGTTCTATTGTTCTCCCACCGCGCTCCAACGCCTGTTCCATCATCAGGGCGAACGTGCCGTCGCAGCCGCGGCGGCGAAACACGGTACGATGTTCGGCGTATCCTCGCTCGGTACGGTCAGCCTGGAGGAATTGCGCAAGACGCACGACACGCCGCAAGTTTATCAGTTCTATTATCACAAGGATCGCGGCCTTAACCGCGCGATGATGCAGCGCGCGAAGGAGGCTGGCGTCGAGGTCATGGTGCTGACCGTGGATAGTATTACGGGCGGCAACCGCGAACGCGACCTGCGCACCGGATTTTCCATCCCGTTCAAGTTGACGCTCGGCGGGATGTTTCAATTCGCGATCAAGCCAGTGTGGGGCATCAACTATCTCACCCATGAGAGCTTCAAGCTGCCGCAACTCGACCAACACGTCGATATGCGCGGCGGGCCGATGTCGATCGGCAGGTATTTTACTGAGATGCTGGATCCTTCCATGAATTGGGACGACGTGGCTGAAATGGTTCAACTATGGAACGGCCAATTCTGCCTGAAGGGCATCATGTCGGTGGCGGATGCGAAACGGGCCGCTGACATAGGCTGCACCGGCATCGTCCTTTCCAACCATGGCGGCCGGCAACTGGACGGCTCGCGAGCGCCCTTCGATCAGCTCGCCGAAATCGTCGATGCGGTGGGGGATCGAATCGATGTGATCATGGACGGCGGAATCCAGCGCGGCACCCATGTCTTGAAGGCGCTTTCGCTTGGAGCCAAAGCCGTCGGCGTCGGTCGTCTCTATCTCTATCCTCTCGCCGCCGCCGGTCAGGCTGGCGTGGAGCGGGCGCTCGGCCTGTTGCGGGCAGAGATCGAGCGCGGAATGAAGCTGATGGGCTGCACATCGATCGCGCAGCTCTCTCGTGAAAACCTGCGATTCAGATAACTACTTCGCACGCCCGTCGCGATGGCGTCGATTGCAGGCACGACAAACAAAAAGCCCCGCGCGATGCGGGGCTTTTTTCTATTCAGACCTCGACGATTCCATTAACAGCAGCAGCTTCAAAAATTCTTCTGTTTCGTCATCTTTCGACTTGGCTTTTTTCGGCTTGGAGCGTTTCGGCTTGGCGCGCGGTTTTGGGAAGGATATCACTTCCGACATAGATAGAACCTCCCTTTGTAAGAAACCGCGCGGTATGCTTTTCCCTCGCAATTAGTGCATTTCTGCGGCGAGCAATTTTCGGTCTCGCTCGGAATCCGTCACAAATAATTCCAATTCGGTTTCACAGGGATGATGTCGATTGAGGCTGCTCCGCCGAGGTCGCTCTCTCGCCCTCAGGCTAGCATTTGCGGCCGACTACGCGATCGAGCCTGTCTTTGCGACAGTCGATGGCATTGCGGAGAAATTCAGAAAGTAGCGAACGGAATAGCGACCGCGTCCGTTAGATAGGCATTTGGCGCGCTCGGAGAGATTCGAATTTCTCTGCCAACATATTCACATATCAGTAGCTTTTCGCTGTAATTCGGTCCGAGGGACAAATCGAGGGGCAGGCGGGAGGGATGCGCTATTGGGGCACATGCCGCGCACTCATGAGATGAGTCTTATTGCGCTGTCTTTCAGCAAAAGGCCGGCCTGATCACATACCGCCGGGCCGAAGGCCTGCCGGAGATCATTTCGTCCGGGCGGCGTGGCATCCTCATGACGGCGGGGAAGGAACAGCCGCTTCGACGCCGGCCAGCGCCGCTTCCTTGGTATGGTCGAGAGAAGTTTTCAGAATATGGCGGTTCGAATGCAGAACGAATTAGCGCTGACGCCATTGATTTATATCAAGCCTCCACAACGAGAGCGCAGCAGGCTGTCCGGGGTGCTGTTTTGCCAAGCCCGTATCAAATCGACACGCGAGGCGAAACGCACCGATCGAACTACCTCAAATCAATAGGAAGGGAAGCACCATGTTTCGGTATGCTCTCGCCGGTCTCGCGGCAATCGTTCTTGTGGCAGCAAGCCTTGTTCCCGATGACGCGTTCGCTCGCCGTGGCGGAGGCGGCGGGCGGGCTGGGGGTTTTCATGGCGGCGGGGCTCGCGCCGCCCACGTCGGGGGCAGGGCTCATGTGTCCCGCCCCATCGCAGGCCGTCCGGTAGCACGCGCGGCGGTTGGCACCGCGGCTTATCGTGGCGTGCGGCGAGGCGCGGTTGGTGCGGCAGCGGTCGGAGCCGCTGCGGCGGGAGCCTACGGCTATTACGGCGGTGGCAACTACAACAACAGCTGCTACCGCGACTCCTACGGCCGTTGGGTCTGCCCAAACCAGTCTCCGTACTGACGCGCGCCCAGCGCGTGCGGGCGGCGGTTCGGCCAGTTCTTACCGCCGTCCATTCTCAGATTGACCGCCTCTTTGCTGCCAGTCGGTCGACGGCGGCCATGAGCTGCGTTTGTGACTGAATTTGAAGTCGGACAGTGCAGTTCGCGCCACCGGAGGTCATGGAAGAGGCAGCGCCTCTGACCTATTGGTGCCCATTCGGACAATGGTGCGCGACGGAAGGTTTTGATCTCATGTCGGACACTATGCTGGAGGGGCTCTCCGATTACAGGAGCGCGCGCCTTCGATTACAGGAGCGCGCGCCTTCCATGAGGTCAAACCTCGGCTCTTCCCTCATACCCAATGGCATGGGAGTCTTTTTGAGCCGCCCTTTCAATTAGAACAGCGAACTGGGGTTACCATGGCCGAAACCACCAAACTCTCCGTTGAGAAAGCGCTCGAAAAGCTTCGCGGCACCGATCCGCCGAAATCGAAGAACGCGCGGCTCGATGAGAAAATTGACGCACTTGATGAAGAGATGAAGCGCATGAGAGTGCAGAGACTGCGCCTCGAGCGGCACCAACGTAAGCGGGATTGAACCCTCGTGGGCGTTGCCGACGAGATTGATCGGCTTCAATGCTCTCTGCAAGGCCGCAAGACGGCAGGACCGTTTACGCTCTCGGCGGCAATAGATAGAGAGTCATGGCGAAAATGATGTACACGGCAAGGATGAGCGCCCCGCCAAACCACGCCGAGCGTCCGGCGTTCGTGACGAGGAAGGCGGTCATCGCTGCGATTAGCATCATCGTCACCGCGCCTCCCCAGAATTGAAGATCCATGGGCGTCGGGCCGATTAGGTAGCTGACGAGTACGAGAACGGGCGCAACAAACAGCGCGATCTGAGCCGCGCTTCCCAATGCAATGCCGACACTCAAGTCCAGCTTGTTCTTGGCTGCGGCAGAGAACGCCGAAACCATCTCGGCGGCTCCCCCTACGAGAGCCACGATTACGACTCCGACAAAGGCCGGTGTCATCCCGAGCGTGGCTGCCGCTTGTTGAACCGATTCAACGAACACCTCGCTGACGAGCGCAACGAGCAGAGTGACCACTGCAAGCGTTGTCAAGGCAAGAACCTGCGGCCATTCCGATTCATGGTGCTCGTCATGTTGTTCTTTGGTGCCAAAGAGTTCGCGGTGGGTCTTGAGCGAGAACAGCAGGCCCAGGCCATAGGCTAGGATAAGCAGCACGGACAGGGCGACGCTCAGGGAGCCCATGAACGCGACATGTGTTGTAGCCTCGTCGGCTTTGACGAGTACTGAAGGTATCAGTATCGCGATTGTTGCCAGGAAGAGGAGGCTGGCCTGAAGGCGTGCGGTATTACGATTATATTCCTGTACGTGATACTTGAGGCCGCCGATCAAGAAAGACGCGCCCAACATGAAAAGGGTGTTTGTAACGATCGCTCCGACAATCGAGGCCTTCACGAGCACGTATTGACCCGCGCGCAACGCGGTTAGCGCGATTACCAGCTCGGTCAAATTACCCAAGGTCGCGTTAAGCAGGCCTCCGATCATATCACCGGTCTTGGAGGCAACAGACTCGGTGGCGCGGCTGAGCAGCGCTGCCAAGGGCACAATGGCCAGAACAGAGAGCCCGAATAGAAGCGTGTGGGCTTCAGGACTTATAGCATGAGCGAGGAGGACGACTGGAACGAGAACCAGCAGCCAAAGCAGCGGATTACGTCGAATATCTTCAATCAACGGTCTCATCGTCCACCTCTCCGCGCTGTCGCCAGTCCATTGGAGCAGCGGTTACCGTGTATTGAGCCAGATCAATGATTCCGGACACTTGGTTCGATGGGCGCTGCGCGGACATCCACGAAGCAACGTTGATCTAGGTCAACCGGCAGCCTTTCCTTACACCGAGCCAGGTCTAGCCTGCTTTGCAGATCGACATCCGAAGCGAAATGCGCCGAGGCGGTGACCGACCCCGAGCGAAGGCGGGCGGGACAACTGACCTGTCTCATTCCGTTGACTTAAATCAAAGGCCGAGCTGTTGGCCCTGGAATGATTGGTTTGGCCCGCGCACCAACTGCGGCGGTCTGGATCGACCGGGGGCGCTAAAAGCAACCAACCGTATGCCGGTAGGAGACGCACCATGAAGGCAAGCGCAGCTCTAAGAAAGGAAGCCGATGCCGGAGATTGCTGGAAGGATTTTCGGCCCGGGGATTGGCTTACCTCAATCAACGTTCGCGATTTCATCGTCCGGAACGTCACACCTTACACGGGGAATGAGGACTTTCTCGCGGAGCCATCGCAGCGCACAAAAGCCGTTTGGGCGAAACTGCAGCCGTATTTCGCGGATGAAAGGAAAAGCGGGGTGCTTGCGGTCGACGCGCAAACTCCCTCGACGTTGCTGGCCCACAAAGCCGGGTATATCGATCGCGAAAACGAGGTCATCGTCGGTCTTCAGACCGACCGGCCTTTCAAGCGGGCGATCTTCCCGTTCGGCGGTCTGCGCATGGTAGAGGCAGGGCTGAAGGCGGCGGGCTTCGATCCCGATCCGCGTGTGCACGAAGCCTTCACGAAATACCGGAAATCGCACAATGACGGTGTGTTTGACGCCTACACGCCGGAGATCATGAATTGCCGAAGGTCGGGGATCATCACCGGTCTACCGGATGCTTACGGGCGCGGTCGTATCATCGGCGACTATCGGCGGGTGGCCCTCTATGGGATCGACCGGCTCCTTGAAGCCAAGCGCGCAGAACGGGCACAGATCGACGACATGTGGCCGACCGATGAAATCATTCGGATGCGCGAGGAATTATCCGAGCAGATGCGCGCGCTCGAGGATCTGGCGTCGATGGCGAAGCTCTACGGTTATGACATATCGAAGCCCGCCACGAGCGCACAGGAAGCATTCCAGTGGACCTATTTTGCGTATCTGGGCGCGATCAAGGAAGCTAACGGCGCCGCAATGTCCATCGGCCGTATTTCGAGTTTCCTCGACATCTATATCGAACGCGACCTGAAGGACGGCGTTCTGGACGAAGCGCGGGCGCAAGAGCTTTGGGACCAACTTGTGCAGAAACTCCGCATCGTTCGTTTCCTTCGCACCCCTGAATATGACGCGCTGTTCAGCGGCGATCCCTATTGGGCGACCGAATGCGTCGGCGGAATGGATTTGGATGGACGCGCTCTGGTAACCAAAAGCAGCTATCGGATGCTGCACACCCTTTGCAATCTGGGTCCGGCTCCCGAACCGAACATCACTGTTCTTTGGTCGAACCATATGCCCGCACCCTTCAAGCGCTACTGCACCAAGGTCAGTCGCGACACTTCTTCGCTTCAATACGAAAACGACGATCTGATGCGGCCCTTCTGGGGTGACGACTACGGCATCGCCTGCTGCGTTTCGGCAATGCGCCTGGGCAAGCAGATGCAATTCTTCGGCGCGCGCGTCAACCTCGCAAAGGCGCTGCTCTACGCGATCAACGGTGGCCGAGACGAGATATCGGGCGAGCAGGTTGCACCTCAGACACTGCCTGTCATGGGTGATTTCCTCGATTTCGACGACGTGATGGCCAAGTTCGATACCGCGATGGAGTGGCTGGCCCGCACTTACGTGCATGCGATGAATTGCATACATTACATGCACGACAAATATTTCTACGAACGCCTGGAGATGGCGCTTCACGATCGCGACATTCTGCGCACGATGGCATTCGGAATAGCCGGACTTTCGGTGGTTGCCGATAGCCTGAGCGCAATCAAGTACGGAAAGATCCGCGTCGCCCGCGATGAGACCGGGCTGGTGGTCGACTATCAAAACCAAGGTAACACCGCGACACCGCAATTTGGCAACAACGATGATCGCGTCGATCAGATAGCGTCGGACATCGTCACCAGCTTCATGGAAAAGATACGCAAGCACCCCACCTATCGAAACGCGACACACACGCAAAGCGTACTCACCATCACCTCCAACGTCGTGTACGGCAAGGCTACGGGAAATACTCCGGACGGACGCAGGAAGGGAGAGCCGTTCGGGCCGGGAGCGAATCCGATGCATGGCCGAGACAGCCATGGCTGGCTCGCGTCCTGCCTATCCGTCGCAAAGCTTCCCTATAAGGATGCGCAGGACGGCATTAGCTACACCGTCTCCATCGTTCCGCAGAAGGCTCACTTGTCCGAAGGCCAGCTTCTCGATGAAGCGGTTAAGGCGTTCGACGTCTACTTCGATCGGGGCGGCTTCCACATGAACCTGAATGTCATCGATAGGGAAACGCTTGAGGACGCGGTGAAGAATCCGGACAAGTACCCGCAGCTCACGATCCGAGTGTCGGGCTATGCCGTGAACTTCGTTCGCCTGACGCCAGAGCAACAAAGGGATGTGATCGGTCGCACTTTCCACGGCCAAATCTAGAGGGCCTGTCATGTCAACGGTGCAGCCGCTTGAACCCGGAAGTCGTTATGACCTCCGGATGGGAATTTCGCCCGACGCCCCTGATGAAGAAAAAATCAAGGACGAGGAGGGTTTGTTCGGGTATTGCCATTCCTATGAGACCTCGTCGCGCTACGACGGACCCGGTTTGCGCGTTGTGCTTTTCCTCTCGGGATGCCTTCTGCGCTGTACGTACTGCCACAATCCGGACACCTGGCACCTCAAGGACGGCACCTACGTATCGGTCGAACAGGTGCTCCGTCGCCTGGGCGACTTCGCGCCCGCACTTCTGAGCCTTGGTGGAGGCCTGACGATATCGGGCGGCGAACCGATGGTGCAGCTTGCCTTCACCCGGAGAATATTCGCCGGCGCCAAGGAAATGGGCCTGCATACCGCTATCGAGACTTCGGGATTTTTGGGTGATCGTGCGGATGATTCGTACCTGTCCGCGATCGACCTCGTTCTGCTCGACATCAAGAGCTCGGATCCTGACACCTATCGTCGAGTGACCGGTCGGGACCTAACGCCGACACTGCGCTTCGCGGAACGCCTTGCTTCGCTATCGAAGCCGGTCTGGGTCCGGTTCACCCTCGTTGCTGGCGAAACCGACGATCCCGCGAATGTCGACGGCATTGCTCGGTTCGTCGCGCCCATGAAAAACGTTGAGTGGGTCGAGGTGCAACCGTTTCATCAGATGGGTTCGTTCAAGTGGAAGGCAATGGACCTCGAATACAAGCACCTCAACACTCCGTCACCGAGCCGGGATTTGGTGAATAGAGTCATCGGACAGTTCCGAGCCGCGGGCTGTCAAACACGCTAACTGAGGAGCGGTCGATCCAGGGAGAACAGACATGTTGGACCTTGCTCGCGAGATCATCGGAAGCCAACCCATATTGACGGCATTCCTCGCGATTGGATTGGGCTACCTGGTTGGTCAGATTAACATCGGCGGATTCTCTCTCGGAGTCGGTGCCGTTCTCTTTGTCGGCCTCGCTATCGGCGCGTTTGCACCAAAAGCCCAGATAACTGGGCCGATCGGCCTGACGGGACTGATCATGTTCCTTTACGGGATCGGCATCCTCTATGGCCGTCAGTTTTTCGAGGGGATGGTAGGCGTCGGGCAGAAATATAACCTGCTGGCATTGGTCGCTTGTATAGCGGGATTGTTCGTTGCACTCGGCCTGGGGCACATCTTCGGGATCAAGATCGGCCATACTCTGGGCATCTACGCCGGATCGATGACGAGCACAGCGTCCCTCCAGGCTGGGCTTGACGTCGTCAAGAACAAGGATCCGTCGATCGGCTACTCCGTCGCCTACCCCTTCGGCGTCATCGGTCCGATCCTCTGCATCTACTTCATGACGCGTATCGTGAAGCCGAAATTCCCGGCAAAGGCACAGCGTTTCCACATGGGTGAGATTTCGATCGGCGAGCGCTTTGCCGGCCGGCGCCTTAGTGACCTGACGACGGAAGCGCTTGGCGACTTGCAAGTTACCATGGTTCGAAAGGGCGAGCGTAATTTTGTCCCAACAGCTGATACAATTCTGTCTGCCGGCGACGGCGTCCTGGTCGTTGCCGAGCGAGAAGAGGCGATCGCGAAGGCAGCCGCTCGGCTTGGGAAACTGGAGCCTGGCCGGTTGGCCAGCGACCGCGCCGACCTCGATTACATCCGAGTCTTCGTCGGGAAGGCCAATGTGGTAGGCGTTCCCCTTGCGCGCCTTCCCATGCCCGCCGGCTATCCCACGCACCTGCTGCACGTTCGTCGCTACGACGCCGATCTGGTGCCGGCGCCCGACCTGATGCTGGAATTCGGCGACCGAGTCGGGGTGCTGACGCCTCCCGACCGAAAAGACGAAATCCGCCGCCACTTCGGCGATACGGTCAAGGCGGCCGCCGAATTCAGTTACGTATCGCTTGGGATCGGGATGGTCCTTGGCGTGCTTCTCGGGCTTATTCCAATTCCCATTCCAGGTGTGGGCATCGTCACTCTCGGAATCGGCGGCGGACCGCTGATCGTGGCGCTTATCCTCGGCAGGCTGCGCCGCACCGGCCCCATGCTCTGGACCATGCCGTTGCCGGCCAACATCGTTCTACGGAGTTTCGGTCTTGCAATGTTCCTCGCCACCGTCGGCGTCAACGCCGGACAGCCTTTCGTCCGTACCGTCGCGGAATCCGGACTGACCATGCTTTTCATTGGGGTCGCGGTTCTATTGACGACCGTGTTCATCGTCCTGCTGGTCGGTCATTATTTTCTGAAGATCCCATACGACGACCTTGTTGGCGTGGCGTCCGGCGCAACGGGAAATCCAGCCATTCTCGTTTATTCCACCAAGATGGCGCCGACCGATCGTCCGGACATTGGATACGCCATGATCTTTCCGTCGATGACTCTTGTGAAGGTGATTGCCGCACAAATCGTCGGTCTTCTGACGGTTGCGGGCACAGCAGGTTAGACCGAGATCTGGATTTTTTTCCGCGGACGTTTTCATACCCTAGCCGTGGCGAGTTCCCATTTCCTGGCGTCTGCCGGGGCCGGCTCTTGGAAACTCTTTTCGTTCACGCTTTCTGAGGAGTAATCATCGATGAGTGAGACCGAGAAAGAAAAAGCGAAGAAAACCCAAGCCCAAATGCTGCGTGATGTTTTTGAAGGAATGAAAGGTCGCCAGCCGAGGTCAGATCAGGAACTGAACGATTGGCTCGCCTCTCCCGAGGGCAAACAAGCGACAATGTTTGAGCCCACATCTCTTTCGCGATGGGGCGAGACTGGACGGTCTTAACGACCCTCGCGGCGTCTTAGGTGCCCCCTCGTTCGAGTAGGAGGTCATAAAGAATCATGCGCGGCCGCAAGGCAAAGGGCGGCCGTGGATCAATGGCCCCATCTGGACAATAAGAACCCGCGCAGAGGAGATACAGGATGGCTGACCGAGCACCCGTGCCGCAACCACCTATCTTCAATTTAAACGCTTACAGCCCGGCCGAGATTAAAGAGGCAATCGAAAAAGTCGGGGTCAAGAAGACGAATTTGCCACTTCAAGCCTCATTCATGCTGGCAATCGTGGCAGGCGGCAGCGTCGGCCTCGGTGCACTTTATTATACCATTATCGCCAGCGACGCAGAGCTCAGCTTCGCCACCGTACGTGTAGTCGGCGGACTGGCGTTCTCGCTCGGACTAGCACTTGTCTTGGTGGGAGGTGCCGAGCTGTTTACAGGTAACAACCTGATCGTAATGGCCTGGGCGAGCGGCAAGGTTTCCACGAGGGAAATGCTGCGTAATTGGGTCATCGTGTATTTCGGAAACTTAGTCGGTGCCCTTGGGCTCGTCGTGCTGGTCTTTTTCTCACATCATCTCGACATGAACGGTGGCCGCATTGGGTTGTCGATATTGAATACGGCTGTGGGAAAGATCCAGCCCGACGTTGTGACGTTATTCTTCAAGGGCATTCTGTGTAACCTGCTCGTCTGCTTGGCGGTTTGGCTCGCGTACGCGGGCCGGTCGGTCACCGACAAGATTGTCGCTCTGATATTGCCGGTCTCTGCCTTCATAGCGGCCGGCTTCGAGCACTGCGTTGCCAACATGTATTTTCTACCCTTGGCTTGGCTGCTCACCAGGACGGGCAACGTTCCGGCGAATTTCGACGCCTCGCTTATTACGATCTCTGGAATTCTACACAATCTCGTGCCGGTCACACTCGGCAATATCGTGGGTGGTGCTGGCTTGGTTGGCGCCGTCTACTGGGCCATCTATCGGGCAGCGTTTGGCGTGGCGTATCCGGGCGAGAAGTAACAAGTCTGGGCCGACAGATCATCGCTCGATTTAGATCAAGCATAGCTCTGCTTCGGACATGAACCCTCTGGCGTCAACGAGTGAGCACCGCCAAGCACCTGCGCCGGTTCGCAAGAATGCGCAAGCCGCCGCGATATACGTGAGGTCGTCAGTTATTCAGTGCCTGGCGTCACCAGCCAGAATTAGTAGCGTCGATATGGATATCCGCCGTAACCGTAACCGGGTGAGCAGGAATCATAACCATAAGCACCAGCATAAGCGTCGCCGTAATACGGGTATCCGCCATAGCCATACGGGTATCCGCCATAATAGGCGCCGCTCGCGATGGCGCCTCCAACGACTGCGCCGGCAGCCGCTGCACCCAGGCCCCAACCGCCACCGCGCCAACCACCACCGCCCCAACCACCACCGCCCCAACCACCACCGCGCCAGCCACCGCCGCGCCAGCCACCCCAACGAACCTGCACTGCGTCGCTGCTCGACATCGATTTCATGGTGGCTATGTTAGTCGGCAAGGGAGCGGCCTGGGCCGAAGTGAGGGTGCCGCTAGTCAATAAGCCTAGGAAAACGGTCGTAAGCATCGTATTTGAAATACGCATGATGTCCTCCACGTTGATTGTTCCAAGCGTGCCCGCGGGGGCTTGAAGCGTGATTTCAATCGACCGTGCGCGAGTTTTGTTTGATCTGGATCAAAGGTTCCGGCGAACCCGAAACCGGCCGTCGACCCTGTGGCGTGCTTGTTGGCGCACCGTCGGCTTAATGACGGCGTTGATCATTATGGTCGACGCACGCGCTGCCTACGCCGTACCGCTGACGCCGTTCCGGTATGAAGCCCAGGCTCAGCGGCACTGCCCCGCAGATACCGTCGTTTGGCTGGATTTTCGCAAACGCACCTACTACTCCAAAGGACAGAAACGCTACGCACGCGGCCTGGACGGAAGTTTTGTCTGCCGAAGCGAGGCTCGCGCCAGCGGTTACCGGCGCTCTTTGTTCGGCGTTCGATAGGTTGCGAGATGACGTCGGCCCGGCCTGCTCAAGCGAGCGGCAGCACAAGGTGAATGACTTGCGGCTCCCGCTTTGGTCCTGGTCTGAAGCCCAATCTCTTGAACAGCTTCAGCATCGCGGTGTTTTCGGGCAGCACGTCCGCCACCAGTTCCTCAAGCCCTGTTTGGCGGGCAAGGTCGGCCAGATGACGGGCCAGGGCCGAGCCGATGCCTAGCCCCTGATAGCCATCGACGACGAGAAATGCCGCCTCGGCCCGTCCGGGCTGCACGACGATGTAGCGTCCACCCCCGGCAATTGTACGCCGCTCGTTTTCCGCAACGATGGCGACCAAAGCGACATGGTTGACGAAATCGATGTTCATGAAGAACGCGATTTCGCGATCCGAGAGACCGCGTTTGGCAACGAAAAAGCGCCGCTGCAGCGATTGCGTGCCGGTACGGCCGATCGCTGCCAGCATATCCGCCTGATCCTCCGGCCGGAGCGCGCGGATTTCAACCTCGCGCCCGTCACGTAGCCGCTCCTTGACCGAATAGGCTGCAGTTCCGGACATGTGCGGCACTTTTCCATCGAGTCTTCGTCAAGCCTCTGTAGGAAGAGAGGGACACGGTCAGCGGCGTTGATTGATTTGGATCAAGCCCGGTCACAAGAAGAGTCCATACCGGGATCCTTGAATTCGCACGTCAGCGAGAGAGTTCTTCGGCCACGCCGATCGGTCGCTGGGTGCTTTTGGAATCAGGGGACGTCAGTGACTGCGCCCTTAAGAGCATTCCGGCGGATCCGGTCGGGCGAGGATGTCACCCATCTTGTCGTTCGGCTCGGATTGCTTGCATTCCTCGCCTATTGGTCATTCATTCTGGTCCGGCCTTTCGTGCCGATACTTGCCTGGAGCGCGGTGCTCGGCGTCGCGCTCTATCCAGCTTTCGATTGGCTCTCAAGTCATCTCGGCGGCCGACCAAGGCTGGCGGCCACCGTCGTCACGGCCTTGTGCCTCGCGATTATCATTGGTCCGGTCGCCTGGCTCGGGGCAGGCCTGATTGACAGCCTGATAGAAATATCCGAGCAGCTCGGCAACGGCAGCCTGGTCGTTCCGTCGCCGCCCGCCGGCCTCGGCGATTGGCCGATTGTTGGTCAGCCCCTTCATGAATTCTGGAGCAAGGCGTCGACCAACCTCGAGGCAGCGTTCCATCAACTCGCGCCATATCTCAAGCCAGTGGCCGGCTACCTGCTTGCCTTTGCGGGAGGATTGGGCATCGGCATGCTCAAATTCCTCTTGTCCGTGGTTCTGGCCGGCTTCCTTTTTCCGTCCGGTCGCCGGCTCGTGGCGGCGACAAAAGGATTCCTATCCCATGTGGTCGCGCAACGAAGCGAGGACTTCCTTGCATTGGCAGGAGCGACCATCCGTTCGATATCCCAAGGCGTTATCGGGATTGCCATCTTTCAAGCCCTCTTGATCGGTCTCGGACTGAAACTTGCCGGCGTGCCCCACGCCAGCGTGCTGTCGTTTGCCGTCCTGATCTTCGGCATTCTGCAGATCGGATCGCTCATCGTGCTGTTGCCGGTGATCATCTGGATCTGGAGCGTCAAGGATTTCGCGATTGCTTTGCCGGTGACGATCTTTCTCGTATTGGTCGGTATTTCCGATAATGTGTTGAAGCCGCTATTGATGGGGCGCGGCCTTGCCACGCCGATGCCCGTCATCTTCATCGGATTGATCGGCGGTACCCTGGCACATGGGATCGTCGGGCTGTTCGTGGGCCCGATCATCCTCGCGGTAGCCTGGGAGCTGATGATGGCCTGGATCCGCGAGGACAAGGTTGCTCCAGCAGGCGCGGGCAGCGATGCCGCGTCAGAGAGCTAGGGCTTGTCCGGGGAGTTTTTTTCCCTTGACCTAAATCAACGTTCCTCACCGTTGCACTGACTTCCATGCGTCAGCTCGGAAGAGGATCCATGCCATGTCGATAGACAAGCTGAGAGTGTCGGGCGATGCGTTATCCGGGTTGGTTGCCTCCGCCGTGGAATACGCGGTCGACGCGGGACAGCGCAACGTGCTGTTCCTCGACATCCTGCGCCAACGCGGCGATCAATATCGCGAGCATCTTGCCGAGACAGCCCCGCATGTTCTCAACTTCGCGGTCGAACTTGTCATGGACGGCCGGAAGCTGGAGCAGCCCGTCAACTATGCGCTGGTGCGCATCATTCCGCCGAAGGACATAGAAATCGACGCCAATCGGCGGCCCTTTGTGATCGTCGATCCGCGCGCGGGTCATGGACCTGGGATCGGAGGATTCAAGGCCGACAGCGAGATTGGGGTCGCGATGAAGGCCGGTCACCCCTGCTACTTCATCGGCTTCCTGCCGGAGCCGATGCCGGGGCAAACCATCGAAAGGATTGCAAGGACCGAAGCCCTCTTCCTGGAGAAGGTGATCGCCCTCCATCCCGATGCCGATGGCAAACCCTGCGTGATCGGCAATTGCCAGGCGGGCTGGGCCGTGATGATCCTGGCCTCGCTCAGGCCTGAGCTGTTCGGGCCGGTGATCATTGCCGGAGCACCGCTGGCATATTGGGCCGGCGTCCATGGTAAATACCCGATGCGCTATTCGGGCGGCCTGCTCGGAGGAAGCTGGCTGACGGCGCTCGCCGGCGACATCGGTGGCGGCAAGTTCGACGGCGCCTGGCTGGTGCAGAATTTCGAGAGCCAGAATCCCTCCAATACGCTTTGGAGCAAGCAATACAACGTATTCTCCAAGGTTGATACCGAAGCCGAGCGCTATCTCGATTTCGAGCGTTGGTGGGGCGGACACGTCAATCTCAACGCCGAAGAGATTCAGTTCATCGTCGATGAACTGTTCATCGGCAACAATCTTGCTGCCGGCCGCATAAAGATGTCGGACGGGGCGGCGGTCGATCTCCGCAATATCAGGTCGCCGATCGTCGTGTTTTGCTCAAAAGGCGACGACATTACGCCACCGCAGCAGGCGCTGCACTGGATCCTCGATCTCTACGCCGATGTCGACGAGATCCGCTACTATGGGCAGACGATCGTCTACACGGTTCATGAAACGGTCGGCCATCTCGGCATCTTCGTGTCGGGCGGCGTCGCCAAGAAGGAGCATAGCGAGTTTTCCAGCAACATCGATCTGATCGATGTGTTGCCGCCCGGCCTGTATGAAGCAACCTTCGAGGCGAAGGCGGCCGACACGGCCAATCCCGATCTCGCCACTGGCCAGTGGATCATGCGATGCGAACAGCGGACGCTGGACGATATCCGGGCCATGGGGGGAAACACGCCGGAAGACGAGCGCCGCTTCGCCACGGCTGCGCGGGTGTCGGAGATCAATCTCTCGGCGTATCGCAATTTCGTCCAGCCATGGCTCAGGACCATGGTGACGCCACAAATGGCCGAATGGATCCGCAATCTGCATCCGCTCCGCCTGCAATATGAAATGTTCAGCAGCGCGAATCCGTTCATGGCGGCGGTGGAGGAGACGGCCGAGAAGGCGCGCGACGAGCGCAAGCCCGCTGCCGTCGACAATCCGTTTCTCGGCGCTCAGGAGAAGGTCTCAAAGCAAATCGTCGGCACGCTGGACGCCTGGCGCGACTCCCAGGAAGCACTGAGTGAAGCGATCTTTCTGGCGGTCTACGGCTCGCCTGCGCTTCAGGCCGCGGTCGGCATCGATCCCAATTCCATGCCATCGCGAAAGCAGGAGATGTCGCCACAGCACCGTGAGTTGCTGCAAGCACGTATCGCCGAACTCAAGTCTCGGATCAGCCAGGGTGGCCTCAGGGAAGCGGTCATTCGCGGTCTGCTCTACGTCGGCATGACCCGTGGGATGGTCGACGAGCGCAGCCTCGAAGCGTTGCGACGGGCAAGGGGCAGCGGCGGCGGGCCGCGCATGACGCTTACCGAATTCAAGGCGATGGTGCGGGAGCAATTCTTCATGCTGTTGCTCGATCGGGACGCCGCGCTGGCGACCATTCCAAAGCTCTTGCCGGAAAGTGAGGAGAAAAGACGTGCGGCCTTTGCCGTCATTCGCGAAGTGCTGTCGGCGAGCGCCAAAATCTCCGGTGAGACAGCGAAGCGCTTGAACGAGATAGGAAGGCTGTTCGGAATAGATGCAGGAGAAATGCCGGAAAGCCGTCCCCAGGCCAGAGCGTCGTAGCGTGTCTCGAACAAATTTGGAGGTCCGCGATGAGTGTCATGCCGGTTGAACCGGGCGAGCCGCGTCCGCACGCAAAATATGAGCGCCTGATTGCCGCCGCGAAGGCCGTGCCGGCGGTCGCGACCATCGTCGTGCATCCCTGCGACGAGAGTTCGCTACGGGGCGCGGTCGAAAGCGCGGAAGCCGGCATTATCAGTCCGATATTGGTAGGACCGGCCGCAAAGATTACCGACACTGCTTCCAGGTACAATCTGGATATCAGCAAATTCGAACTCATCGATGCCCCCCACAGCGAGGCCGCGGCCGCAAAGGCCGTCGAGCTTATCCACGCGGCTAAGGGTGAGATGCTGATGAAGGGCAGCCTGCATACGGACGAACTGATGCGGAGTGTCGCCGCGAAGACCGGTGGTCTCCGCACCGAGCGGCGTATTAGTCATGTTTTCGTCATGGACGTTCCAGCCTACGCCGACACCCTGTTCGTCACCGACGCTGCGATCAACATCTTCCCCGATCTCGACGCTAAACGCGACATCGTACAGAACGCGATCGACCTGTACACGCAGGCCGGCTTCGGCACGTCGCCTAAAGTCGCCATTCTCTCGGCGGTCGAGACCGTCACATCCAAGATTCCGTCGACCATCGAAGCCGCGGCGCTCTGCAAGATGGCCGACCGCGGCCAGATCACTGGCGGTGTGCTCGACGGGCCGCTTGCGTTCGACAACGCGATCGACCGAGAGGCGGCCAGGATCAAGGGCATCGCATCCGAGGTCGCGGGCCGGGCGCAGATCCTGGTCGTCCCGGACCTGGAAGCGGGCAACATGCTGGCCAAGAACCTGGCGTATTTCGCAAAGGCCGACGGAGCAGGGATAGTCCTCGGCGCCCGCGTCCCTGTCGTGCTGACATCGCGGGCCGATTCACCGCGGGCGCGAATGGCGTCTTGCGCCGTCGCGACGCTCTATGCCAATGCGCGGCGCCGTCTTGCGCCCATAGCCACTGCGTGATCGTCATGGATACGATTCTCGTCGTCAACGCCGGCTCCTCGAGCGTGAAGTTCCAGATTTTCGCGATTGATCGCAGCTACAAGCTGCACCGACAGATCAAGGGCCAGATGGACGGCATCGGTACCAGGCCCCGGTTGCGCGCAAATGATGCGGGAGGAAATACGGTTGCCGATCGCGCCTATCCGATTGAGAGCGTGCAGGATGTTCCGGCGGCGCTTGTGGTCGTGAGTGGCTGGTTGCGCGACGAGCTTCGTATCAGTCCGCTGGCGGTCGGGCACAGGGTGGTTCATGGAGGTCCGAATTATGACCGGCCGGTGCTGATCGACCACGCCATACTGACGCGCCTCGAAGCATTCGTTCCGCTGGCGCCGCTGCACCAGCCACACAATCTGGCGCCGATCCGCTCGCTTCTCAACAACTTCCCGAGGCTGCCGCAGGTCGCCTGCTTTGATACCGCCTTTCACCGCGGTCATGGCGCTTTGGCGGACCACTACGCCATCCCGCGCCAGCTCCATGCCGAGGGAGTCAGGCGTTACGGATTTCACGGCTTGTCGTATGAGTACATCGCACAAGCCTTGCACCGGGTCGCGCCCGAGATCGCCGGCGGCCGGGTGATCGTCGCCCATCTCGGCAGCGGGGCTTCCATGTGCGCCCTCAAGGAGGGACGCAGTGTCGAGAGCACGATGGGATTTACCGCGCTCGACGGGCTGGCGATGGGAACGCGGCCCGGCCAACTCGACCCTGGGGTCGTGCTCTATCTCATCTCCGAAAAAGGCATGTCAGCCTCGAACGTGCAGGACTTCCTCTATCGCAATTGCGGATTGAAGGGACTGTCCGGCGTCAGCAGCGATATGCGGGAGCTGGAGACGAGCGACGACCCCGGCGCCATACTGGCGGTCGAATATTTTGTCTACCGGGTCGCTCTCAACGCCGGCATGCTGGCAGCGGCCCTGCAAGGCATTGACGGCTTCGTCTTCACCGCGGGCATCGGCGAGAATTCGGCCCACATCCGGTTGCGCATCGGGGAGAGGCTCGCCTGGCTCGGCATCCTGCTCGACCCCGTAGACAACGCCAGGCACGCACTGCGGATATCGCGGCCCGACAGCCGCGTTCCGGTCTGTGTCGTGCCGACCGATGAAGAGCTGATGATTGCGCAGCATACGCTGTCATTGCTCCTCGATAAACGAGCGCCGAGCCAGAGACATGAGAGGGCATCATGAACATCCCCGTTTTTCCGGAGACCAAGGTCGCGTTGAAGGGGAGGAAAGGCCTGATCGTAGGCATTGCCAATGATCAATCCATCGCCTGGGGCTGCGCGAAGGCGTTTCGCGCCCTGGGGGCCGATCTTGCCGTCACCTATCTGAACGATCGCGCGAAGAAGCACGTCGAGCCGCTGGCCCAGGCGTTGGAAGCCTCCATTTTCATGCCGCTCGACGTCAATGCTGAAGGACAGATGGAGCGCGTGTTCGAGGAAATCCGCAAGGAATGGGGACAGCTCGACTTTCTGCTCCACTCGATCGCCTTCTCCCCAAAGGAAGCGCTGCATGGCCGCGTGGTCGACGTGGAGCGTGACGGCTTCCTGAAGACGATGGAAATCTCCTGCTGGTCGTTCTTGCGGATGGCGCATTTGGCCGAGCCGCTGATGAAGCGGGGTGGCACCATATTCACCATGACTTATTACGGCAGCCAGATGGTGGTTCAGAACTACAACATCATGGGCGTTGCAAAGGCCGCGTTGGAAGCTGCCGTGCGCTACGTCGCCGCGGATCTTGGACCGAAGGGAATCCGCGTCCACGCCATTTCCCCCGGGCCGTTGGCAACGCGCGCGGCATCGGGTATTCCCGAATTCGATGAGCTGATGGACAAGGCGCAATCGAAGGCGCCGACACGCAGTCTTGTGAGCATCGACGATGTCGGGAATGCGACCGCGTTCCTGGCGCTTGACGGCGCCAAGCTGATCACGGGCGACGTCATGTATGTCGACGGCGGATATCACATCATCGATTGAAGCCTGCCGTCAGCGATAGTGCAGGGCGATCAGATCGGCGACGCAGGCGGGGCGCTGACCGCCCGAAATTTCGATGACCAGATGGTAATTGACTCGCAAGCCGTCCGGAAGCACATCCTCGGCTTCGCCGATGGAGACGCGGCCCCGGAGCCATGAACCGGACGCCACGGGTGTAATGTATCGAACCCGATCGGCGCCATAGTTGAGGGTGTTCTTCATACCCTTCAGGCCCATCACCGAGCGAATGAATAGCGGCGCCAGGCTAAGCGACAACAACCCATGCGCGATGGTGACGCCGCCGGGAAGCTCCTCCTTTGCACGCTCTTGGTCGACATGGATCCATTGCTGATCGCAGGTCGCCTCCGCGAAGCGGTTGATACGGTCCTGGGTGATCTCGATCCAGTCACTCACACCGATCTCCGAGCCGGCGGCTGATTTGATTTCATCGAAGCCATTGAAGATTCGCATATCCGCCTCCCGGGCTTTAGGTGGTGTGGACTCTAAGGATTCCCATTTGGATGGAAGCGTGATTCAAGGCTGCTTTTTGGGAGGCAGCCTTGGGTGTGATGGAGCGTTTGGTTTTGAGCGACGCGGCGTGGGAGCGGATGGCGCCACTGATT
>WNFR01000307.1_pt1 | contig 49800 bp, 49 predicted proteins | sample 5400221 | NCBI WGS metagenome assembly WNFR01 (sample SAMN13153357, study PRJNA577476) | soil metagenome | isolation source: 40 cm soil under Madrone tree | place: USA:California | collected 2016-06-14 | reverse complement strand
AATGTGCGAGCGCGCGACGACGTAGACGCCGGCGGTGACCATGGTGGCCGCGTGGATCAAGGCGCTAACCGGAGTGGGGCCTTCCATGGCGTCCGGCAGCCAGACGTATAAAGGAAGCTGCGCGGATTTGCCGCACGCGCCCATGAAGAGCAGAAGACAGGCGACGGTAAACGTACCGAAGACGCCCCAGCCCTCATGCGACCACGGCTCGGCTTTGGCGAAAAGGGAAGCGAAGTCGAGCGTGCCGAAAGTTTTGAAGAGCAAAAACATGCCGAGCATGAAGCCGAAGTCGCCAATGCGGTTGACGATGAAGGCTTTCTTGCCTGCGTCGGAGGCGGACTTTTTCAGGAAATAAAAACCGATGAGCAAGTAGCTGGCGAGACCGACGCCTTCCCATCCGACGAAGAGAAGAACGTAATTCGCGGCGAGGACGAGGATGAGCATGAAAAACATGAAGAGATTGAGGTAGGAGAAGAAGCGGTAGTAGCCGCCTTCATGCGCCATGTAGCCGGTGGCGTAGATATGGATGAGGAAGCCGACGCCGGTGACAACAAGGACCATGACGACGGTGAGCTGGTCCATTTGGAGGTCGAAACCGGCGCGGAAGGAGCCAGCGACGATCCAATCGAAAAATTCCTTGCGAAAAGGCTGTTGGCCGCCGGCAATAAACTCGCGGACGGCTTCACAGGCAGCGAGGAAGGAAAGGCCTGTCGAGCCGAGGGCGACGGTGTTGACGATTTTGTTTGGCCAGCCCTTGCCGAAAAGGCCGTTGATGGCCGCGCCGAGGAGGGGCAGCAGTGGAATGATCCAGAGGTAATCGAGTATCGGCGTAGACATTAGAGTTTGAGCAGGTTCACTTTCTCGACGTTCAGCGACTGGCGATTGCGCTGGATCAAAATGATGATGCCGAGCCCCACAGCGGCTTCCGCCGCCGCAACCACGATTACGAATAAAACAAAAACCTGACCGTGCACTTTGCCGAACGCCTGACTGAAGGCGACGAAGGCAAGATTGACGGCGTTGAGCATCAGCTCAATGGACATGAAAATCGTGATGATGTTGCGCTTGAAGACGAAGGCGACGGCGCCGAGTCCAAAGAGGATGGCGCTGAGAATCAAATAATACTGGGTCGGGACCATACTATTTCTTCTCCCGCTGGGCGAGAACGAGCGCGCCCATGATGGCGACGAGAATCAGGAACGACGTGAGTTCGAACGGGTAGACAAATTCCTTGAAGAGCATTGTGGAGATTTGCTTCGTCGCCTCGGGAATGACGGCTTGCGCGGCGTTTGGAATGCTCGCAGCGGGCTTTACGATGGCGGCGGCGATACTCGCGGTGAGGGCAAGAGCAAGCGGCAGACCGGCGAATTTAGCGATTTTGGAAAAGTCGGTGCGCTCTTCTTCGCCTGCGTTCAAAAGCATGATGACGAAGATGAAGAGGACCATGATGGCGCCGCCGTAGACGATGATTTGCACGGCGGCGATGAACTCCGCGCCCATGAGGAGATAGAGGCCGGCGAGGCAGACCATGACGACGATGAGGGAGAGCGCGCTGTGAATCGGATGGCGCTGAAGGACGAGGCTCAACGCGCCGAGAACGGCGAGTCCGGCAAGGACGAAGAAAATGAGCAGGACGGCGCTCACGAGTGGCTCCGCAAGAGGATGACTCCGGCCGTGACGACGACGTTGGCGATGGAGACGGGAAGCAGAAGCTTCCAGCCGACGTTCATGAGCTGGTCATAACGCAGACGAGGCAGCGTGCCGCGCGCCCAGACGTAGAAAAAGAGGAAGACGAAGACTTTTGCGGTGAACCAAAAGACGGGCTGGATGAATTCGTTGACGACTGGGAAAGCGATGAGCGCTGCACCGATGGCGAACATGGCGAAACCGATGGCGGGAAGGACGAGTTTGCCGAAGACTGTTTCGTATTTAAGGCCGTCGTAGATGACCCAGAGGCCGAAGGGAATGAGAGTGGCGCTAGGGATGAAGTAAGTGAAGTGCCAGGTGGTAGTGCCAGGGAAGGGAGAGAGCCAGCCACCGAAAAAGAGAATCGTAGCAAGGCAAGAGACGGTGATCATCGCGGTGTATTCGGCGATGAAGAACATGGCGAACTTGAAGCTGGCATATTCGGTGTGGAAGCCCGCGACGAGTTCGGATTCAGCTTCGGGAAGATCGAAGGGCGCGCGGTTGGTTTCCGCGATGGCGGAAGTGAAGAAACAGATGAATCCGATAATTTGTGGGAAGAAGAGACCGTTTCTGGTCCAGGCAAAAAGATTCCAGCCAAGGAAGCCGATGCCGTTTTTGGCGTTGGCCTGAGCCTCGATGATGCCTTGCAGACTGAACGTGTTGGCCATGAGCAACACGCCGACAACGGACATGGTGAGGGCGAGTTCATAGCTGACCATTTGCGCGGAGCTGCGCAGGCCGCCGAGGAGCGAGTACTTGTTATTCGAAGCCCAACCCGCGAGCGCGACGCCGTACACACTGAGAGCGGTGATGGCGAAGAGGATGAGCAGGCCGATGTCCGGATTCGAAATCCAGAGATAGATCTTCTGGCCGAAGAGGTTGATGGGATTCGGGCCGAACGGGATGACAGCAAGCGCCGTCAGCGAAAGCATCAGCGCGAGAAACGGCGCCAGGTAATATACCAAGCGATCCACGCCAGCGGGGGTCGGATCTTCTTTAAACAAAAATTTCAGGCCGTCGGCGGCTGGCTGAAGCAAACCGTGCGGGCCGACGCGGTGCGGCCCCCAGCGGGATTGAATGTGCGCGACGACTTTGCGCTCGAACCAGGTGAGATAGGCGTTGACCGTGAGGACGATGAAGAGGAGCAGCGCGATCTTTACGATCGTAATGATCCAGAACGCGTTTTGAGAGAGGAAGCTGATCACGATTTCGCCTTGGCCTCCGGAACGGATTCAATGGCCTGCATATAGCGGCCGAGCGTGCCGCTGGTGAAAAGGGAATCCTGCGCGGGGCGGATGAGGCCGACGGGAACGTCGTAATCGGCGTGGCCGTTTTTCTGGACGGCGATTTGCTCCGGCTCTGCCATGCCTGCAAGCAAGCCGGCGATCGCGACGTCATAGCCCGGCACGGCTTTGCGAATTTCTTCGTAAACGTGGGCGGCGTGCTTGTAGTGGAATGCTTTGCCGACGCCCTGCTTTTCGAGTTGATGCGAAAGGATGCGGAGCAGGTCGAAGTCGCTGCGCGCGCCCATGACTTCGGCGGCTTTGTGCAACGGCTGAATTTCGCCGCTGGTGTTGGTGACCGTGCCGTCTTTTTCGTAAGCGGAGGCCGCTGGGAAAACCACATCGGCTTGCTTCGCGGTTTCCGTCATGAACATTTCGTGGACGATAACGAGGTCGGCTTTGCCGCGGCCGAAACCAAGCGTGCCGAAATGCGCGAGAGGATTTGCGCCCATGATGTAGAGCGCTTTGAGGCCGCCGTTTTGCGCGGCTTCGACCATTTGCGGCGCAGTCATGCCGGGCTTTTGCGGGATTTTGCCATTCCAAAGTCTTTCGAATGATTCGCGCGCGCGCGAATCATCGAGATAAGCGAAGCCTGGGAGGCGGTCGGGAAGAACGCCCATGTCTGCGGCACCGCGGGAGTTGGAATAATCGCCGAGGGTCATGTAAAGCGTCTTGCCCGGGAGACTGGACCCGAGCGTGATGACGGAAGAAATGGCGGAGCCGGTGATTTCGGCACCGAAAACGATGGCGACGTCAGATTCGGCGGAGAGTGTCGATTTCAGAGCGTTCAGTTGATCGAATGCTGCTCCCGCGATTTGGCCCTCGCCCGTGGCGAGCCACCGGACCGCGGCGGCTTCCTGGCCCGCGGCAACTTTGACGAAACTTGTGGCTTTGCGCTTCAGCTTGATGTCGCGCGAATTGATGATGAAAAGTTTCAAGCCATGATGGCGGATGCCGGCGCGAATTTGCCAAGCGACGAAAGGATTTTGATTCGTCGGGTCGTTGCCGATGAGGAGAACGGCTTTCGATTTGTAAAGCTGATCCATCGTGAGCAGGGAATCTTTCGCATTTTCGCCGAGAGCCGTGAGCAGGCCGGTGTAATCGGCGGTGCGGTGGTGGTCAATGTTATTGGTGCCGATGGTGACGCGGGCGAGGCGCTGGAAGAGATAGTTTTCTTCGTTCGAAGTGCGATTCGAACCGATGAAACCGATGGAATCGGCGCCGTGAAGTTCGCGGATGGCTTTTAGATTTGCGGCGGTGGTGCTGGCGGCTTCCTCCCAGGAAACGGGGATAAGTTTGTCGCCTCTACGAATGAGTGGCTGCTTGATGCGCTCGGGATGTTTGGTGAAATCGTAACCGAAGCGGCCTTTGACGCAGAGAAAATCGCCGTTGATGCCGCTCATGTCGCGATTGTTCGCGCGAAGAATTTCGTGATTGCGGACGCTGAGCGTGGTCTTGCAGCCGTTCGAACAGTGTGTGCAAATCGTGGAGACGTACTGCATTTCCCAAGGCCGCGTTTTGTAGCGATAGGTGCCGCTGGTGAGCGCGCCGACGGGGCAGATGTCAATGCACATGCCGCACTCTTCGCACTCGAGATGATCTTCGCGGTTGGGGATGATGACTGAGTTCGCGCCGCGCATGCCGACGCCGAGGGCTTTCACATCCATGCCTTCATCGCAAACGCGCACGCAACGGAAGCAGAGAATACAGCGCGGAGCATCGTAATAAACGAGTTCAGACCACTTTTCTTCGGGGCGGTGAATTTTTTCTTCGATGAAACGGCTGGTGTCAGCGCCGTAACGGAAGACCATGTCCTGTAATTCGCACTCGCCGCCTTTATCGCAAACGGGGCAATCAAGCGGATGGTTGGTCAGCAAGAATTCGAGGACACCCTTGCGCGCCTGCTTGATCTGCGCCGTATCCGTGTGGATGACCATGCCTTCGGCCGCAGTGAGCGTGCAGGCGGTCTGGAGCTTCGGCATTTTTTCAACTTCGACGAGGCACATGCGGCATGCCGCTTGCAGCGAAAGCCCGGGGTAATAGCAGAAGGAAGGCACTTCCGTCGCGATCTGCTTGGCCGCTTCAATAATCAGCTGGCCCGCGGGAACCTGAAGTTCGCGACCGTTGATTTTTATGTTGACGAGCATTTGTTCTGCCATGGGTCCTTACCGCGCACCGAGCAACAGCGTGTCGCTAGCCTTGTTGTAAGCACAACGCCCGTTCAGGTGATCTTCAAATTCGTTCCGCCACTTTTGCGCGATGCTGATGGTGGGCATCGCGGCGGCGTCGCCGAGCGGACAGAAGGTGCGGCCAAGCATGTTCTTGGAGAGTTCGCTGACCATGTCAATGTCCTCGCTGCGGCCGAGACCGGCGTGAAAGCGGTCGAGCATTTTGCGGAGCCAGGTTGTTCCTTCGCGGCAGGGGATGCACCAGCCGCAGGATTCGTGCGCATAGAAGTGCATGATGCGGCGCGCCATGTCCACCATGCAGGTATCTTCGTCCATGACAACCATGCCGCCGGAGCCGAGCATCGAGCCGGCTTTGGCGACGGCATCGTAGTCCATCGGAAGATCGATTTCGTCCGCGGAGAGAAGAGGGCAGGAACTGCCGCCGGGAATGACGGCTTTGAGCTTCTTGCCGTCGGGTATGCCGCCTGCGATCTCGTAAATGAACTTTTTCATGTTCATGCCGAGCGGGATTTCGTAGATGCCTGGCTTGTTGACGTGGCCGGAGACGCAGAGCAATCGAGTGCCGCCGTTTCTCGGGGTGCCACGATTGGCGTAAGCTTCGCCGCCTTCGTTGATGATTGAAGGCACGGCGCTAAGCGTTTCGACGTTGTTGATGATGGTGGGGCAGCCGTAGAGGCCGACGACGGCAGGGAAGGGCGGCTTGATGCGCGGATAGCCGCGCTTGCCTTCGAGCGATTCCATGAGGGCGGACTCTTCGCCACATTCGTAGGCGCCTGCTCCGGTGTGAACCAGCAAGTCAAAATCGAAGCCGGAATCGAGAATATTCTTGCCAAGATAGCCGCGCTGGTAAGCTTCGGCGATGGCCTCGTCCACCAGGGCTTGAATGTAGCGATATTCCCCGCGCATATAAATGAAGCCGCGATGCGAGCCGATGGCGCGCCCGGCAATGACCATACCTTCGATGAGTTGATGCGGATCCATTTCCATCAGCGGACGGTCTTTGCAGGTGCCCGGTTCAGCTTCGTCGGCGTTGCAAATGACGTATCTTGCCTTCGGGGAATCCTTCGGCACGAAGGACCATTTCATGCCCGTGGGGAAGCCCGCGCCGCCGCGTCCGCGAAGATTGGATTTCTTCACTTCATCAATGATGGTCTCGGGCGACATTTGCTTCAGCCCTTTTTCCAGCGCTTTGTAGCCGCCGTTTCTCAGGTAGACGTCAACCGAGCGTGAGTCCTTGATGCCCCAACGCGCGCTGATGAGGGGCGTCTCCAGGGGATGACGGTCGTGAAGCGAGCCGCTGATCACCGGTTCGGGGGTAGGACGGCCGCCCTTGTCGAGATCCTCAATGATGCGGTCAAACTTTGCCGGCGTGAGGTTCTCGTAGAAATCGTAATTCACTTGCATGGCGGGCGCGCCGGTGCATGCACCGATACATTCGACCTCCTCGAGCGAGAAGACGCCGTCTTGAGTGACTTCCTTGTTTCCAATTTCGAGGCGCTTCTTGGCCAGGTCGAGAATCTCGTTGCCACCGCAGAGCATGCAGGCGACGTTTGTGCAAACCTGGACATGGTGCTTGCCCATCGGCTTGCGGTGCAGCATGGAATAGTAGGCGAGAGTTTCCTCGACTTGCACGGTGTGCAGTTCGAGGCGCTCGGCGATTTCCGCGATCATTTCGTCGCTGACGCAGCCCAATTCATCCTGTGCGCACATCATCATCGGAATAAGCGCGCTGCGCTTCACTGGATAAGCGTTCTGCAATTGTTCAAACTTCGCCGTAAGTTGTGGGGACATTTCCATGACGGTTACCGGTCCACGTCGCCAAGAACGATATCAATGGTGCCGATGCAAGCGACAACGTCCGCGATGATCTGGCCCTCGACGATCTTTGGAAGAGCCTGCAAGTTGATGTAGGAAGGCGAACGGAAATGGCAACGAAGCGGCTTCGGCGAACCATCGCTGGCGATGAAGCAGCCGAGCTCGCCGCGCGGCGATTCGACCGTTACGTAGGCTTCGCCTGGCGGAGGAGAAAACCCTTCGGTGAAAATCTTGAAGTGGTAAATCAGGGCTTCCATTTCCGTCTTCATTTTTTCGCGCTGCGGCGGAATAATTCCTGGAGCATCCGCTTTGATTTCGCCCTGATCGGTGATTTTTTCCATCGCCTGCGCGACGATTTTCAGGCTCTCGCGCATTTCCTGAACGCGAAGCATATAACGGCCAAAACAGTCGGAATCGGTGCGCGTCGGCACGTCGAAGTTGAACTCGTCATAGCTAGAGTAAGGAAATACTTTGCGGTTGTCGTAAGCGAGGCCCGCGGCGCGGAGCGTGGGGCCGGTCATGCTGTATGCGACTGCGTCTTTCGCGTTGACCACGCCGACGCCCTTGGTGCGAGCCATCCAGATGCGATTTTCCGTGAGCAGCGTTTCGTACTCGTCGATGCGGCTGGGCATCATTTTCAGGAAGCGAGTAACCATTTCGCGCCAGCCCGCGGGCGGATCAAGCGCAACGCCACCGATGCGGATGTAGCTGGTCATCATGCGCTGCCCGGCAAAGCGTTCGAAAATCTTGAGGATTTCTTCGCGCTCGCGGAAGCAATAAAGGAAGACGGACATTGCGCCGAGGTCAATGGCGTGGGTGCCGAGCCAGACGAGGTGCGACGAGATGCGCTGGAGCTCGCACATCATCACGCGGATGTATTGGGCGCGCTTGGGGACTTCGAGCCCGAGAAGTTTTTCCACGGCGAGGCAGTAGACGAGGTTATTGCCGAGCGGATTGAGGTAATCCATCCGATCGGTCAGTGTGATTGCCTGGGAATACGTCTTGTCTTCGCAAGACTTTTCGATGCCGGTATGGAGATAACCAATGTCCGGGACGGCCTTGACCACAGTCTCGCCGTCAAGCTCCAGCAGAATGCGAAGCACGCCGTGCGTGGACGGGTGCTGCGGCCCCATATTCAGGACCATCGTTTTGGCTGCGCCGGTTGCGGTTTCGACAGTGGTAGTCATGACCCTATTTCTTCAATCCTGGCAGATACGTTGCAGGAATGTCGCGGAAGCCCTGGACCGGATAATCGCGGCGCAGGGGATGGCCTTCCCAGTCTTCCGGCAGCAAAATGCGGCGCAAATCGGGGTGATCGTTGAATTGAACGCCCATCAGGTCAAAGATTTCCCGCTCGAGCCAGCCTGCACCAAGCCACACGGGAACTAGAGAATCTACATAAGGATGATCGCCCGGGACGCGCGTGCGGAGGCGAATCTTTTGCTTTTTAGGGATGGAGGTAAGGTGATAGTTCAGCTCAAAACGCGGCTCAATGGGGAAGCGGTCCACGCAAGTAGCGTCTGACAGCAGGTCAAACTGCAAAGCGTCGCGGCATTCCTTTGCCGCTGCGCGCAAAAGGCCATGGGGGACGACGATCGTGGTCTCGCCGTGAAACTCGATTACATCCTCGACCGACTTTGCGTTCCAACCGCGCAGATGCTCGACGACAGCATTAGCGCCTTGATTTGAGTTCGCCGCCACTCGTTTTAATTTACGCGCTACCGCTTATTTGTGCCAGTCCAGCGCGCCCTTTTTCCAGAGATAGAAGTAACCAACCAGCAGGATGGCGATGTATATCATCATTTCGATAAAACCATACAATCCCAACTGGCGAAACACATAGGCCCACGGATACAGAAAAATCGCTTCCACATCGAACAGAATGAAAACCATTGCCACAAGATAGAACTTTACGGAGAAAGGTTCGCGGGCGTCGCCGGTGGGCTCCATGCCACATTCGTAGGCCTGGAGTTTGGCCTTGGTGGGGCGCCGCCAGCCGATCAGCTTGGAAAGGCTGGCGATAGCGCCAGCCAGGAAGGCCGCAATCAGCAGTTGTAAGACTAGCGGACCGTATGCATGAAGACCGGAATCAGTCATGGGCGAAGCGGTATAATAACGATTCAGGGCGCGGTCGGTCAAATGCGGAGCGAAAATAGTTTTTGGCGTCCAGCCCTGAAAACACGAAAATGATTTTTGGCCACAACACAAACGTGACGGTCGGAAACGTGAGCTATCACGTGCAAACGGAAGACCGCGGCGCCTCGCACGCAGCGATTGAGACAACGGTGTATCACCAGGGCCGTCTGTTGCACAAGCGCACGTATGAATACAAGAATTTATTGCCGCTCAACAGCAGAAAAGAGGCGACTCTGAAGCAGCGGCTGGACGAACAGCACCGAGCGGTGACGGAAGAGATTCAGTCGGGAGCGTTGAAACTGGACGTTTCGGCAGAGAGACCGGCAGCGGACAAATCTCCGCCGTCGGCAAGCGGGACGCAAGCCGGCCCGCGATTGAAGCTGCGAATTCAAAATACGGCGAATTGGCTCAAGGGGCGGCGGGCGTCCCTGAAAATTCGTGTTACCGATGAGCTTGGAAATGCGGTTGGAAAAGCGCGGGTTGTTGCCCGTATGGAAGGGACTGCACAGCACGTGGAGGCGAGCGCACAGACCGACGCAGACGGCTCGGCTTTGCTGGAATTTGACATGCCGAAATTTGCCGTTGCGGATCCCTTTCTAATTGTGCACGCGAACTGGGGACCCGTGGACGGGCGGCTGCGGCTTCAATTGAAAGCGCGGCCGAAGGTGCCTGCGGTATGAGCGAAACGGCGCAAGGCGTGGGGGCAGCGTTCACGATTGTTGTGAACGGTGAGCAGCGGTCTGCGAAAGCAGGGGACAGTGTTGCGGACTTGCTTCTCGCGCTTGGATTGGAGAACGGACGCGTGGCAATTGAGCGGAATTTGAAGATTTTGCCGCGCGCAGAATGGGCCGCAACGCAGATTGCTGTCGGGGATCGCTACGAAATTGTCCAGTTTGTCGGGGGCGGATGAATTCCTATTTGTTGCGTTTGTGGGCGCGCCATTCTTCGGCGGTAATCTCCCACGTTTCAGAAGGCAATCTTCCACTTACATAGTCGCGCTCGTCAGTTGCGACGATGCGCATCCCTTGTTTGATTGAAGTGCGGCGCGAAGCTTCATTCGCGATTGCTTTCGGCACACGGAGAACGGGGAATCGCAATTCATTGAACCAGTAGTCGGTTACGGCGTCGCGGGCTTCGGTCATGAGGCCTTGGCCTTGCCATTTTGTGCCGAGCCAGAAGCCGCGATTTTCGTCAGTGGATTTGAAGAGGCTGGTAGAGCCGATCATGGTTTCAGGCGCTGCTTTTAGGCGGATAGTCCAATGCCAAGCTTCGCCGCGTTCCATGGCGGGAAGCGCGAGTTCGCGGCAATAGTGTTCCGCGCCGTCAGGTGGATAGGGCCAGGGGACTTTGTTGTTGAGGAATTGGGCGATTTCCCAGCGCGGGAAAAGAGTTTGGATTTGCAGCGCGTCGGCAAGCTCAAGCGGCTTGAGAATGAGGCGAGCGGTTTCGAGCAGCGGGAACATCGAGGGCTCTTATATGCCCTTGAGCAAATGCCCCATTTTGGATTTTTTTGTTTTGAGGTATTTGCGAGAAATTTTCGAAACGCGCGGCTGGCAGGGAACTCGCTCTACGACTTCTATGCCGGATTCCTCGAGCTGGCGGAGTTTTTCGGGGTTGTTGGAAAGCAGACGGATTTTCTTCGCACCGAGTTCCTTCAGGATTTCGGCGGGAAATTCGTATTCGCGGGCGTCGGAGGCAAAACCGAGTGCTTCGTTGGCTTCGACCGTGTCCATGCCCTGATCCTGTAGCTGATAGGCGCGCAGTTTGTTCATCAGGCCGATGCCGCGGCCTTCCTGCGGAAGATAAAGCAACACACCGCTCTGCGCTTTCGCGATTTTTTTGAGCGAGAGTTCGAGCTGCGCGCGACAATCGCAACGCAGGGAATTGAGCACGTCGCCGGTGAGGCATTGCGAATGAACGCGAACCAGTGGCGCGGTTTTCCCTTTTAAGTTGCCACGGACGAGCGCCACGGCTTCTTCCTGCGGGCCCCTGCCGGTGAAGCCGTGGATCGTGAAGTTGCCCCAGCGCGAAGGAAGCTCCGCGTGAGCGACGTGATTCAGCGCCCGCTGTTCTAGAGACTTCTTCTTGGTGTGCAATTTTGCCGTCATGGGAATTGCCTAGTATAACAGGCCGCCGCGTGAGTTCCTTTACATCGCAGACAGGATTGGCTAGCGTAAGCGAAGGGTTCCGGTAGAGAGGCTGATGGACTCGATTTTTTCAACGCGAGATTTTCTTTTTACGCTGCTGCTCAAAGTGGGCGTCGCGGCGTCGTTCGCGGCGCTATTGGCGCGCTGGAATACGTTTCGCCGCGTGCTGTTTACGGAAGAACGCGATCCCGACCAAAAATTGAAATTGATGCTGTTCATGACCCCGCCGCTGATTTTGGGAGTGGCGCTGCGGCTGGTGAGCTCTGCCTATCACTTCGCGGACCTTTCCATTGAAGGCGCCTTCCTTATGGGTCTTTTGGGTGGACGCGTTGTCGGGCCGATTGGAGGAGCGATTGTCACGATTCCAGCGCTCGCAGCGCATGAGTGGCTTGGCATGCCTGCTGCTTCGGCTGCAGGACTTGTGGGTGGATTGATTCGGCAAGCGATTCCTAACAAAGAAGAGCTTTGGAATTTTGGACCGTTCACATTTTTGAACATTCCAAAAGCGGTGGTGAAATTTGTACGGCGTGCAGAGATTTCATGGGAAATGCTGCCGCTTGCCACTTGCGTGGGGTTGGAGCTTGGCCGCGTGGCGCTGGCCGTTCCAAAACCGAAATGGCTTTTCGCTGTGGATCAGCACTGGAACTGGTGGTTGACGCTTGCGGTCATTGCGACGCTGATGTCAGTTGCTGCGCCGCTGAAAATCTGGAACAACACGCGCATCGAGATGAATCTCGAGAAGCATCAGCAATTGCTGCTCAAGGCGCGGATGGACGCGCTTTCGAGCCAGATCAATCCGCATTTCCTTTTTAATACGCTGAATACGGTGTCGTCTTTGATTCGAATGGATCCGGATACGGCACGCGGCGTTGTGTTGAAGCTGAGCAATATTTTGCGGCGGCTCTTGCGCAAGCATGAGACGTTCGTGCCCCTCCGTGAAGAATTGCAGTTTATTGACGATTATCTCGACATTGAAGTGGCGCGGTTCGGCAGGGACAACCTGGACATCGTGAAACAGATTGAAGATTCAGCGCTTGAGGCGTTTATACCGAGCATGCTCTTGCAGCCCATCGTGGAAAACTGCCTGAAGCATGGACTCGCTCCGAAGCTCGGGGGAGGGAAGATTCAATTGCGTGCGGTGCATCACGACGGGCGATTGCAGATTGAGATTGAAGACAACGGCGTCGGAATTTCCGAAGAAAAAATGCCGCACGTGTATGTTGAGGGAATCGGCCTTAGTAACGTGCGAGAACGGTTGCATGTGCTGTACGGCACCGATTTTAGGCTGGATCTGCAAAGCCGGCCCGGCGAAGGAACGGTTATCCGCATTGAAGTGCCTGAATTGACGCCCGCGCTCGAGGAAGCGGCTACTGGGTAGATTCCGCCGGGACGTATTACCGTCCGTTCTAATTGAAAACAAAGGATTTGTCTCCGGCCAGCGCACGCTTTGGGAATTTAACTTGACAAAGTACAGTTATTTCTGATATTTCTGTTTATACAGAATATACGGATGGTACTGCAATGACACAAGATTCACCGAGCCTCACTCCGGTAGCGCAAAAATTCATCCTCCATTGGGGAGAAATGGGCACGCGCTGGGGCATCAACCGGACCGTAGCGCAGGTGCATGCGCTTCTCTTCCTTTCGCCGAAGCCGCTGCCGGCCGACGAAATTTCCACGACGCTTGCCGTGGCGCGTTCGAACGTTAGTACTAGCCTGCGCGAATTGCAAGGGTGGGGAATCGTGCGCGTGGTGCATGTGCTCGGCGACCGGCGTGACCATTTTGAGAGCATTAAGGACGTGTGGGAAATTTTCCGCATCGTTTCCGAAGAGCGGAAGCGGCGCGAAATTGATCCGACATTGCGTGTCATTGGCGAGTGTGTCGATGAATTGAAAAAAGACGCGAAAGGCGACGCCTATACCCGCGAGCGGCTCGAAAGCATGCTGGAATTTCTGACGGTGATGACGGGGATGTTCGAGGAAGTGCTGCGCATGCCGGCGGGAACGCTGAAAGGCGTCGCGAAGCTACGCGGGAAAGTCATCACACTGCTCGGCAATGGCGCTAAGAAAGCGGCGGGCTGAGCCATGATCTCTCTGGTGAACGAATACACCGATGGAAAAGGACGCCACGCGCGCGGCTGGCTTTTCTTCGACGCCGATTGCAAGTTTTGCACGCGCATCGCGCGATGGCTGGCTCCAATTTTGGAACGCCGCAATTTAGGCGTGGCTCCTTTGCAAGACCCGCGCGTGAGCGCTTTGCTTGGCCTCACGCCGAACGAACTGTTGCGTGAAATTCGCTTTCTCCATTGTGATGGCCACCATTCGGGCGGCGCCGATGCAGTCGTCGAACTCGCCGAAGAAATCTGGTGGTGGCGCCCGCTTGTGTGGTTCTCCAAAGTCCCAGGAGCGATGCGCATTTTGCGCAGTGGGTATCACTGGATCGCCGCGCGCCGTAGTTGCGCCGCGGAGCAATGTCCTACGCAAGAAGTCTCCCGCAGAAGTTAGCCCCACTTTTCAAGGACGGAGGACTGGATGAAACCAGCAAATCTCTGGCACTGGGAAGGCCGAGCCGATCGCTCGACGTACCTTCTGGTTGGCGCAATCGGGTTCTCTCTGAAACTCGTCATCGATTACCTGGTCATGACCTACGTTTTTCACCGGGTCTGGAGCCCGCTTTTCTACTGGCGTCCTTTCGGCATGGTGCAAACGATTCGACTGGCGGCTGGCGACGAGGCGGGTTTTGGCCTGACGATGCTCCTGATTTCGCTCCCGTTTCTGTGGCTTGGACTGGCCATGACCGTGAAGCGGCTGCGCGACGCGAGTCATCCCGTATGGTTGGTTTGTCTCTTTTTTGTTCCTTTGGTGAATCTGGTCTATTTTGCGGTCCTGTGTGCCTTGCCCTCGGTAAAAGAGGAAGAATCGCCGCGGGAGGAAGCCGCGCCATGGCCCTCTGTGCGCCCGCTCGATGGCTGGATTCCACACTCGAAATTCGGTAGCGCGCTGCTATCCATCGGTTTGACGACACTTCTCGGGCTGCTGTTCGCGGCCTTGGGCACGGAAGTCGTCCGGTCCTACGGCTGGGGGCTTTTTGTCGCGCTACCGTTCTGCCTGGGCCTCTTTAGCGTGCTGCTGCATAGCTATCATTCGCCGCGTAGTTTCAGCGAGTGCACGTTGGTGTCTCTAGTGCCGATCGGTGTGCTGGGCGTTGTGCTCCTGCTCGTCGCGATGGAAGGGATAATCTGCATCGTTATGGCAGCGCCAATCGCCTGCATTTTGGCGGCGCTCGGCGGATGGCTCGGGTATGTGATTCAAGCGGCGCACTGGAGCCGCGGGCAAATAAAGGCCATGCTGTCGGCAGTCGTGCTGATTACCCCTTCCTTTTTTGGAGTGGAACATTTCCTCAAGCCCCAGCCTGGCGTGTTCGAAGTGAAGTCTTCCATCGAAGTTAATGCACCACCGGAAAAAGTGTGGCAACAGGTCGTTTCGTTTGCAGAAATTCCGCCGCCACAGGAAACAATTTTTCGCGCTGGAATTGCCTATCCGATCCGCGCGGAAATTTCCGGCCGCGGCGCAGGCGCTGTGCGGCATTGTGTTTTTTCCACGGGGCCTTTCGTGGAACCGATTACAGTCTGGGACGAGCCGCGTTTGTTACGCTTCAGCGTAACGGCAAATCCCGCTCCGATGAACGAGCTGACTCCTTACGCGCATATCGAACCAGCTCATCTGCACGGTTATTTCGAATCGCATCAGGGCCAATTCCTGCTCACGCCTCTGCCAGGCGGCCGCACACTCCTCGAAGGCACAACCTGGTACAGCCACACCATGTGGCCGGAACAGTATTGGCACCTCTGGTCGGACTACATCATTCACAACATTCATCTGCGCGTGCTGAGGCACATCAAGCAGGTTACAGAAGCGAATTGATCCTTGTATCCGACTGTCAGTTACTAATTCGGGTTAGTACTATCGGCGAAGGTGGTGCCATCGCATATTCTGGCCTCGTTCTCTATTGCAGACGAGGAACAAATGGCGACGAACAAAACGTGGCTCGGCCGTTCCCGGACGTTTTGGACAATTATCGCAACGATTGTGATTCTTCTCGCGGGAGCTGATCTGTTTGGCCTTCAGACGATCAGCTATTTTCAGTTCAATCGGCAGGCAAAGCGATCTCCGATTATCAATTTCACGCCCCGAGAACCCAAGACAACGGCGGCTAATGACGCCGACGGTTTAAGAATTTTCCCATTCCGGGTTTGCCTTCGAAGTTCCTTGGACTGACCTAAATCGCGAACAAACGAAGGTAGTTGGGAATTGGGATATCTTGGCTTTCGATTCTGGACTTGTCATAGTCTTCTGCCCTCCGAGTCCAAACCATGAAGACTTGATGACGGAAGTCCAGAAGCAGCTAGGCAATTCTCGTGAGAACCTGGTTGCGGCCTTTGGAAACGATGCGGTGAAGAGCAACTATGCCTTTCACGCTGCGTTGCTAAATTCGACCGCTGAAGGTCTGAGACCATGGAGTGATGAGAAGACCGCAGTGAACTCCAGCACAATCCTGATGTTTAAGGCCATTTCAACCGTTGGGGGAAATACTGGAGTATTTCGTGCGGATCGAAACGAGTGGAAGGGGTTCCAGATGGACGACCCCGCTCAAAATCCCTCAAGCATCGCTCTAGAGCTCTACGATTCTTCGGATGAGCACGTACAATTCACGTTCCGAGTTCGCCGAGACAGCAAATTCCACCCCACTCAAGCAGACATCAACCGAGTACTTGCGACGCTGCACAAGACAGACGAGCAGGCTACCAAAGTAAGTCAGACAACGAATCAAGACGCTCCAATTAGGTACGAGTTCAGGCCGTAGCGGCGCGGGATTCGGAGAGGATGCGCTGATAGTAGCGCTCGTAGGCGGGAATGACGTCGTTCGCGCAGAACTTTTTCTTGGCGTTGACGCGCGCGAGTTTTCCAAGTTCCCGGCCACGGTCGGCGCGGGAAAGAACGTCAATGGCGTAGCGGGCAGCCGTGGCAACATCTTCCGGCTCGACCAAAAACCCGTCTACACCATGTTCGATCACTTCCGGCACGCCGCCGACGTTTGTGGCGATGACTGGAACTTCGCACGCCATCGCTTCGAGCGCCGCCAGTCCAAACGATTCGAGCTGTGACGGCAACAAAAATAGATCTGCTTCGCTCAACAGTCGATAGACCTGATCCTGTTTGCCGAGGAAGTGCACGTCCTTCTGTAACTTCTTCTTACGCACCAGATATTCCGCAGCGCCGCGTTCCGGGCCATCTCCAATCAGCACCAGCTTCGCTGGCATTTTGGCCCGCACTTGCGCGAATATCTCGACGGCATCGGTAACGCGTTTCACGGGACGAAAATTCGAAAGATGCATCACAATCGGCTCGCCGCCTGGCGCCCAGCGCGCACGCAACGATTCATCCGGTTTGCGCGTATACAAATCGCAATTCACAAAGTTTGGAATCACTTCGATGGGATGCTTGACGTCGAACTCTTTGATGGTTTGTTTCTGCAGGTAACTCGAAATCGCAGTGACGCCGTCGCTCTGCTCGATGGAAAATTTCGTGATCGGCAAATAGCTGCGGTTGCTACCGACGAGCGTAATGTCCGTTCCGTGCAGCGTCGTAATGAACGGCAGCCTGCGTGGCGCAGCCATCGAACGGGCAAGCAAAGCGCTCACCGAATGAGGAATCGCATAGTGTACGTGCAACAAATCAAGAGATTCGGATTCAAACACTTCTACCATCTTCGTCGCGAGCGCCAGTGTATACGGCGGATGATCGAAGAGCGGATACGACGCGACCTCGACCTCATGAAAATGAATGTGCGGGTCGGCCAGATTCATGCGAATCGGCGGCGCATAACTAATGAAATGAATGTCGTGCCCGCGCGCGGCGAGCTCCTGGCCAAGCTCGGTCGCGACGACGCCGGAGCCGCCATACGTGGGATAGCAAGTGATACCGATGCGCATGAGCCGGTGCGGTTCTCCTGGAGAAGGCGTTTCGATACGATACCGCAAGTTCTACGGATTGCGGCCTACTGGACTTTGTCATGTCCTCGCGAACGATCTTGGTTCGCTGGCTTGCGGGTCCAAAGGCCTCGATGCTACAGTCGCGCACCCGCGCTAGAATTTTGCGGGTGAGAAAGCTGCTCCATTAGACGCAGGAGGTCGGGTTTTCGTGACACGGCTGGCGGGTAAAGTTGCCTTGATTACGGGTGGCGGCACGGGTATTGGCCGCGGTACCGCCCTGGCCTTTGCCCGCGAGGGAGCCAAAGTGGCTGTCGCGGGCCGTCGCGTGGAGAAGCTGCAAGAGGTCGTGTCGGAGATTAAAGCAGCTGGCGGGGAGGCGATCGCCGTGGCGTGCGACGTGAGCCGCGCCGCGGACGCTCAGAACGCAATACGCAAAACGATCGAAGCGTTTGGCAGGCTCGACGTGCTGGTCAATAATGCAGGTGTTTTGCACGTGTCCACCATCGAGGAGATTCCGGAAGAGGATTGGGACCGCTTGATTGACGCGAATTTAAAGGGGCCGTTCTTGATGTGTCGCGCCGCACTGCCGGAATTTCGCAAAGCAGGCGGAGGCGCGATTGTGAATGTCGGCTCGGTCCTTGGTCTTGTCGCGATGAAGAAACGCGCAGCATATTGCGCTTCAAAAGGCGGCGTGACGCTGCTGACGAAAGCTATCGCGATTGATCACGGCCACGAAAACATTCGCGCCAACTGTATTTGCCCTTCGATCGTGGAAACGGAGCTCGTCAGCCAGCTTTTCAATACGCCCAACGGGGACCGCGTAAAGCGCGAGCGGCTGGCTACGATTCCACTCGGCCGCATGGGGCGTCCAGCCGACATTGCCGAACTTGCGGTCTATTTGGCGTCGGACGAATCTTCCTGGCTCACCGGTGCAGCCATTCCTCTCGATGGCGGCCTCACTGCGGCATGATCTCCAAAGGAAAAAGCATGGCAAGCGCGGCTCCCAAAATTACAAAGGAAATTCTTGAGTTGACGCGCAAACGGATGAAAAAGAGCCGCATTCCCGCCTTACTCGGTTTTCATGTAGAGAGTCTCGCGTCGGGCAGCGCGGTCCTGACAATGGAAGTAAAGGAGAGGCACAAGCAGATTCATGATGTGGTGCATGGGGGTGTGCTGGCGGCACTCGCGGATACTGCAGCCGCGATTGCGGCTTACACCGTTGTGCCACAAGGAACGGAGATTGCGACGATCGAGCTAAAAATAAATTATTTGTCCGCGGTTCCAGGAGGAAAGATTAAAGCGGTTGGGACAGTCTTGCGCGCGGGCAGAAACTTTGTCGTCACCGAATGTGAAGTCTTTGATGCGAAGGGCGCTCTCGCTGCAAAAGCCCTGATGACCTTTGGCGCCGCGGCAGGCTATTCCATGGAGCGCGTTGCTCGGCCGGCCGAAAAATAAATCTACTCAGCTCCGCCTTGCGAAGCCTCTTCGCCGTCCTTGTGAACATACTTGATGACGCGCTTGAAGATGAGCAGGTTCGGGCTTCCTTGGCGCGTTAGCTTGATGCAATCGCGGTCGTACCATTCGACCGTGCCATGCAGCGTTTCGCCGGAATCCAGCACGATCGTCATCGGCGTATGGGTTTGCATTTGCTTGACCCAGTAAAAATTCTCGGCGTGTGTGACTTCTGGCGGCGCAGGCTTTTTGCTGGGCGCGGGCCCGTTGTTCGAGTTATTCGAATTGATGCGAGGAGAATTTTGCTCCTTCACGTCCTGGAATCCAGGACGGTACATTCTGCGATTCACCATTTTCGCTCCTCAGGTCCCTAGAGGGGGGTGTGTTCAGGTATCTAAAGCTGAGATGCGCTTTGCGCGCTTCTGGTTACAGTAGCTTCAAAAAAACTTCCCACAATAAGGCGAATCCTGTATTTGGCGGCGATTGATCCCATCCCAGAAGATACGGCAGATGTTATGAATTTGGCGCGAGAGAAACTGCCAGCGCATCCAGGCTGAGTTGCCGATTCAAATTCCGGCGCGCCCCAAACGAAACCTCATCGAGCCCTTGAATAGCACGCACGACCCAGCCCAAATTCACCGTTTTACTCAGAATTTCCAAATCTTTAGCAAGCACCGGGTTCCGCAGCGCAGGTTGCTTTATTCCGCTGGTTAGTTCCAGCAAATCCGTCAGCAAGCCATAAAAAACGGCGAGCTGGGCTTCGAAGGAATCCTCACGATCTTTCGCGAGGGCGGAGGTTTCGGCAAAAAGCTGCGCGAAGCCCTGGCCCTTCGCGGCGCGTTCCAGGATGCGCAATGCGGATTGCCGGCGTTTGCTTGCCGTTTCGACGTCCATTTCCAGCGCGAGCCCCGGGCTGCCTTCGGAAAGCTGCGCCGCCTGACGGGCTTGCGCGGGCGATTTGTCCGACTTTTCCCTGAGGATGCGCTCCACTTCCGAAATCGCGAGCGGCGCGAAGTGAAATTGCATGCAGCGCGAGAGGATTGTCGGCAGCAAGGAATAAGGTGAAGGCGCTGTCAGTATTAGTGTAGCGGAGCCGGGCGGCTCTTCCAGAATTTTCAGGAGGACGTTTTGTACTTCCCAGCGCATGGTGTCGGCGCTGTCGAAAATAAAGACGCGCCGCCGCGCCACCGGCTGGAAATAAGCCGCACGCTGTGCCGCGCGAATCTGTCCAATGCGCAACATCGGCCGCGCCACAGGATTTTTTAAACGCACGGGATCGGGCACAAGTGCCCAGACGTCGGGGTGACTTTGCAAAATCAGCGGCACGCGCTCGACCGTGGCCGCATCGGCACTTTCGCCGCGTTCGGCTAATCCTTGCTCGATCAGCCTCTGCGGTTCCGCAAGCCGGCTAATGCGTTTGCACGTCTCGCATTCGCCGCACGAATCGTCCTTCAGGCGTTCGCAATTCGCTGCCTGCGCGAAGAGCCGCGCGAGCGTGAATTTGCCGACTCCCGGCGGTCCGGAAAAAAGCAGGGCATGCGGCACGCGTTCGCTTCGAAGGGCGCCGCGCAGTGCGGCCACAATCCGTTCGTTACCAAGAAATTCCGAAAAGGGCATTGTCAGACGCGCTCCAGGCCGGTAAGCAGAGGACTCACGGCGGACAAAATATCTTTGGAAATCTCTTCCGGCATGCGCATCGCGCCGCGCGTTGCGTCAAAGCACTGAATCGTCGCCCATGGGCTTTGCTTCGAAAGCAGATCGTACATATCCGCCGCGTCTTCCAGATGGTGGATGCTAGATTCGAGGATGTCGTGTGTCGAGTCCGTGTAGGAACGCGACGACTTCTTTTTTACGAGCGATTGTGCCTCTTGCGGCGGCACGCGAAGATAAAGGACCAAATCTTCGCGCGGCAAGTCGTAGATGCCGTATTCCAGATGCTCGATCCAAGAGAGGAAATCCGCCCGCTTCTCCGCGGGCACGCGCGCCGTTTGATGCGCCAGGTTCGAAGCAACATAGCGATCCGCAAGCACGATCGCGCCGCGCTCGAGCGACGTCACGATTCTGGATTTCGCTTCGAAGCGATCCCCCGCGTAAAGCATTGCCGAAAAATGCGGATCCACTTTGTCGAGCGGGCCGAGTTCGCCGTTCAAAAATTGCCCAACCATTTTGCCGAACCAGGATTCGTATTGCGGGAAGCCCGTAGAGTAAATGGAATACCCACGCGAGGTTAACTCGTGGTGCAGCAGGCGCATTTGGGTGTTTTTCCCGCTGCCGTCGATGCCTTCGATTGCGATTAGCTTTCCGCGTTTGGTCATACGTGCCGAAATGGACTGCCGACAGTCTAACCGGAGAGGTTCGGCGTCGCAACGCCGCATGCTACGATAAAAATTTGATGATCGGCGCCGATGCCATTCGGGAAAACCTGCTGCGCGTGCGAGAGCGCATCGCGCACGCAGCCGAAGGTGCTGGGCGCCGCGCCGGGGACATTACGCTCATTGGAGTTTCAAAAACGCGTCCTGCATCTGACATACGCGACGCATTTGAAGCTGGACTCGTTCACTTTGGCGAAAATCGCGTGCAGGAATGGGAAGGGAAGCGCGGCGAAATTGCAAATCTATCGGCGCGCTGGCATCTCATTGGCCATTTGCAATCCAACAAAGCTGCACGCGCGGCTCGATTGTTTCATAGCGTAGATTCCGTGGACGACATCGCGCTGGCCGAGAGGCTTGATCGTGCTCGCGCCGAGCTTTTCCCAAACGAGAAACTGCGCGTCCTGATCGAAGTGCATATCGCCGGTGAAGAATCGAAAAGCGGTGTGGAAATTGCCGGTCTGCCCGAGCTAGCCGAGCGAATTCTTCGACTTCCAAACCTGTATTTTGCGGGATTGATGTGTATTCCGCCATTTCTCGAAAGCATCGACGAAGTGCGACCATATTTGCACAAACTGCGCGAGCTTCGCGATGCGCTGCAAACGCGATTGGGTTGCGACTTGCCCGTGCTCTCCATGGGCATGTCGCACGATTTCGAAGCGGCCATCGAAGAAGGCGCAACGGAAGTGCGCGTGGGCACGGCGCTTTTTGGCGCGCGGCAAGCGCCTTAGGCCGAACACCGTGCTCAACGTAAACGAACTGAATGGCACAGTGACATTCGCGGTCCGCGTGCATCCGCGCGCGAGTCGCGACGAGGTTTCCGGCGTCGTCGAAGGGGCGCTGAAAATTCGTCTCCGTGCACCCGCTCTCGAAAATCGCGCAAACGAGGCACTGTGCGAATTTCTTGCCGATCTTTTGAAAAGGCCCAAGTCGGCTGTTAGAATTCTGAGCGGCGAGCACAGTCGCACCAAGCGTGTCGCCATTGACGGCGTCACACGTCAGCAAATAGAAGCATTGCTGCTCTTTGAAGCCTGACGGCAGGGAACTGGCGAAAATGTCTTTCAATCTTTCGGAGATGCAGAGCGATTTGCGCGCGGCTGGGTTGCACGGCTGGCTCTTTTACGATTTCCGCGGCCGCGATCCCATCGCGCAGCGCGTACTACAACTTCCGCCGGGCATGCGCACACGCCGCTGGTTCTACTTCGTCCCCGCAAAAGGCTCGCCAAAAAAACTCGTCCACAAAATCGAGACGGAGTCGCTTGCGGCAGTCCCTGGCGAAACGCTTTATTACTCGGCGCAAGAAGAGCTGCGTGGCAATCTAAGAAAGCTCATCGGCCGCGCCAAAAAAGTTGCGATGCAGTATTCGCCGAAAAATGAAATTCCGTACGTTGCCATGGTGGATGCCGGAACAATCGAACTGGTTCGCTCGACGGGGGCAAAAGTCGTCAGTTCCGCGGACCTCGTCCAGAAATACGAAGCCGTCTGGTCGCCGGAGCAGCTCGAATCGCATCTTTATGCCGGCAAACATGTGGATCGTATCGTCGCGGAAGCATTTCAACTCGCCGCACGCGGCGTTCGCGAAAATCGGCCGCAAACCGAGCACGGCCTCAAGGAATGGATCCTCCAGCAATTCGCAGCCGTTGGACTCATGACGGAAGAGGGTCCCGACATTGCCGTCAACGCCCACGCCAGCGATCCGCACTACGGCCCGTCGCCGGAACGTCCCACGCCAATCAAGGAGGGCGACCTCCTCCTTCTCGATGTTTGGGCGAAGCGCAACACGCCAGGCAGCGTCTACTACGACATTACGTGGGTCGGCTATGTCGGCACAAAACCGCCAGAGAAGATCGCAAAGGTATTCCGCACCGTGCGCGATGCGCGTGACAAGGCAGTCGAGTTAATTCTCACCAGCATCGCGAAAGGTAAACCGTTGCAAGGCTGGCAAGTGGACAAAGCAGCGAGAAGCGTCATCGAAAAAGCCGGCTACGGAAAATATTTTTTCCATCGCACCGGCCACAACATCGGCACATCCGTTCACGGCAACGGCGCCAACATGGACGGAATCGAAACTCACGACGTGCGCCACTTGATTCCTGGCACCTGCACTTCCGTCGAGCCGGGCATTTATCTTCCCGAGTTTGGCATTCGCAGCGAAGTGAATGTTTACATCGGCCAAAAAGAAGCGCGCGTCACCGGCGCGATTCAGAAAGAGCTTCTGGCGTTGCTGGCCTAATATGGAAGAACCCGTCATCGAGCAGCCTCAACAGGAAGTCCAACCCGAGGAAGCGCAAGCTTCGGAGACGTCGCGCAGTGAGGATAAGCGCAAACTCTTGGCGTTCTTGATTGGCGTTGCCGCGTGGGCTGTTCCCGGCCTCGGGCACGCGCTGCAAAGAATGTGGGGACGCGCCCTTGCCGTTTTTCTGGCCGTAGGAGCCCTCGTCATGCTTGGTGCGGGTATGCGAGGCAATCTTTTTACGTCGCGCGGAGAAGACGCGTTCGCCGCACTCGGCTATTTTGCTGACCTCGGCTCAGGCAGCTTTTATTGGTTCGCCCGCCTGGCGGAGACCGCCGGTCCGGACACATCTCACTCCGCCGGCGATTATGGTACGCGCTTTCTCGCTACAGCTGGCGTCTTGAATCTCCTGGCTGCGCTGCACGCCTACGAAGCCGCGCGCGGGCGGAAGGCTTAGCCTGCCGATGACCGCTCCGCTCACGCATCTTCAATCCATGGTGCTTTTCGCGCTGATTATTTCTCTGGCGTTCGGTACGCTTGGCCGCCGGCGGCCTAAAGAGCGCCTGAAATATGCCGCCTGGTCTTTCTTTCTATTTCTCCTGATCGGCATCGCCATCGGCTGGGTGATGTATCCCTTTTCCCGTTGACCGGAGAATTCACCGCTTAAAAGGCAAACGGGAGAGCCAAAGGCCTCCCGTTTGCAGTGCTCCGTCTCTCCAAGGAAAATCAGCAAATATCAGCTGCAATTCTTCAGCGTTAGAATTTGCTCCAGCTGAACGAATTCAGCATGTAGTTTCCGACCGTGTAAGGCCTGTTCTGCAACCTCCGGTCGTAGTGAATCGAGCCATTGCCCACGTCCGTCAGGTTGCTCGCGACGACAGAGCCGTAGAATGCGCCGTTGCCGTTGAAGCTCACCGTGGCGTTCGGAGCATAAACAACCGCAGCGCTCGCGCCGTTTCCTGCAATTTTTATAGTCCCCGTTCCGGCATAGAGGAATTGCAGCATGGACGGATCGTAGGTCGGGTTGGAAAACCCATTGCCCGTGATGCTGATGGGGGTCGAATTGCCGGAGCCCGTGACATTGATGACCACTTTCCCATATTTTCCGGTGATCGGATCGGGAACCAGCTGAAACGTTGAATTGCCCGACAGAGAGAGGCTGTTGATGTTGTAGGTTCCGGGCTGAAGGCTCAGGGTCTTGTTACCGGACAGATTGATGTCGCCATAGTTTCCTGGGCCAATGGTTTGCGTGCCGTTGATGTCCGGGCTTCCTGCGGGTAGGGCTGGAAGCACGGGCGCAGGCATAGTTAGCGCCTGCGGCAATTCCACAATGCCGCCCGTGATGGCTGTCGTGCTTCCGCTCAAAGCAGTGACGTTACCGGCCGTGCAAGCACCGACGCCGGTCCGTGGCGTGGACAATGTTCCGTTGATTTGAACGTTGTTGCCGCTGTCGGACTGGTTCCCGTTTGTGCCTACGTTGCCGCCGTAACTTTGGAAAGTCGGCGTTGTCGTCGCCGAGCCGTCCGCATTGAGGGCCAGGCCGCCGGAATCATAGCTATCCGTATTTCCGTTTCCTGTGAAGCTGAGTGAGCCGCAACCGCTGTTCGTGGCGAATGCCGCATAAGCGAACGTGGGCGCGATTTCCCGCTCCATAATCGCGGTAACTTCGGCTTGTCCATTGCGGACTCCGGCGATGTCTCCGTGGGCGGTGATTTGCCAGGTTTGAATCATCGTGGGTGTCGTGCTTCCGAATGGCGTAATTTGAACCATAGACATCAGTTGTGCAGACGCCGAGTAATTGATCGTGTTCATGCCCGCACTCAGCGAATTGCCGGAGGAACTGCTATTCGTCGCCGTGTTGAAGGCAGACACTACGGCGCTGTCCGGATAGTTTGAGGTTTGGCCTGACATCGATGTCAACACGACATTGCCGCTTGCATTGGTCAGTGGATACACGTTTAGGCTGTACCCCGTTGTGGTGGCCGGCGGCACGTACGTAAACATCAGGTAGTTGGCCGCCGCGTTCAGCCCCGCTTCCGCGCCGTAGCGCGTTTGCGTCATCATTTTGTAGTTCGCGCCCGACCACGTTTCCGATTGCGCCAGGAACATCAGCGACGCTGCGGAAACGGAGAGCACGAGCAGTAGGATCAGGGCAAAAATGAGTGCGCTGCCTTTTTGATGGTTGGTTTTCATGCCAGTTTCTCCCTCTAAGAACTCTTATGGAAGCAATGCCGTAATGGTTGGCGGTGTCGGCTGTACACGGCTCAGTTGTCCCGCGCCGTCCAACTCCCAAGCGTTAAACACGTTTCTCGGCGAAACGTTCAACAACGCCTTTGTTTCCGTTTGAAATTGCTTGGAGGTCGGATCTTGATACTCCGTCTGCTCCGTCAGTGTGACTTCCACGTCGGTCACATATGCCCTGCAAGTTGGCCACGTTCCGGGGCATGTCCCGATGGTTTTTGTTTGATACTGGAAACAGGGGAAAGCGTTTCCGTTCTGATCCACCGGGTTCACCAAAAGATTGTTCAGCATGATCATGTCGCTGCTTACAGCCGGTTTTGACGCCGCATTCCATGCAATCTGATTTCGATAGAGAAATCCAGGTGCGGCCTGTGTCCCCGGGCTGCAGGTATATTCCACGTAAACCATGTTTCCGTCGCCGTTCACATCTCCGAAGAGCTTGAGGTGCGTGGCATCGGACCCGTTCGTCACGCTGGGCGGCACGATTCCGTATGCGAACGAACCCTGTACTCTGATTGGGGCTCCGATCGCGTGACTGTTGTTGAAGGTTGCAGTAATTGGGCTCGCGCACGGGTTTGAACAGGTAATTTGGACTGTTTCCTGTAGCGCGTTACCCAGTAGATCCGTTGTGTCGACAACGAGGTATTCCCCATTGTAAAGACCTGCGGCCGCGGTACTCGGGCTAATCCCGACGGACGCCGTCACTGGCGCGTTGACGACGACAACCGCCGTGTTCAAAGTCATCACCGCAGCAGCCGTGCCCGTGGAGTTCAGCGGCGGCGAGACTCTCCCCGCCTGCCCGATCTCCTGCTGCAGCAATTCCGTCGCGCTGCGCACGCTGGTGTGCATTTCGGTCCGGTTTGATATCGTGCCCTGTGTTCTCGTCATCTGGATCGTCCCGTACAGCACGATCGCTCCCACCGCCAGCAGCACCGCCATGGCGACAAGAGTCTCCAGCAGCGTGAAGCCCGCTTCTTTCGTACCTGCCTTGCGATTTCTTTCTGCCTTCAACATAAAATCTCCTCAAAAGGGGTACGACTTAAGGGACACTATCGTCGCGTTCGGCGGCAGAGCCATCTTTCCAACTCCGGCCCGCGCCTGGCACTTCACGGAAATTTGCTTCAGTCCAGTGCTTCCCGCCGGCACGCTGATCTGCCACACGCGGATGTATTGCCAGCTTGCCGTCGAAGCCACGGGATTTCCGCTGTTGTCCACGTAGTCCACGTAGCCTGCGACCGGCGCAGTGATGCTGAGACTTCCACCCGTCGAAGCGGTTGGGATTGCAGCGTTCAAGTTTGTGCAACCAGCGAGCCCCGGCCCTGTCGCCGTCACCAAGGCAGGGAAGACAGTCGTGTCGGTTTGACTGTCGCAGAACGTGAGAGCCAATAGCTGTTCCATCTTGTCCTGCGCGTACTCGGCGGCACGCGCTTGCAGATGGCCCTGGTTTTCCGTGGTGGCCAGCGAAATCGCGGCCAGCGACATTACGCCAACGGCCACAATCAGCAGCACCAAGAGCGCGATCATTGTTTCCACCAGCGCCATACCTGCTTGAGCTTTTCTGCGATTGCTTGAGAAATTCTTCTTGTGCCTGTTCATAAAATATTCCTTAACGGCGCATCCAGCTGGTCGTTGAAGAGGGCGATGACCAAATTTGAACCATGCCCGGAGCGCGCACCGTCAGCCCCCACACGGACCGTGTATCGGTGATGTAGAAGGCGTCCCTTGCTCCCGAAATGGGGGCGTTCGTCGCTGGATCGATTGGAATACCGCGGGAATTGAAAACAATGCAGGCCGTGCTGGCGATATCTCCGCCACCGCTGTCTTTGCAGGCAGCCGCTTGCTGGATCGTCGTCTGGGGATTCGGACTCCCTGTGCTGACGCCGCCAATACCGAAAGACACGTCTATCGAAAGCGGCAGCGCCGGGCTCGTGCCTGCCGTGCAGGCATGCGCCGTATCGCCGTCTGTCTGCCAGCACCCGGCTCCACCGTTGCCTGTTTTGTTCCAAACTTCAAGGTGATACGTGTTTGCCGCCAGGTCCGCGTAAGCGCGCGCGCGTGTGAAGTCCGCCGCCGCGCGCATCTTGGCCTGCGCGACAACTGCGTTCAGGTTGCGCATATCTCCCGAAATGCGCATGTACTGCACCGTTCGCCGGTAACCTGGAATCGCCAGAGCGGCTAGAATCATAATGATTGCCACGGCGACGATCAGCTCCACGATGGTGTATCCGCGTTGCGCTTGTGCCTTTCGATTCACGATTTTTTCCTTCATCACTTCCGTTCCTTCGTGCACGAATTGAATTCCAAACCTCAAACCCGGGTCAATCTTGCCCTTGAAATTGCAGGTTCCTCGCCAACTGAACCAGTCTGCTAACATGTGTAAATACAATAAGTTACAGGAAGTAGCGATTGGGGATATCCAGGGTCAACTGGGGAGTTGGGTGAAAAGGTTACAAATCGGGCCATTGTTTTGTGAGGGGTCGCAGATTGCCATTGGGTCAGCGCCAGCCGTCAAGGCCACTCAGTCTAGCCAAATCCAATCCGTGAGCGCCTCATCTCGCGGAAATCTAACTGCAAAGCGGTCTAAATCGGACGAATATCGCGCATTCAGCAGCACATCGGATCGCGCTACGCTCGACAGATTTTTTCCGCGAATGTTATGATGGATTTGTCGGGCCGAAGTAGCTCAGTGGTAGAGCAGCCGATTCGTAATCAAGATTCCCTCTAACGCAGGAAAACGTTCCCTAACTATACCTAACAAAATCAATTGGATGGACGCTTCTGTCTGCTGAGTCCGTTTGCTTGCATTTGCTTGAATTTGGGGCCGTTGATGGCAGTTTGATGGCAGTCTAGAATCTCGAATTTGTCCGCACAGCGTCCCGTGAAAATAGGTCTCGAAATCTCGAACCACTGCCGTACAGGGCACGCAGGGGGCGCCGTTTCGAGACCCGCCACGTCCGCCAACCGTCCCTCCCTGCATTTCAATCATCAGGTGAGTGTGACGGCCATACCACGCAGCCTCGTGGGCCACGGTAAACTCGGTCGTCTTCCGCTTGGTACCGCTCCCGCACTCAGACGTCGGAATACATCCATAAACTGAGACCTCTTGTTAGTAGGCTGAGCGCGACGCGCAATCTGCTTCGGCAATTTCCGTATCGACGATTTGCCAAGAACGCCTGGCTTTGTAACACAGATATGACCATGGTACAATGACCATAGCTATAAAGGAGTTTTAGGATGAAGAAGATGGCAGCGGGCGCCTTCAAGGCAAATTGTCTTGCAGTCATGGACGACGTTCAGGCCAAGCACGAGACCATCGTGATCACTAAACACGGTAAGCCGGTAGCCAAGCTCGTCCCGGTCGAGTCCCAAGGCGATGATATTTTCGGTTTTCTTCGCGGGAAGGTTACGATCACCGGCGATGTGGTTTCCCCCACGTTGTCGCGGCGCGAATGGGGCAATCTCAAGTGATTTTGCTCGACACGCACGTTGTGCTTTGGCTGACTACGGACCCCGCCAATCTATCGGTCAAAGCCAAGTCAGCCATCGAGGATGCACGCAAGAATGGGGACGGTTTGGCAATTTCAGACATCACTCTCCTAGAGCTGGCGACACTCGCGAGTAAGGGCCGCATCCACCTCGGTATCACCCTCGAATCCTTCCTGCGGGAAGTCGAGGCCCGATTTGTCGTGCTACCGATCAGTGGTCGTGCGTGTGCGCGCGCCATGGGATTTCCAACGGCTTATCCCAAAGATCCAGCGGATCGCATTATCGGGGCCACCGCACTGGTCGAGGGGCTTTCTCTGATTACAGCGGACCGTCAGATCCATCGCTCCAGAGTGGTTAAGACGATCTGGTGAGAAGAGCATCAAAGACGTGGATTAGCCCGTAGTTTTACCGGGGCCCTCAAACGTGGAGATTGTTGACTATCACTAGGAGCATCGCTATGGCATTGACCGCCATCCATCCGTGTAAACACCTGGCTGAAGAACTGGAAGCACTCGATATGAGCGCGGCTGAACTGGCGCGAAAGATCAACGTGCCGACCAATCGCATCACGCAAATCTTGAACGGCACGCGCCATCACAGGCGACACGGCCCTGCGCCTTGCTCATTTCTTTGGCACGAGCGCGCAGTTTTGGCTGAATCTACAGAGCCTCTACGACCTGCGGCTCGCCCAGGAGAAGGCAGGAAAATCCATCAAGGCACTTCCCACGCTAAAACGGCGCGAGCTCGTCCACGCATGAAGGGTTAACGCGAGGAATTCCGGGAACGACGGACCTCGGCCTGAAAACTGGCAAGCTCCTCGATCCCCATTTCCCAATTAGCATCCAATGCTCAGCACTTGCGCCCCCATGCTAGCGCTTGGTAGCGGGGAACTGAAGACCGAAACAGTCTACCCGGGTCGCAAGAGGTCGGCGTCATTATGTAACTCTCGGCCAGATCGGCAGTAGAATCTGTTTGACATGCCTGCTGAAGTGAAGCTCGAGCTGATCATTGAAGCCCTCGAAATGGCCGACGATTCGGTCTCATCCTATCTGGATGTAGAAACAGGCGAAGTGCGTTCGATAACGGAAGAGGAGTTCGAACTAGGAGAGGATCCACAGACAGTCATCGAAGAATTGCCAGACTGGCAACGTGAGGCGGTCAAACTCGCGCGGAGCATTCAGGAACAGGAGGGCAAGCGATACCTGACGCTACCTGACAAGTTCGACGTCCACGAGTGGGCCATCATGGATCGCTTCTCCGAAACACTGAAAGACGCACGGTTGCGGAATGATTTCCATGACGCCATTCGCGGTGCAGGCGCCTTCCGCCTATTCAAACGCCTACTTACGGAATACAACTTGTGGGACGCTTGGAATCGGTTTAAGCAAGTCGAACTTCGGCAGATGGCCATCCAATGGTGCGAAGAGAACGGCATTACCTTCCGTCAGCTTTAACGGAGGTGGAAGAGCATCGATACACGTCCGGTGAGACTAGATACAACCGCGTGAGCTGACGGCACCGTCTCAACAGGGGGAACTTGAGGCACTTCTCCGGTAATCCGACTTAGTCCTAGTCGCTTGTTTTTCAATGAGAGAGCCGGGCGAGGCTATCCTCACTACGATAGGCAGAACAAGCTGATGAGATCGACAAGATCATTTTCCTCTCGGGACAACCACTCAGGTGAAGCCGACGACGAGGCTCCAGACGAAGAAGGTGCGGCGCCTCATCGTTGTTTTTGATCTTTCGGCTTCATCTCGTGCTGTGATTCTACGCATCGCTCGTGGCTAAAAAGCAGAGGGGGCGGGCTCCTCGAAGATTAGGTGCTTGTCCATGTCGAGCATTTGTTTGCGGTATTGGCGGAGGGCGAAGAGAGCAGCGGCGAGCAGGGGAACAAACCAGATGGCTTGCCACGGGCTGAGGATCGACCAATGCTCCTCCTGGGGAAGGTAGTCCGTGAAGAGGAAGAAGCCGAAGAGGTAGGCGACGAAGATGAGGCCGGAGTGGCTTTGGAACGGCGGATAGGAACAGGTGAAAGGAATCTTGCGAAAGCGAATGAGCACGGTTTCGACGAGCAGGATGGTGCCGACGATCAAGATGGCTGAATGAAGTAGAGCAGTGGTCCATCCCCAGAAAAATAAAACGGAAAGAAAAGCGGTAGGGACCAGCCAGGGCAGCGAAAACAAAAGGAGAACACGCCGGGCAATGGGTCTGGCGTCCTGCTGGCCGGGATCGAGCCAGAAGCGAAAGATCCAGTTAGCACGCAGGTCAGCGGGGAGTTCGAAGGCGAAGCGAATTCCGACTATGACGCAGTAGGCCAGAATGAATGGAACGGACAGGAATTCAGCGGAAGGGGCTTGACCGGTAACAAGCGAGTGAAGGCTGGACGTGGAGGAGAGCGTTTCCGCGGAGAGGACTAATCCCAGGGCAGCAAAACCCAAGAGGATTTGGAGATGGCCATCGCTTCGCAAGAGCGTTCTGGCCACGAAGTGGTAGCAGGCGCGTTGTGGAGCGGTGCGAATGATCGCCTTGTGAAGGGGTGCCAACAGCAGGAAGGAACGGCGCAAGCTAGGCAAGGGACCGGCATCGGCCATTTCTGGGATGCGGATAAACGATCTGCGGAAACTGAGTGCGTAGGCGACGAAGGCTATGAGGACGGTGACGCCCACTGCAGATAAGGCCGCCCTGCTTATTTTTGCGGCGAAGGGATCGGTGCCTTGGAGCCAAATGGTTCGCGCCAAGCCTAAGAAAGAGACAGGCGGCAGCAAGGCGATTTTGTGCGCGGTTGGCACAGGGACTTGCGTGAGCAGATAAGGCACGGTGAAGCTGGTGGCGATGAGCGCGAGGAGGACGGTGGCGACGAGGAAGCGAACCGCGTGAGAGACTCGGCGCAAGAGCGCGGCAGGGAGAAGGGCCATCAAGCTTCCGGCGAGAGCAAAGACGGCAAAGAAGCTGAAGGCGCTGGCGGTGAAGACGGCCACGGCGTGGCCGAGAGTAAAGCGAATCCACACGGCGAAGAAATTTTGCGACCCAACGACAGCGATGGGGAATAAGATTAAGGAAGCGGCATTGACGACGATGGTGAAGAGAGCGGCGAGAGCGAGGATGGCGGACAGGTTGGCGAAGAAAATGGCGCGCAGGGAAAGCGGCAGCGGAACGAGGTTGGCGTAGTCGCGGCGATCGAGAAAGAGGGCGTCCCAGCGCCAGAGAGCGGCGGCTCCGGTGACGGTGAGGGAAAGCACGAGGAAGAAATATTCGTCGGGCATGGTGGCGGTATACGGATCGAAGATCAGATTGCCTCGCAGATAGCGAATCAGTGAGCTATATTTTTCAAGCATCAGAAGCGAGACGAGGATGCCGGGCATGGCGAGCATGATTACGATCACGCCGATGCCAAGGTCGAGTTCGCCTCCACCGGGTTCGCCTCCACCGTGGAACATGCGCGTCACGCAGAGACGGAGAAGGCAGCCGAAGGGGGTTCGGGAGAAGGCCTGCCAGCGGGTTTGCAGGAATTGTTTCATTTATTTACGGATCGATCTCACGTGGAGACGACCACGTCGGCGATTTCGTTTGCCGTCCTAGCGACGTCTTTATCCTCGACGAGCTGCAGGAAAACTTCTTCCAGGGACGATGTGCCGATGCGTTCGCGGACTTCGCTGGTTGCGCCGTGGGCGATGACACGGCCTTTTCTTAGAACGATCAGATGGGTGCAGACTTTCTCCACGACTTCGAGGATGTGCGAACAATAGAAGATGGACTTTCCGCGGGCGCTGAAGGCTTGAATGAGGTTTTTGATGATGAGAGCGGAAGTGACGTCGAGGCCGGAAAGAGGCTCGTCCAGAATGAGCAGATCGGGATTGTCCATGAGAGCGGCGATGAGGAGGATGCGCTGGCGCATTCCTTTGGAATAGGAGCCGAGGGAAACGTGGCGATGCTGCCAGAGGGAGAAAAGCTCAAGGAGGGAATTGATTCTGGAGTTTTTGCGGGAATCGGGCATGCCGCGGAGCGTTCCCACCATGTCGAGGTATTCCTGGCCAGTGAGATAAGGATAGAGATTGGCTTCCTCGGGGACGTAGCCAAGACGTTTGCGGTAGGCTGCGAGCTCTTTGTGGATGTTGTGACCATTGTGGGTGACTTCGCCGTCTGTGGGCTCGAGGAGGCCGGTCAGCATTTTTACCGTGGTGCTTTTCCCAGAACCGTTGGGACCCAAGTATCCGAGAACCTGGCCTGGCTCGAGGGTGAAGGTTACGTTTTGCACGGCGGGAACGGAACCATATAATTTGTAGAGTCCCTGTGCTGCGAGCATCGGGCCTTCCTTGCTGCGATTGGACAAGTTACGGCCGGGGTTTGCGGACAGTTGGTTGGACACCGCGGAGTTGGGTCTGGTTCCAAGCAAACGCGAAAGGTACCAGACGAAATAGGGTGCATTCCTGTAGTGTGACGGGAAGTATGCGCATATGGGACGGCGAGTTAGCCGTCCAGCCTCCTCCGGAGCAAGCCGGGCGAATCAGTCACGCTGGACGATTAACCGTATGAAGTCCTGGGACGGGGCGTGCGATTTTGTATCTTGGGTTGGCCGATTTGGTCAACACTGCGGCGTCACATGGGATCCTTAATAGCTGGCGGTCATTTCCGTGGAGTCGGCAAGTGAAGGCAAGCGATTTGAGCGTCGGCGCTCAGCGTAACGTGGTGAAGGATGAATGCTGCGCCTGGACTTGCTGCGTCATGGTAGGCGATCCTGGGAGCACCCGAATTTGGATCGGCAATGTTCGGCTTGAGGGCATTTCAAGGGGCGACACGGAGCATAGTTTTTATGCCAGTGAAACGTGGTGTTGCGACTTACGATCGCAATCGGGTGGCTGTGGAGCTGGCGGGACTTGCTTTTGGGTCGAGCTACGACTCATTTGTCCTCTATCATTCTGTCGTTCGAGCCTTCTGGCAGTTGGACGGGTTTGCTAGACGAGAAGACCTGCAAACCCAAGAACTTGCGAAAGAAATGGGACAAAGATAAACTCACTTCAGTGCGTTTCGCTCGTCTGCTGAGCCGCCCGATTCTATAAAGGTACTCAACGAAAGGAGAGAGGCGCTCTTACAGCGAATCGTGACAATCGCCACCTGGAGAACGTCACTCGGTCGTTCCGGGCGCGCTGAGGAAAGCCAAGCGAGAGTCGGACTACACAGCGCCGATTTCGGATGCGAGTGATGGCAGTTTGCTGGAAGTTTGATGGCAGTTGGGCGAAAATAGGTTTGGTAGGGCAATAAGTCTTTTATTATCAAGGGCCGAGGTAGCTCAGTGGTAGAGCAGCCGATTCGTAATCGGCAGGTCGTGGGTTCAACTCCCACTCTCGGCTCCATTTCACCCAGGTCCGGCCCCTCACCCATATGTCAGGCCGATCACCCACTAGTTGATATCCGCATTTTCTGTTGCTACTGAAAACTTAGGAACTGGAAATCTCGAAAACATGATCCTATTTCAGTAAGCTACTGCCACTCGACATTTGCTACCCCGAGAGTTACGATGCGGCTCCACCGGTAGGCTATGTTTCCGGTTGCAGGGAGAATTTGTCATGAATTCCGTGCTGGATCTAAGAAGAGAAGTCCTGCGGCTTGCGAAAATACAAGATCGGGCTGTTTGCTTGCGGATTCCGCAACTGGCGGCGTTTTATAATTTAACGGAACGCCGTGTGCGCGAGGAGTTTGCCGATCTCGCTGAAAAGAAGCTGATAAGGCTCAGCAGTTGGGACGGAAAACAGTTGCGCGACATCTCGAGCTGGTCGAGCCCTCAAGAATTCGTCCAGTCTACCTGTGATGCTGGGCATGTTCATATCGGCCTCGGCTCATCCAATCCTGTGGAATAAGGAACTGGTTCGGGGTCCTAACCCCAGTTTCTCAATTCGTTTGCAGATTCACGTATTTCCCGTAGACCCACCCTTGCTTTCCGTCTGCCGCTTGCACGTGATAGTACCCGTTTGTCTTGCCGGGCTCGAGCAGCGTTACCTGGTCGCCCTTATGGATCGTTTCTATTGCCATATGGGCAGTCGAGGCGTCCGGCCTGAGATTCACATTCCGCGACGCCACGGCAGTTTGCGCTGGCGGCGGCGGAGGCGTCGCGCTAAATACATCTTCCAACAGAGCAGCGAGTCTCAGACTCGCCAGCGCGAGCCGCTTGTCTACGACTTGAATTTGCGCGTTGTAATACGCGTCGTCCAGCACTCCGCCGTCGTCCAGCCAAGCTGCCTGACTTAACGCATGCGATTCGTTCGCCCAGTCTTCCGGATTGCCGCTCGCCGTCATATGGTTCGCCGCGATGAGTGTCTGCAGGTGTTGCACATAAGCATTCACGTCCATGCCCGTGTGAATGATCATCCCGCTGTCCCACGCGGAGTGAAGATTGCATGGCCGCGTCCCGCATTGCGTCGAGCCAAACTCGGTGATGTGGTTGTCGTTTCCGCCCCGCGCGTCGCCAATCGCATGAAATGGCTGATGGATATCGCCCACAAAATGAACGATGAATTTCAGCGCCTCCTGGCGTTCCGTCGGCGTCTTGGTCGTGTCGGCCAGAACTTGCTTGAAAAATGTAATTCGATCGACGACGCAGTTCATGTGATCCGTCGCTGCCCCCGGATGCTGCGTATCATTTGGCAAGAAGCAATCGCGGCCGTCGTCAAACGTCGCCACATTCCGCGGAGTATCAACGAAATGCCAATTGTAAGTTTCCGGGCGCGCGTTGCGGATTTGGTCCGCCCAGTTGGAAACCGAAGCCAGCGTTACATTACCCAGAACGCCCTGAAAACCGGTTTTCGCCTTGTCGCTGAGCATCGACTCCGCCAAAGTTCCTATCACCTCATGTCCTTCCGGCCCCCAAGCCTGCACTGACGCAGGAACGAGGACTAGGAGCGTGGCCACAGCCACACAAAAGAATCTTTTCATTGGGAAATTCCTCACGCTGCGTTTCTGGGAGAGAAACTGACGGGATACTGCCGGCCCTCTCGATACTTAATCACTACGAAGCAGTCCCGTCAAGAGAGAAATCGCGATCGAACTCGCGGAACGTCTACGGTTTTTTCTGCTGCTGTTTTTGCAATTGCTTCTCAGCCTCTGCAAGGGCTTTACGAAACTCTTCCACTGCAGGTACATCCGGCGACCGCAGTCCATTCTTTGCAACATAGCGCCACAGCGGCGCTCGATTGAGCGGGCTTTCCACTGTTCCGTCGTAAACCGCAAACGAGTCTTCCCCTTCACCAACCTCCACTTGCGGATGAGGGCTTGTGGACGCCGGGTCGTTCTGCGTCCCATCCGGCGGTTGCCCTTTCTGCCCCCCAATGCGAATCCCGTCATCGTTCGGTTGCAAAATAACGGGCCTGTTGTTCGGTGAAGTTCCGCCAATCGTCGGTTGAACCAGCTTTCCGCTGCCCTTGCGGATCACGATGATAAGATCGGCAGTCACTGTGCTTACCACAGGATTCAATCGGCCCCATTTTGCCAAGGCCTTTTCCACGTCTTCTTGCGCGGTCTTGTTTGCCAATGGAGCCGAGGGCGAAATTCCCGCATCCGGGTCAATGAGTACGACAGCCGTGCGCGCGTTCAACACGGTAGGCGGAAGCACAGGCTTTTTCTTTTCGTTCCCGAACGCAGAATTGGCCACTAGCAATAGGACAGCGGCCATGACCAAAGATTCCCGGCGCATGAGGTCCTCCGTGCAAACGTAACCCCAACTCTAGCTGAAAATGGGACGCGCGAGCGCGAAACTTCGTTCCACGGCGTTTCCCCGCATGCAAATCCTTCTCGTTTTCCTGCACAATAAGTTCCCGTGTTTGCTTCGCGCACCAACTGGAACCTCACGGAAAACCGCCTCGCGCTGGCGCTCGCCGAGCATCGTCGCGATGGCCGCCCGCTCCTCGATTTGACTCTTTCGAATCCCACCGAAGCCGGATTTGCCTACGACGAATCCACGATTCTCTCCGCGCTGCAAAATTCCGCTTCGCTCTCCTATGAACCCGCGCCGCAGGGCTTTCTCTCCGCGCGCGAAGCTGTCGCAAACTACTACGCCGGAAAAAATACCCACGTCTCTCCCGGCAATCTCTTTCTCGCGACCAGCACCAGCGAAGCCTATTCGTATCTCTTCCGCTTGCTCTGCAATCCCGGCGACCAAGTGTTGATTCCAAGTCCAAGTTATCCGCTCTTCGATTTTCTTGCCGGCCTCAACGACGTTCGTCTTGTCCGTTACCCGCTCCTCTATGACCACGGCTGGCAGCTCGATTTTTCCTCTTTCGAACGCGCCATCACTCCGCGCACTCGCGCCGCCATCGTCGTTCATCCCAACAATCCCACGGGCCACTACGCCAAAGCCGAGGAGCAAACACAACTCTCTGCACTCTGCGCGAAGAATAATCTCGCTCTCATCGCCGATGAAGTTTTTCTCGATTTTGCAATTCAAGGTTCCCCTGCGAATTCATTCGCAGCACAAGTCGGCGCGCTTACGTTCGTTCTCAGCGGTCTTTCAAAACTCTGCGGCTTGCCTCAAATGAAATCAGCGTGGGTCGCTCTCTCCGGCCCCGAAAATCTCAAACACGAAGCCCGCCAGCGCCTCGAAGTCATCGCCGATTCGTACCTCTCAATGAACGCGCCTGTGCAACACGCTCTCCCCGCTTTGCTCGCCACTCGCGCGCAATTCCAAGCGCAGCTCCTCGCTCGCGTCCGCGCTAATCTCGCCGCGTTAGATGATCAGCTCTCGGCGCAACGCAACTGTTCGCGCCTCGCTTGTGAAGCCGGCTGGAACGTCGTCCTCCGCGTTCCTGCCACGCGTTCCGACGAGGACCTCGCTCTCGATTTGCTCCGCGAGAAAAATGTCCTCGTCCACCCGGGCCATTTCTACGATTTTTCTCAGGATGGTTTCTTGGTTTTGAGCCTGATTACCAGCGAGAAAGATTTCGCTGAAGGTGCGCGCCGCTTACTTTCTTTTCTTTCCAGTTAGAGCAAGCAGGGAATTACGAGTGGGATTCCGCGTGTTGTATTTCCGCGTGCCGGCCTTTGCCGCCCGGAACAATCGTTCGCACAATCACGTATAACAACGGAATAAAAATCAAATTCAGCGTCGTCGCGGCAATCATTCCGCCGAACACGGTCGTCCCCACGGAAATGCGTCCAGCCTTTCCCGCCCCGGACGCCAGCACCAGCGGCACAACACCCAGAATAAACGCGAAGGACGTCATCAAAATCGGCCGCAACCGGATCCGCGCCGCTTCCACTGCCGCATCCGCAATGGATTTCCCCTGAGCGCGCAGTTGTTCTGCAAACTCCACAATTAAAATCGCATTCTTGCTCGCGAGCCCAATCAACATCACCAGCCCGATCTGGCAATAAACGTCATTTTGCAAACCACGCAAATATTGCCCGCCCACTGCGCCGAGCAGCGCCACTGGCACCGCCAGCAGCACAATGAAAGGCAGCACAAAGCTTTCATACTGTGCCGCGAGCGTAAGGTAGACGAACACCAGCCCCAGTCCAAATAGCGCGAGCGCCTTGGAGCCGGATTCGAGCTCTTCCAGCGTCAGACCGCTCCATTCATACCGCATCCCCTGCGGCAGATACTTCTTCGCCATACCTTCCATGTCTCCAATCGCTTGCCCGGAGCTGCGTCCAGGCGCCGGAGAACCACTAATTTCCGCCGAGCGGAACAAATTGAAATGGCTGATCACTTGCGGCGTTGCCGTTTGCTCCAGCGCCACCAGATTGTCCAGCGGGATCATCTTTCCGGTGTCAGACCGCACGTAATACTCGCCGATATCTTTTGCCGTGTTCCGGAATTTTCCTTCGGCTTGTATGTAAACGCGATACGCCCGGTTGTTGAAATCGAAATCGTTCACGTACACCGACCCCATATAAACCTGCAGCGCGTTTGTGATTTCGCTCAACGGAACTTTGAGGCTTTTCGCTTTTTCCCGGTCGATTTTCACCAAGTATTGCGGATCGTTTGCGGTGAACGTCGTGAAGAGTCCCGTCAATACGCCGCTCTGATTCCCCGTCGCCGAAAGCTGGTTTGCGGCATTTGCCAGCCCCTGCAAAGAGTTGCCGCTTGGATCCTGTAACTCGAACTGAAAGCCGCCCAAACTCGAAGTTCCGGAAACCGCCGGGGGGTTGAGCGGAAAGAGCAGAGCTCCTTGCACTCCGGCAAGCGGCCCGCGCAACCGCTCGATGACCGCCGCTGCGCTATGTTCTTCGCCTTTCCTCTCTTCAAAGGGCTTCAACGCAATAAAGATCATGGCCCGATTTGGCGCGCTTCCCGCGAAGCTGAATCCCGTGACGGAAAACGTTCCTTCCGCTTCGGGCACTTTGGTCAAAAATTCTTCCGCTTTGGCGCACACTTCCCGCGTGTAATCCAGAGATGCGCCTTGTGGCGCGTTCACAATTACCATGAACCAGCCCTGGTCTTCTTCCGGAATGAAGGATCTGGGCACGCGCTGATACACCCAGTACGTCAGGCCAAGCGTTGCCAGAAAGGCCATCGCCGCCGCAAACTTCCAGTTCAAGACTCCCCGGACCGTGCTCTGATACGCCTTCGTTCCTTTTTCTACGATCTTGTTAAAGGCGCGGAAAAACGCTCCTTGTGCGCGCTCGCGATGATGCCCCAGGAAAATCGCGGAAAGCGCCGGCGTAAGTGTCAACGCATTGAACGCCGAAATCGAAACAGAAAAGGCGATGGTCAGCGCAAATTGCCGGAACATGATGCCCGTCGTTCCGGGGAAGAGCGCCACCGGCACGAACACGGCAACCAGCACGAGCGATGTCGCAATCACCGCGCCCGCCACTTCTTTCATCGCCACGGATGCTGCATTGTGCGGCTCCGTGATTCCTTCCACGATGTGCCGCTCCACGTTTTCGATCACGACAATCGCGTCGTCCACCACAAGTCCGGTCGCCAGCGTGATGCCAAACAGCGTCAGCGTATTGATCGAAAATCCGAACGCCTTCACGAAAATAAACGTTCCAACGAGTGATACAGGAATCGTGATTGCCGGGATGAACGTGCTTCTCCAGTCCTGCAAGAAAACATAAATAACGATAATCACCAAGGCAATGGCTTCGAGCAGCGTGATCAGCACGTCCCGAATTGATTCGCCGATCACCAGCGTCGTGTCGAAAGCAACCGCCGCATGAAGTCCCGGTGGAAAGCTTTTGGACAGGCGTGCAAGCTCTTCCTTCACTAAGCGGTCGACGTCGAGCGCGTTGGCGCCTGGCAATTGCGTCACCCCGATGCCCACGGCTTCGTGCCCGTTGTACCGCAGAACAGAGCCGTAGTCTTCCGCGCCCAGCTCGGAGTGGCCGACGTCTTTCAAGCGCACGATCGTTCCATCCGCGCCCGTTTTCAAAATAATGTTGTCGAATTGGCTCGCTTCCGTCAGCCGGCCAATCGCGCGCACGCTCACTTGATACGCCTGGCCGGGAGGCAGTGGCGGCACTCCGATTTGACCGGCCGCAACCTGGACGTTCTGTTCCTGCAGAGCGCCAAGAACATTCGTCGCCGTCAGTCCCCGCTGCGCCAGCTTCGCCGGGTCGAGCCAAAGCCGCATCGCGTACTTCCGCTCTCCAAAAACGAATACGTCGCCGACACCTTTTACGCGCTTAATCGCATCTTTGACGTAGATGTCCAGGTAGTTGCTCAGAAACAGGCTGTCGTACTGGCCCTCCGCGTAAGCGCCTGCTCCCAGAACGAATCCACTCGCCTGCTTGGTGATGATGACACCGGTGTTCTTCACTTCGTTCGGCAAACGCCCCAGCGCTTGATTCACTCGGTTTTGCACGTCGACTGCCGCCAGGTCCACGTTGCGCGTCACGTCGAACGTCACAGTAATTTGGCTGGTGCCGTCGTTGCCGCTCGACGACGTAATGTATTTCATCCCCGGCACGCCGTTGATCGTTTGCTCCAGCGGAATCGTCACCGCCGACTCGACCGTCTGCGCGTTCGCGCCGATATAACCGCTGCTCACCACGACTTGCGGCGGAGCGAGCTCCGGAAACTGCGCGATGGGCAGCGTCGGGATCGCGATCGCGCCGCCCAGCACGATCAGCAGCGCGCACACCGTCGCAAACACCGGTCTTTCGATGAAAAAGTCAACGAACACGGTTAGCTTGGCCTCAGACCTGTAATTTTTTTCTTACAATTTCTGGAAATCAGTGTGTCGCAGGTTTACTGTCCGCTGGAGCCGCAGTCTGCTCCGCAACCGGCATTCCGTCCTGCATAAATTGTGTCCCCGACGTGATAATGTGTTCGCCGCCCTGCAATCCGCTCAGGACCGGATAGTCGTTCCCCAGCGGGTCGCCCAATTTCAGAAGCTTTTGCCGCGCAAACGTCCCGTTCGATTCTTTCGACGCCACAAACACAAAAAACTCGCCGTTGATCCGAACCACGGAAAGAACCGGCACCAGCGGCCCCTGATGCACGCCCCACGTTATTTGCGCGCGCACTTGCTGCGCGATGCGCAATTTCTCCGCCGTGTTCGGCACGAGCGCCTTCGCCAGCACCGTCTGCGTGTCCGTATCCACTTGGGGCGAAACGAAGGTCACGCTCGTTTCCCCCAGGGTTTTCTGATTCTCATCCACCAGCTTCACCGGCAATCCCACCTTTAAATTCTTCGACCGGTCCACAGGCGCGTAGATATACACCTCCAGCGCGCCCGGCTCATCGACCGTCGTCAGCAGCGTCGCCACGCTCACGCGGTCGCCCACGTGCACCGGAATGTCGCCGACGATTCCATCCATCGGCGAACTCACTTGGTAATATTTCAGTTCCACTCTTTGCGTGCGCACTTGCTCTTCTAGCGCACGCAGTTGCGCATCCGCCGCGTCGTAAGCCGTCTGCGCATTGTCGTATTCCGCTTTGCTGATTACGCCCGCGTCGTAAAGTTTTTTCGCGCGCTCCAGCGAAATCTGCGCGTATTTCTTGTTTGCTTCCTGTGCTGCTCGTGCCGCTTCTTGGCTGCTCACCGTCGCTTCCTGCTTCAGCGGATCGATTTGCAGCAGTGGTTCGCCCAGCTTCACGTGGTCACCGGACTTCACAAAAATCTTTACGATTTGCCCTTCCACTTGCGGGTTGATCGCGGAAGAATGACGCGACTTCAGCACGGAAAGAAATTGGCTGGTGTCCGGAATTTTTTTGACTTCGGCCACCTGAACTTGCACGGGCATGGGCCCGCCTCCGGCCGCTGCTGCGTTCGAGCCGGATTTGTTCCCGCAACCTGCGCCAGCCGCCCCGAGAAAGCCCGCAAACACTACGAGCACAACCTGGAATTTGTCGTGGAAACAGGGTTTCTTTATAAACTGCATGGTATTGCGTGTCCTTTTCAACTTAGGCCAAGCATTTTACGACACGGATCCCCTTTTCCGAACAGATGTTTGGGGAGACCGGAAGGTTAGACGGGGTGTAAGTCTTTTTGTTTCTTGTCAAAGCAATGGAATTCTCGAAGATAGGGCGAAGTGCGATGAGGACAATCCTACGCTCCTAAAAATAAAGAATTTAGATGGATTCCTGCGGTTTAGTAAAAATCGTCCGATTTAATCTCTTTGCTGTTCAATCCAAGCTGCAGTAACTCTACGCTGTTCGACCGGTCGAACACTTTGCCCGGAAAGAGCCGCTTGATCACCAGCCGGAACACGCCAAAAATCAGCCCTGCCAGCGCGGCAAATATGCAAAATCCCGCCGCTGCAAAGAAGACCGTCTTCAGAACCTGAAACCAAGGCGGATCGGTCAGCGTCTGCGAAGGCTCATTCCAAGTAATCGCCGTGTCGTATTTTATGGATTTTCTCAGTCGCGCCGCCATCTCCGGCGAACTCGGCGACAACACCATGGTTAAAAGGGAAGCGTCGCGCTCCACCGTCGTCCCCGCAAACTCCGGCTTTGCCGCCAGCAACGGCTGCAAATGGTGCAACTGCTGCTCCGCCAACTGCGGCGTGGGGAACTCCACAAGCAGCAGGACTTCGCGGCCGCCTTTTCCATTGGCAAATCCGGCGAGCATAACTTCTGCGCCGGAAGAAAAGCCTAATTCCGGCGCGAGGCTCGCGTACGCTTCTCGATCGAGCGACTTCACAGCCGCGTCGTAACCTGCCGGTCCAAGCGAGTACCTCTGTGTGCCTTGAATCAATCCATCCGAAGGCAGGAATGCTCGCATTGGCGGCAACGGTGTTCTGTCAGCGTGACCTTCCAGCAATTTCACCAGTTGCCGCAGATCAGCTTCTGAAGCCAAGTGTTGCGATTCGACGCTCACAACCAGATTGCCCGTCAACATCCACAGTTGCGTCTTGTCCACCGCAGCATTGCTTCCAATGAGGGAAGGCATCATTCCCGGATGCAGCCCGGCCGTATACACCTCGTAAGCGGAACTGGGATCGCGGAACTTCTCCACCCAAACCTGAATGTTATTGTCACCGGATCCGTATTGACAGGAGCTTGCGCCGTGCGTGTCGCCAGCCTCTTGGAACAAGCTGGCCACAGCCGGTTTATCAATGCAAGCCTTCTTGGCCCAATCGCCAAACTGATTCGGGAGAGCAACTTGCGCTCGCAAGGGAGCAGCTATTCCTGCAAGAAAAAGCAAACTGAGGCTGGAGACGAGTTTACGCATATCCCTGGACCCTGTATTAGACACCACTAGGTTACTTCTGGTTGCGCGATTCTTCCACTCTGGAGACGATCGGCGAGCGCCGGGGCATTGAAACCGGCTGGAGGTTCATGGTCATGCTGTTCATGCTTTGCAGGTAACCGGCCACGCCCTGGTAGATACCTTCGGCGACGCGTTGGCGGTGTTCGGGCTGCTTCAGCATTTTCTCATCGCTCGGATTGCTCAGGAACGAAATCTCGGTGAGGATGGACGGCATGTCCGCGCCAATCAGAACGACGAAAGGCGCCTTGCGCACGCCGCGGTTCTTGATCTGCCGGTTGCTCCTTTGCACGCTGCGCGAGAGCGAATCCTGCACATCCTGCGCGAACTCTTTCGACTCATCAATCTTTTCCGTACGAGCGATTCGCTTCACCAAATCTTCCAGGTCGTGAATGCCGTCCGAACTCGAAGCGTTTTCGCGCGCCGCCACTTCCATCGCTTCCGCGGAACCTTTCAAATTCAAATAATAGGTTTCAATGCCGCGGGCTTGTGCGTCATGGCTTGAGTTTGCGTGAATTGAAATAAAAAGGTCGGCCTTGGCTTCGTTCGCAATCCGCGTGCGCTCTTCGAGTGGAATAAAGGTGTCGTCCGGCCGCGTGTAAACAACGTCTGCTCCGGGCAATTTCTGCTGAATGATTTTTCCGAGCCGCAGAGCCACATCGAGGCACAAGTCTTTTTCCATCAAGCCCGTTGGCCCAATCGTTCCGGTGTCGTGCCCGCCGTGTCCTGCGTCAATCACGATGCGGCCGATCTTCAAACCCAGCGTGCGCGTAAGCGTTGCCTGGCCGTCGCGCGTCGGCGTCGGAACGCTCGGCGGCTTGACCAAATCCGGTTTGCCCGAAGCGCTTCTTGCAGACTTTCCGCGAACGTCTCTGCTCTTGGCTCCTGACGGTTCTGGGGACGCGCTTTCCTTCCTCATGGTAGCCGTGAATTTTGTTTCAATGTCCGCGTCCGGATCCGCCGATTTCCTTGTCGCAGCCGCAGAATCCGAGGGCCCTTCGCTTGTTTTCACATTCTCAGTGACTGCCGGCGCGTTCGCGGGCTTCGCCGCCCGCAATTCCGGCGGAGTCGTATACAAATCAATGATCAGCCGGTAAGGATCGCTCAGCAGGGAAGCGGTGTAATCCTTCACGCCGTTCACGTCCAGAACGATGCGCACAACGCTGGAAGAATTTTGCGCCACGCGCACATTGCTTACGAGAGCGCTGTTTATGATGACTCCGCGTTTCAGTTGCGCCGAGAGTTTAGCGGCATGCAAATCAAAATAGATGCGGTCAGGGTTCGCGATGCGCCCGGAGATGTATTGCACTGGAGCTTCGAGCGCGATGGTGATGCGCGTGGAATCCGCTTTCGCGTTCGTGCTGATGGTTTTTACGGTTGGAATTCCGCCGGAATATCGAGCGGCAGGCTGTTCGATTTCGTCTTCTTTTTTTGTATTGCTTTGCGTGACGCGCACCGGCTCCTGTTTTTCAGGAATTGCCGGCTTCGTGTTTGCCGCCGACTTTGTTTCCGGCGCGCCGCTGTTTTGCAAAAGCGAAAGCTCCGCGACTGCTTGCTGCACTTCGCGCTTGTGCTCCGAGCGCGGAAAACGCTTCAGAAAATCCTGATATGTTTTCATCGCGGACGCGGTGTCGCCCAATTTTTCCTGCTGCAATTTCGCGGTTCGCAGAAAAATATCCTGCGAGAATTTGCTCTTCGGATATTCGCGCAGCAAAAATTGATACGACTCCACCGCCGACTGGTAGTACGCGCGACCGAAACGATCACCCATTTCCGTGTACAACTCGCCGACGGCAAGTAAAGAATCCTGCACGTCCGCGGCGTGCGGCGAAATCACATAAACTTTCTTGTAGCTGGCGACTACGGATTTGTATTCCGCGAGAGTGCGCTTCTCCGAGGGCTTGGCGTTCAACGCAGAGCGCTGCTCTTCCGCGCGGTTGAATTGTGCTTCGGCGGCGTCGCGCTTTACGGTTGCTCTAGTTGGATCAGCGCTATTTCCGGAAGCAGAAAGCGAAATGGGCGCGAGGGAAAACGCGAGGATCGCCAGCGCGGCAGTCGCTTGCACAAAAACGGGCGAAACGCGGGCGAAGGCCCTGAGGGAAAAAAACGAAAAATTTTCAGCAATAGACTTCATGCCGGCCGCATCCCCAAACACTTTCAAACATCTATTATCGCACTAATCGTTGGTAAAAATCGTGCGGCCAGCGGGGTCGGTTTCCTTGCGGATGGAACGTGAACTGAAGAACACGCCATCAAGGCGACCCGAGCCAGGCGCAAAATAAAACCCCTGCACTCGTTGGACGTAGTTCCGGGTTTCCCGAAACGCCGGCATGCCGCGAGCACGGTCCACGGCTCCTTCTCCAGCATTGTACGCCGCCAGGGCCAGGTCCAGGTTGCCGTTGTATCGTTCCAGCAACGCCTTGAGATATCTAACCCCTGCGTCGACATTTTGTTTCGGGTTGAACAGGTCCTTTACTCCGTATCGTTGCGCCGTAGACGGAATCAGCTGCATGAGGCCGACGGCGCCCTTGCGGGAAACCGCGCCTGCATTCCACTTCGATTCCGTTTCAATCACCGCGCGGATCAAAGCCGGATCCATGCGGTGGCGTTCCGCGGCTTCCTTCACCAGGGCTTCGGCGCCGTCGCGATCGAGACTCATCGCTTCGTGCTTGCGCCCCAGAAAAGTTTGTTCCGCGGGAAGGTAGATGGAGCGCGGCGCTTTGGAAGTGCTGAGCTTCTGCTTTGCAGGAGGATCAGTATTCACAAACATTCTGCGGCCATCGAAATTCTCAACCAGAGAAATTTGCGGGCGAGCGGAGCTCGCTGCAAATCCCAGGGTTGCCAGGACGATGGCTGCCGAAATGGCCGAACGTTTACCCATCACCTTTTTTGAATACACGGCTGTACGGGTCCGAATCCCCGTCCAACCGACGCCATGGGGAAGGCGACAACGAACTTGAGTAAGCCTTGACCAATCAGCTGCGGGCAGATTGGTTTTTTGCGAAGCCCGCCCGTGGGTATTCACACACCCGCGGCCACGCTTCTGGCGCTCGGGAGGACTATAGCAAAGGCTCGAGCAGGGAGGGAACTGACCGCAAGGCCATTTCTAGGGCGGCTGTGCCTTCTACGCCACCTTCCGCCAAATCGGGCCTTCCGCCGCCTTTTCCGCCGACGGGCTTGACCATTGCCTGTAAAAGTTTGCCAGCATTGACTTTAGCGGTTAGGTCTTTCGTGACCCCTGCGATCAACGCGGCTTTCTCGCCGTCGGGCACACCGAGGACGACTACTCCTGAGCCGAGCTTTTGGCGGAGACTGTCGACGAGTTGGCGAAGGGCGTCGCGGTCGATGTTTTCGACCTGACTGACAACGGTTTTGACGCCTTTGATGCTTTGCGCAGAATTGGCCAGATCGTCGAGCTGCGAAAGAGCGCCTTTGCGCTTTTGGCCGGAGAGTTCTTTTTCGAGTTGCTTCACGGTTTGCGAGAGTTTTTCGACTTGGGCGAGAAGGGCGTCTTCGCCGACGTTAAGTTGCTGCTGAAGCTTGGAAAGAATCTCCGCCTGCTTTTGAAAATGTTCGAGCGCGCCGATGCCGGTGACGGCTTCGATGCGGCGGACTCCGGCGGCGACGGATTCTTCGCTAACGATTTTCAGGACGCCGATGTCGCCGATTTTGTGAACGTGCGTGCCGCCACAGAGTTCCTTGGAGTAAAAGCCGCGCGGGGCGCGTTCGTCGGGAATGGTGACGACGCGGACGTTGGCGTCGGGATATTTGTCGCCGAAGAAAGCGAGAGCGCCGGAAGCTAGGGCGTTATCGAGGGAGGTGATGTCGGTTTCGACTTGGGTGTTGTGGCGGACTTCGTCGTTCACTTGCTGCTCGATGTCGCGAAGTTCTTCGGCGTCCACGTGAGCAAAATGGGAAAAGTCGAAGCGCAGGCGGTCGGGCGCATTGAGCGAACCGGCCTGTTTCACATGCGTGCCGAGAATGTTGCGCAGCGCGGCGTGAACGAGGTGTGTGCCGGTGTGATTGCGGATGACGCGATTGCGGCGTTCCGCATCGGCAACAACGCTGACGCGATCGCAGACGCGCAACGTTTCTTTTGCGATGACTTTGTGCGCGACGAGTCCTGCGACCGGATAGTACGCGCCTGTCACTTCCGCGAGAAGTTGCGATTCGGAATTGTCATAGAACGCGCCGGTGTCGGAAACCTGTCCGCCGGATTCCGCGTAAATCACGGTGCGATCCAGAATGACTTCGCCGGATTCTCCCGCCTTCAATTCATTGACGGGGCCAGCCTTCATGACAATTGCTTCAATTCGCGCGTCCTTCGATTTTGTGTCTCTATAAAAATCTTTTTCCGTCTTGAATGTTTCCGCAATCTTCGCAAATGCTGGATTCGCCGCTTCTTTGTGCGCACCTTTCCACGACGCGCGAGCCTTCTTCCGTTGTTCCTCCATTGCCCGATCGAAGGCTTTTTCGTCCAGGCGTATTCCACGGTCTCTGACAGCCTCGGCGATTAAGTCTACGGGCACACCGAACGTGTCGTAGAGCTGAAAAGCAGCTTCTCCCGACATCTCCATTTTGGAGCCTGCATCTACGACCAGTTCTTCCAGCTTCTTGAGGCCAGTGTCGAGGGTCCGCAGGAATCTCGTTTCCTCTGCGGAAACGACCATGTGAACGTGAGCTGCCGATTCCACTAACTCAGGGTAGGCGTTTTTCATTTCATTGCGGACCGCCGGTAGCATGTTCGCAAGGACGGGTCTTTTTGCGCCTAGGAATCGCCCATGAAGCATCGCTCTACGCATAATCTTGCGTAACACGTAGCCGCGTCCTTCATTGGACGGTTCGATGCCATCTGATATGAGGAAAGTCGTAGCGCGAGCATGATCCGCAATTACTCTTAGAGATGCTGCTCCACCTTTCCCCTGTTCTCGCCTCTTTTCTTCTTCAAGGTTAACGTCGCAAATATTTGCGGCCTGCTCCATCAATGGCAAGAACAAATCTGTGTCGTAGTTAGAGATAACACCTTGGAGGACGGCGGCGACACGTTCGAGGCCCATGCCGGTATCCACGCACGGTTTGGGAAGCGGGGTGAGTGTGCCGCTCGAGTCGCGGTTGAATTGCATGAAGACGAGGTTCCAGATTTCGACGTAGCGGCCGCAGTCGCACGGAAATTTGCAGTCGGCGTGGCCTTCTTCGGATGCAGCGGGGCCCATGTCGTAGAAAATCTCGCTGCATGGGCCGCAAGGGCCGGTGTCGCCCATGGCCCAGAAATTGTCTTTAAGGCCGGGAATTTCAAAGACGCGATCGGCCGGAACGTTTTGCGCGAGCCAGAGATTTTCCGCTTCGTCATCGGGACCAAGTTTGTTGCCGGGCGAAACTTCCGCGCCGCCGAAAACTGTAACGTAAAGTCTTTCTTTCGGAATGCCGTACCACGCGGGCGACGTGATGAGCTCCCAGGCGTAGGCGATGGCGTCCTTCTTGAAATAATCGCCGAAAGAAAAATTGCCCATCATCTCGAAAAATGTGTGATGACGTTTGGTGAAGCCGACGTTTTCGAGGTCGTTGTGCTTGCCCCCGGCGCGGACACATTTTTGCGCGGTGGTGGCGCGCGTGTAGTCGCGTTTTTCGAGGCCGAGGAAAACGTCCTTGAACTGGTTCATTCCGGCGTTAGTGAAAAGCAGCGTGGGGTCGCCATGCGGAACGAGCGAGCTGCTGCGAACGCGGCGATGACCTTTCGACTCAAAGAATTTGAGAAAGGTCTCGCGAATTTCGTTCCCGGACCAACGTTTTGTCATAGTGCCCTCGCCGGGCACGTCGGTTTTGTCGCCTCGCCCGTCATTTTTCCTTTTACGCCCTAGCCGGGCGCGTAAGCCTCGAAGGTGGGATAAAAGCAAACCTAAGAGTATCGCAGAGGGGCACGAGAGCGGCAATTATGGCCGAAAGACGCTGGAGGCCGGCCCCTCGTGATAAGGCTGCTCGGGGTAAAGGAAGTAGGTATAGGGTTTTTTTGGATCTGCTGATTCTACAGGACATTAAGTGGCTCTGTTGACATGCTGGTCACAGATAGCGAGTAGGAGTGTGGACGAGATAGGGGGGAGGGTGTTTTCTGATGAGGCAGGAGG
>WNFR01000306.1_pt1 | contig 49818 bp, 39 predicted proteins | sample 5400221 | NCBI WGS metagenome assembly WNFR01 (sample SAMN13153357, study PRJNA577476) | soil metagenome | isolation source: 40 cm soil under Madrone tree | place: USA:California | collected 2016-06-14 | reverse complement strand
TGCATCACACATTGCGCAGGTTCTTCCCACAAAAGGGTTGGCATGGATGGCAGCGGCTCAATCGAAGTCGTGAACTCTCCCCCGCCGAGCCTGGCGTACGCGGTGATGGTCACGTTTCCTTCCGCTAATCGTGCTGGCGGAGTCACATGCAATTTTGCGTAGCGGTCGCCGATGCCATCGAAATTCACCTCGGCCGCGTCGCTGGTCTTCCATCCGCTCGGCGTATCCACACCGACACTTACCGTCGCGGGTTTGCTTGAATAGGAATGTACCCGCAGCAGTACATCGAAATCATGTTGCCGTCCAGGCAGAATCTCGACCGCCTGTTCCGGTTCGACTGCCAGCGAGTAGGAGGGCACAATCTGCAGCGGCTCCAGGTCCGCGTGAGTCGAGTTGGCGTCGAAAAATTTCACGGGTTCGCGATGCAAGTACTCGTGTCCCGCAAGCCGGAATCGTATCCACACTTCCGAAAGCGGAACGGGTGCCGCCGAATTTCGGTATTGCGAATCCGGTGATGCAAAGCTCCCTAGCAACCCGCTTGACGGCTTGGTGTTGTCCTGTACCTGAATCGTGAACGTCTGCCCTTTTTCCAGATCGCCTTCTCTTTTGCTTTGATTCAGTTCCGGCACCGATACAAATCTCGAATCGCCGATCTTGCAGTCGGCTTCCGCGCGGCACCGCGCATGCGCCACTACGTGGAATTCCTCACCGGCGGTAACGTTATTACGATCCGCAAGCGCGGTCACGTCCAAACCTGCAATCAGCGTGGCAGCCTTATCGATTCGTGAACTGGCCGCCGTCCGATCGAGCAATTGTTCCCAAGCCTCTTCCTTCTGCGAAAAGGGTGTCGGTCCACATTTCTTTGGAGCATCCAACAGCAGTGCCGCAGCGTGGCTGATTTTTTCGCCCGCGCGTTTCCAGGCCAGTTGCAAAACGGCTTCACGCGAAGCCTCAAGATCTCGGTCCGCGAGTTCGATCGGCGTGCAACCCTTGAAACGTTCTGCGATATTCACCGCCAGTGATTTCGGGTCGAAAGGCTTCCCGTCTTCTCTGCGCAACGCCACCGGACGCTGCAGAAAGATCGAGCCTAGAACTCCGGTCATTCCCTGTGTGCGATGATTTGCAAACGCGTCGATTCCAAGCTGACGCCACGTTCGTCCGTACTCGGAAGAGATTTCATCCAGCGGAAGAATATAGCCTCGCGGCTGTTCGCTCCCGCGCTCGATGTCCAGCACTTGCGACGCCGTCCATGGTCCGCAATCCTCGCAACTCGCCTTGGTCTTATACGATTCGTCGGCTGCAAGTTGTACTGCCTTGGGCGTCAGGATTCCCGAAGCCTGATGGTGCCCGTGTCCGGTGTGCACGCCTCCCCAGCCATTGATAACGATGTTTGGCCGGAACTCCCGAATCAGATACACCATATCGTCCAGCACCTGATCGCCCCAGACTTTTTCCGTTTCCTCCGGTGTCTTTGAATATCCGAAATCCTTGGCGCTGGTGAAATAAAGTTTCACGCCATAGCCGCGCGTCGCGGCCAGCAACTCCTGCGTTCGAATCAAACCGAGTTGCGGCGCCTGTTCCGGTCCAAGGACGTTTTGTCCGCCTTCGCCGCGGGTCAACGAAAGCAGCGCCACGTCGCCATGCAATCCGCGCGCAAGGTACGTCAGCACCGCGCCGCTTTCATCATCCGGATGCGCCGTAATATAGAGGATGCGCGTCGTAACGCGCGCACTATCTATGGCGTCAATCGTTTCCGGCAAGCCGCGCCCCGTGCCCGACAATCCAGCAACCTGCGCTCGGAGCGAACCGCAACCGAGCGTCATCATTACCATGACGAAAAATATTGCGCGGCAAATTTTCAACGCTTCCTCCCAGACTCGACCCGAACCTCATTGACCACCGTTACGGCGCCGCTACCATCGACTCTGCGGCTGCTCTTGTAGTTTGATTCTTCTCGAACGGCCATTGTTTCATCGTTGCCGTCCAAACCAGAAACGCCAGCACTCCCAGCACGATCTCCAGCAATCCCCATTTGCGCGCGGCGCCGGTATGCCAGAAGAGCCAGGCCCAGCCGATCATCGTCAATACCGCCGGCAATGGGTATAACCACATTTTGAAGGGAAGCCGCTCCGCTCCCAATCTCTTCCGCAACAGCATCACGCCGACGGCCTGACCGATAAACTGCACGATCAGGCGCACCGCCAGAATTCCGGCGATGGAGGTTTCCAGGTCCAGTTTGATGCTGAAGAAAAATGCCAGCGTACCCAGCGCCAGCAGCGAAAAGTGTGGAAACTTTTTTGTCGGATGCAATCGTCCAAAAATCGGAAAAAAATTCCCGTCGAGCGCCGCCGAATACGGCACCCGCGAATATCCCAGCAACACGGAGAACACCGAAGCCAGCGCGATCCACAACACCATTCCCGTCGCCAGCGACGCCGCCGTGTGTCCATACAGCCGCTCCACGAACGTGCTAACGATGAATTTTGAATTTTGCGCTTCGCGCCACGGGATTACTCCCAAAATGCTGGTCTGCATCGCCATGTACAGCACGGTGATTCCAAGCACCGAGAGAAAAATCCCGCGCGGAATGTTTTTTTCCGGTTCGCGAATCTCACCGCCCAAATTGCAAATGTTGTAGTAACCCCAGTAGCTGTAAATAGTGCTGACCATCGCCGAACCAAGTCCCGCGAACCACAGAGGCGAAAATGAAAACGCGTTGGGCGGAAAATCGAAAGCCATCTTGGCATTGAAGTGTGACATGCCGCCCCAGATCAGCCATAGCAGCGTCGCGATCACTCCTGCCCATAACAGCAGAGAAATTTTTCCGATCGTCGTAATACGCCGGTACAACAGGATTACCAGCAAAATCACCAGCCCGCCCGAAACTGCCTTGGCCTCCCATTTCGAAAGCGGATGCAAATAACCGGCGTAGCGGGTGAAGCCAATCGAAGCCGACGCAATGGACAGCGGCGCCTGCACAAATGTCTGCCACACAAACAGGAACGCCATCAAGCGTCCCCAGCGCAAAGGTCCGTAGGCTTCGCGCAAAAAGACGTACGAGCCGCCCGCTTTCGGCATCGCCGCGCCAAGTTCCGACCACACAAACGCATCAAGCGTCGCGAGCACCGCCCCACCCAGCCACGCCAGCAACGCCTGTGGACCGCCCATTTCGCGGATCACGATTCCACTCACCACGAACGGGCCGATCCCCACGATCTCGATCATGTTGAGCGCAACTGCTTCCTTCAGCCCCAGCCCGCGCTCTAATTCCGGATTTTCGCTCGCTCCCATCGCGTCGCTGAGAATAGCAGCTGACCGCTTGTCGGGCACCATTCAATTGCTCGTTTAGCGGGCGCCATTCAACTTTTGCTCTTGCTGTTTCTTGCCACCAGCAGCTTGCGGTTTTCCTCGCGCGCGCTACTGACGGCAAACTTTCTGCCCCACTGGTATTGTTTGGCCGGCAATATCCGTCTTCTTTGGACTTCCGTCCTCGGTGATCTGTTCATCGGCGTGTCGAATGTGGCCATTTCCGCCACACTGGTCCGCATTATTCGCAGAGTTGGACCGGGCCTTCCGTATCAGGGATTCTTCCGGGCTTTCGAACTTTTCGTCATCAGTTGCGGGATAACTCACTTCATCGAAATTTTGACCATCTGGCAGCCCGTTTACTCATTTTGCCACTGCCGCCAAAATTCCCACTGCAGTTTCTTCGGTCGGAACCTCCATCATGCTGGCCGTTGCCGTTGAAGGCATCGCCTGCGCCAGCTCCGGACCGGCAACTGATCTCGCCTCAGCCTGCTCGCGACGTAGCTACACCCGTCGCCGCCTCATTGACCTTTGCCCTCCCTCAGTGAAATGATAGTGCTGCAAGGTTCAGGGATGCGCGCGTCACGGTGATAGCCGGCGCTGGCTCCGTCCAGCCCGTCGCTAAGCGATAGTACGTTTCTATAACCGCGAAGCGGTCGTACTTGTACGTGACCGCAGAGCGGTCGTATTGTGTGTGGCCGCAGAGCGGTCGTACCCATATATGTGACCGCGAAGCGGTCAACGCGCCAAGCGCTTCTCGCATCTGACCTCAGCAGTTCACCGTTTCGCGGTCACGGTAGACTTGTCTGGCTCAGCGGATTCCGGCTGCACGCCCGTAGACATAAAAGGGAGTTCTCATGAAGCGGTTTGGGGCAGTGTGCGTCCTTGCGTTCGGGGCGATTTTTTCATTCACCGGATGCAATGATTACGGCAACACTTTTCAGGGAAACACCGGCGCAAGCCTCACTGCCATCTCGCCTTCAGTAATAAGCGCGGTCGGTCCGAACGGTTCGGACTTCACCATCACTTTATTCGGCGGCCCCTTTGTCGCAAAAACGGTAGCCCAATGGAACGGCAAAAATCTCGCGACGACTCCCACCCTCGATGCGAACAGCAATGTCCTAAATCTCAAGGCTGTTGTCCCCGCGGCGCTGATCGCCAATCCCGGCACGGCCAATGTCAACACGATAAGCCCGCATTCCGGCAGCCAGAACAACGGCCTCTCAAACACCCTCGCCTTCATCATCAATCCGCCGCCGAATCCCCTCCCTGTTCTCACTTCCATTTCGCCCGCCGCTGCAACTCCGGGCAGCGCAACTCTAACCCTAACCATCACCGGCACGATGTTTATCCCTTCTTCCGATCCCACCGGCGGCTCAACAGTAAACTGGAACGCCAACGGTACGCAGTCCGCCCTGGCCACCTCTAGCGTCACCGCTACACAGATTCAGGCCACCATTCCTGCCTCCCTGCTCACGGCGCAGACCTGCGCGCTGGTTTCCGTTTTCAATCCTCCGGCCATTCCCACCGTTCCACCAAGCGGAATTGGCAATCCCTTCAGCGGCGGCGGTGGTACCAGCGGCAGCACGCCGGGTTTCGCCGTGTCCACCGACCCGGCGTTCATTACGACTTGCAATGCCCAGGGGGTTGCTTCGAACGCAGCAAAAACTTCCGCCATCGCTCTCGCCGAAGAAACTCCCTCTCTCGGACTTGATGGCCGCTACGTCGCTTACACCGCCGTGCAAAATGGCCACGCGCAAATCTTTTTGCGTGACACTTGCACTGGCGCCGCGTCCAGTTGCCAGCCGCAAACTTCTTTGCTTTCCGCTTCGAATGACGGCACGCAAGGCAACGCCGACAGCAATACCCCGTCCGTCAGCACTGACGGACGCTTCGTGGCTTTCAGTTCCGCTGCCACCAATCTTGTAGCCAATGCTCCGTCGGGCCGCCAGATTTATCTGCGCGACACCTGCGCCGGCGCCGCTACGCAATGCACTCCGCAAACAACTCTTATCTCTACCGACGAATCCGGTGCACTCTCCGGCAACGACAATCTACTTCCCTCGATCAGTTCTTCCGGACGCTTCGTCGCATTTCTTTCCGTCACGTCTTCAAAATACCCCGCCAAGTCCGCCGGCAATGCCAACAGCGGTTACCGCCAGGTCTTCGTCCGGGATACCTGTTTTGGCGCCACCACCGCCTGCACTCCTGCCACGACGCGTATTTCGCTCGTTCCCGGTGACGGCAATTCCCTGCAAAGCAAACCTGCCGGACCGGCCATTTCCAGCTCCGCGCAAGCCGTCGCCGTATCCAGCGCCGCCACTCCAACCCTTTTCACCCGCACCGTCCCCATCGACGACCGCGTCTTCCTGGCCCTAACCAACTCCACCCAAAAATAATCGGACCGACTTTGTGATTTTTTCTTCTCTGCATGCCGCTACACCGTTCTAGTGGCCGGTCTTAGACCGGTTCCGTTTCCTAATCTTTACTCTCTCCGAACTGCAAAAACAAAAAAAAAGAGGCCAGCGCCCTCGGCGCCTGCCTCCTGTTCTTGTCTTCCGCTTTGTGGGTTTAATCGTGTCATCCTGAGGGCATGCAATGAGGATGTCCGAAGGATCTCAACGTAAGACTTTGCCCGCCGCTTTTCTCTTCGCCGCTACTTCGCCAGATACTTTTCCGGTATAGGATTCCCCGGCCGCTCCGCGTCCCAATAAATCTCCACGCACCACCACCGCTGTCCATCATAAAAAAATTCCATGCTGTTGATCCCGCGATCGATCGGCTTCCCATCTTTTGTTTCGCGCGATTCATAAGTCGTGTAAATGTGCGTCATCGCTCCAAACGAGTCGGTCTTGCGGCTGAGCTCATGCTCGAAAAAACCGTGCTCCAGAAAATAACTTCCCGCGCGGTCTGCATAATCCTTCGGCGTCATCACCGCCAGACTTGGCTTTCCATCTTTCGGCACCCGCACCGCAATCAGCCGCGCATCCTTTGCAAACAGCGAATTGAACCGGTTCCAGTCCCGCGCTCCCGGCGGCCCGGAAATCACGTCATAAATAGCCGCCACGATCGCATCCAAACTCTGCACATCCTTGGGATTTGCCTCCGGCGTAGTTGCACTCGGCGATGTAGCGCTTTGCGAAGCCGCCGGCGCTTCCTTCTTCTCCTGCGCCACCGCCACCAGAGACAGCCCGGCCAACGCAACACCTGCGCACAGCAAACCGGCGGCTCCATTCCTCATCACAATCATCGCGATCTTCACAAAATCCTCCGCTCTTTTGCTTTTGTACTTTTGTACTCTTATACGCTGCTACTTCCTCAGTTGAACCGCACCTTCACATCCGGCCGCTTTTCCAACTGCACCGAATCAATAAATCGCACCTGCCGGTCATCCAAAGTTAAAATCATCGACTGCGTGCGGATCCCTTCGCCAAAAAATCTCACTCCGCGCAGCAAATTCCCGTCCGTCACTCCAGTACACGCGAAAATCATCTTCTTTCCTGGCGCCAGATCCATAGTGTCGTAAATCCGTTTGGTATCCTTCACGCCCATTTTTTCCAGGCGCTCCGCATCCAGCGGTTTGGCAATCACCAGCCGCCCCAGAATCTGGCCGTTTAAACAGCGCAAAGCAGCCGCCGTTAGCACGCCTTCCGGAGCGCCGCCTGTCCCCATCACCGCGTGCACTCCGGTCCCCACCACTGCCGCCGAAATTCCAGCCGAAAGGTCGCCGTCGCCAATCAAGCGAATTCGCGCGCCGGCTTTGCGAATGTCTTCAATCAACTTTTCGTGCCGCGGCCGGTCCAGCACAATCACCACCAGATCTTCCACGTCGCGGTCCAGCCGCTTTGCGATCGCTTTCAAGTTGTCCGCCACCGGCGCATCCAGATCCACCGCGCCCTTGCACGACGGCCCCACCACAATCTTCTCCATATACAAATCCGGTGCATGTAGCAGCCCGCCACGTTCGCTCGCTGCCAGCACCGCTATCGAATTCGCCGCGCCCGTAGCGCACAAATTTGTTCCCTCCAACGGATCGACCGCAATATCCACCGCCGGAAAATTTGCTTTCGGCGCGTGTGTGGCCAGTCCCACCTTCTCCCCGATGTACAGCATCGGCGCTTCATCGCGTTCGCCTTCGCCGATCACGATGGTCCCGTCCATCTGCAGCGAGTCCATGGTCTTGCGCATTGCCTCGACGGCAACCTCATCCGCCTTGTGTCGGTCGCCAAATCCCATCGTGCGCGCCGCCGCAATCGCCGCGTTCTCCACCACTCGCAAAAATTCCAGGCTCAGCTCAGCTTCCATCGTTCTCTCCGTAACTTCGCCGCTCTGCCGCTTTGCATTTTCTCTTTGATTTTGGGTGCCCACCCTGGTTTTCGGGTTTCAGGGTTTGTACTACAAACCCCTACATGAACAAGTTGTACCTACAAACCCTGAATCAAAGGGTGGGACCTTCGCGATCTATCCGACTCCACTCACATTCAGGTGGGGCTCAAGCTCGCAACATCCTAGTCCAATTCCCCCTTGCGCGTCGACACCACACCACGCCACGCCTTTCGCGGACCTACGTCCGCATCTCGACGTCCAAAGGCAGGATCTGTCTTCGAATTCAAATATCTATTTTGATTTCAGCAATCGCTCTGGTAGGGGCGCAGCACCGGTGCGCCCTTTGTGTCAGCTCATCTGCTTGCAGTTAGAGGCTTTGTTCTCGATTTGAGGTTTTGGTCTAGCGGCGAGTTATCCTCCCGTTTTTTGTGCCTGTCCTCCGCGAGACTCTGCGCCCTCAGCATCTCTGCGTTATCATCTTCCTTCTCGCGCCTTAACTCTCCTCAGGAGCGTCTCAATGCCATCCACAGCCTCCGACTTCCGCCGCGTCGCTCTCAGCCTTCCCGAAACCGAAGAGCGCCAGCACATGAACCACCCCGACTTCCGCGTCGCCGGAAAAATCTTCGCCACCCTCGCCTATCCCACCAAACAATTCGCCATGGTCAAACTCACTCCCATCCAACAGGAAGAATTCGTCGCATCTCATCCCGCCGCTTTCCGACCTGTCAACGGAGCCTGGGGCCGCAAAGGCTGTACGCACATCCTCCTCAGCAAAGCCACCAAGCGCGCCCTAAAAGAAGCACTCCTCACCGCCTGGCGCAATTACGCCCCGTCGGTGTTAGCGATTCCTTCTCGCGTCAAACAACCGTAGATCTTCCGGCCACTTATCTCCTGGGGCGCGCTCATCTTAGTGTGGCTCATAATTGAACAGGTCCATTCAACTCGGAACACGACCCTCATCATGCACAGCGCCAACAGTTTCCGTATTAGAATTGCGATCTTGTCCGATTGCCTTCCGTTGGCAAACTTGCGAGCTCGCCTCTGGCCAGAGTCGTCCTCCAACGAACATGCTCGCGAACTGACCGCGATCCTCGATGGCACGGCGCAACGCGTAATGCCGTTAATCATTTTCATCGCAGAAGAAAGCGACAACGCTCTAATCGGATTCCTCGAAGTTGGCCTACGATCGTGTGCGGACGGCTGCGACGTCTCGCGCCCCATCGGTTATGTAGAAGGCTGGTTCGTAGAAGAACATCGGCGCGGCCGGGGCATCGGCGGAGAACTCTTGCGCGCCGCTGAAGCTTGGGCTCGCGAACAGGGCTGCCGAGAGATGGCATCCGACGCCAGCATCGAAAACGAACTCTCACAACGCGTGCACGAATCTTCCGGCTTCTCGGCCGCAGCTCGCAGCGTCCTCTATCGAAAATCTCTCTAACGCTCTTTTCTCCGTGTCCTCTGTGATCTCTGTGGTGATCGTTTTCCAATCGAGCTTATTTTACTGTCTTTGCTAATGGTGCTGGCTCACCGACAAAACATTCCCATCAGAATCCTTAAACCACGCAACCTTGTTCCCGTCCGGCGTCGTCCAGATCCCGCGTTCCTTGTCTTGCACCCACGGATATTTTTCAGTCTCCGCGCCTCGCTCCGCCAGCCAGCCCACGACCGCCTCGATATCGCCAACTTCCCACCCAAGCACCGTGCTTCGCAACGGCACAAAGTCCGGCATTTTCACAATACGAATCATGTTTTCGCCCGCGCGCATCACCAGCGCGAATTGATCCAAGCTCACAAAGTTAAATCCCAGCTTGCCTTCATAAAATGCACGCGCTTGTTCGTAGTCCTTCGTCAACACGAATCCAACCATCTTCCCCGTCGTCAGCATCGTGCCCTCCTTGCATTTTCGGCGTGCTGAATAATAGCTCAGCAATGTCCCAGCAATATCATTTGCCCACCTAGACCGTAGCTTTTTTGGACTGCGGCAGCCTTGCTACTGTGTCATCGCGACCGAAGTAGCTCGGCTTTTTTTCTGCGTTCACCGTGCTAACGCCGCACCGCGCACGGGTGCGGGCTCTACTGGGAGCCCGTCCAAAGGCAACGGCCAGGGACTCGGCTTACGTGCTCCCTTCATCGACCTAAGGCGCGATCACTCAGCACAACATGCCCGCGCGTTCTCCGCGAATCTCCCGCAATCGCACGCTCCGAGGTTTTCCTTCTCAGTTTCTTCTACTCACCACCCAGCACCCACTTTCCGCTCGCTGTGCGCTTTGTACCTGGTACTTTGTTACCTTATACTTCCTTTGATGTTTGATCCTCACCGTTTTCTGCTCTTCTTCGCCGCCGCGCTTCTTCTAGCCGTCACTCCCGGCCCCGGCATCTTCTACGTCCTCGCCCGCACACTCGCCGGAGGCCGCCGCGAAGGCTTTCAATCCGCCTTCGGCACCTTTTTCGGCGGACTTTTCCACGTCTTCGCCGCCGCCCTAGGAATTTCAGCAATCCTCGCCGCTTCCGCCGTCGCCTTCCACACCGTCAAATACGCCGGCGCAGCCTACCTCGTCTTCCTCGGCATCCGCATGATCCGCTCACGCAACACTTCATTACCCGATAACACCGCCAGGCAAGGCTCCTCGCCCACCGCCAACGCCAACGCCTTCCGCCAGGGCATTCTCACCGAAGCTCTCAATCCCAAGACTGCCATCTTCTTCCTCTCCTTCATCCCGCAATTCATCGCGCCGGAACGCGGCCACATCTTCATCCAATTTGCCACGCTTGGCATCCTCTCGGTCTCCCTCAACACCGCCGCCGATCTTTTAGTAGTCGCCTGCGCCGCTCCCCTCGAACGCAAACTCAAATCCAGCTCCACCTTCCGCGCACGCCAACGCACCGCCTCCGGCCTTGGCATGATCAGCCTTGGCGCATACGTAGCCCTCTCGGAAACCAAGTAGACTTTGTGTGGAGTGCGGCGGCTCGACGCCGCTTTGTCCTCGTTACGGCTTTCTGGTTTGCGTAGTGCTAGACCTAGGCCGCTCCGTGGAGGTGAAATGAAAAGCATGATCGTCTCTGTAGTCCCGCTGCTAAGTCTGGGATCTTTGCAAACGGTCAAAGAGCACAAAGGACCACGGGAACCGCGTTGTTCTGCCAAACCCCGATTTGTTGAGATGTATGCCGTCCGACTGCTTTGGCTTGTGGTCTGAGAAAACACGGGCTGACGCTGTATTTCCAAAACGGGTGATCATTGCGTATGGCGCGGTCGTGCCGTAGAGGCAACCTTAGGTATATGGCCTGTCTCGTGCCCGCATCGGCCACTTTCCTTTTTTCCTCATCCTTGCCAGCTATGCTTAACTGAATAGAGAATTCCTCGGCTCTATACGCCAGATCTTTAGCGACTTTGCGAAGTCGTGCTTCTCCCATTGCGCGTAACGCTCGTCTAACGCCGATTTTATGTCGTCAAACGGCACGGATTTGTCGACGAGAGCACTGGCCTAGTCGATCTGAATCTCACCCCTTCGTCGGCGTCACTGCCGCTTTCCCACTTTCGAATTTTCACTTTCGGATTTAGGCCGTTTTACCACCCCGTCCGATATTCCCGTTTCAAGAAATCATTCGCCGCAGCAACATTCATCACGCGCATATTCGCGCCGTCGTACTCAATCTTTTTCCCGGCGTTCAACGCGACTACTCCCAGCAACATCGCCTCGGTGAGCCGTGCCGCATACTCAAACGGACACGACGGCTCCGCCTTCCTCTGCGCCGCCGCCACCCAGTTCAATTCGTGCTGTTGATTCGGAATGCGCGGCAATTTCTTCGCCGGCTCGCCAAACGAATCGTGCAGCGATTTCGGCAGCAGCCGCGGATTCACACCATACGTTTCATGTAAAAGTTTGCCCTTGCTGCCAATCAACAGTGCCCCGCCGCCTTTGTTCAATTCCTCTTCGCCAAGCTCTTCCGGTTTCGGCGGCATCAGTCCTCCGTCGTACCAGGTCAGTCTCACCGGCGGAAGATTTCCTTGCATCGAATTTTTCTCACCGGCTGGGCGCGATGGAAATTGGTACACCGTCATCGTCGCGCTCGGATACGAAGCATGATTGAACGGCGTAGAAATCGTCTCAATGGTCGAAGGATACCCGAGGTTCAACGCCCACATCGAATGATCGATCAGGTGCGCGCCCATATCCCCGATCGGACCAACACCCCAGTCCACCCATCCGCGCCAATTAAACGGATGATAGATGGGGTGATACTCCACTACCGAACTGACACCGAGAAACAAATTCCAGTCCAGCTTTTCCGGCACTGGAAAACTTCCCGCCATCGCAGCCGCCAGCCGCGCATCCACTCCCGGACCGTTCCACTTCGTCCCTTCCACCGGCCCACTCGGCTTCGCTGGACGCGGTACGCCCTGCGGCCAGAATCCCAGCGGCCGGTTGGTCCAAATATGAATTTCGCGCACTTCTCCAATCGCGCCGGACCAAATATATTCCACCGCTTTGCGCGCATCATCCAGCGAGTGTCCTTGATTGCCCATCTGCGTGGCAACTTTGGTTTCACGCGCGCGCTTCGCAAGTTGTCGCGCTTCCGCCACGCACCACGTCAGCGGCTTCTGCACGTACACGTGTTTTCCAAGTTCCATCGCCGCCAGTGCAATCGGCGCATGCATGTGATCCGGCGTAGCGATCAGCACGCCTTCAATATCTTTCTGCTTCTCCAGCATTTTGCGATAGTCGGTGTAGCGTTTCGCCTTCGGCAAATGCACATCTTTCAATCGCTGCATTCCGGACAGCCGCGCCTTGGCCTGTTCCCGATCGAATGGTATTAACGGTTTTCCCGGCTGCTGCTCCGGATCGGGCGCAGCGATGCGCGTGCTCAAACCTGCAATCGCGTTGTCCAGCTGCGCAAATCCTTTCTCCGCATAGCCCCAATCCACATCGCACAGCGCCACAATGTTCTGGCTCGCCAGATTGATCAAATTCACGCGACCCATGCCGCCGACGCCAACGCCCGCGATATTCAACAAATCGCTCGGCGGTGTCATTCCCTTTCCCAACGCATGTCGGGGTAAAATCGTAAACACCGCTCCCGCAACTAGCGAGGCATCTTTCACAAATTCCCGCCGTGTCATTTCTTTCTGGCCCATTGTCTCCTCACGCTCTCACAACTTGCACCGTTCATTGTTATTGACACAAGTGAACGCCGTCACCAAGAATCTTTAAATCCATTTTGTGGACGAGAGATACCACACCAATGTTCATTCACATGTTTGCATTTCGATTGAAACCAGGCGTCACGGAAGAGCAGCAGGAGCGCATGATCCGCGAAATCGGCGACCTCAAAAGTCACATCCCGCTCGTTCTGGAATCTTCCATTGGGAAAAATGTTTCGCCGCGAGGACAAGGCTTCGTCATCGGCGGCGTAATGAAGTTTGCCGACCAAGCCTCTCTCGAAGCCTACAACGTGCATCCCGTGCATCAGGAATTGCTGAAATGGCTGTTGCCGCTTATTGATGCGATCGAAGTGGATTTCCCCGCATAGCAAATCCGCGGCGCGCTGTCAGCAAGCGTCTGTCCGGCTATTTTGCCAGCGGCTGAATGGTTGCGTTCACTAAAAATGGATCATCGAATTCGGTCATGTCGCCAGGGCCTTTTCCCTTCACCGGCAGCAATCTGGCGGAAAGCGGTTTGTGCCATTTGAATGCGAGCGTAGCCATGTCGCCGATGATCATATCGAGTTGTTCGATGCTCACGTCTCCCGGCAGCGGCACGGTGTCCAACCCCGTTCCACACACGGCTGAGTACGAAAGCAATCCTTCCAGCGACACGAGACCTTCGCTCCAGCGTTGCGCCAGCCGCGAATCTTCCAGAATCGGCAGCATCAATCCGTTGTAGCCGGTCTGCTTCACTGGCACATCTTTAATCGCGGAGGTAATCGTCGCAGCGGCCGTCAGCGTTCCGCTCGATCCAAACGGCTGCGCGATTAGTTCTTCCATCGCGGCGCCAATGGAGATCTCTTTCAGTGGCGCTGGAGAAAGATCGATGCCCATGTACGCCCAGCCGGTTTCCTGGTCCACGCGCCCGGCGTGCCGCTCGATCTCGGAAGCTTGCTCGGACAACATGTCGGTCAGCCGATGTTTCGCGCTTTCCAGATCAGGCGCATCCTTGAACGCGGCCCCGACTAAGTTCGCGGATTCCAGACCGATCGCGAATTGATGCCCGAATCCGGTGTGATACGCAGCGGTGAAAAACGGAGACAGCGGCGGCACCATGGCAATTGCGCCAAGATTAAAATTTCCCTGGCTGTGTTCCGTTTCGTCTTCCAATTTCTTGATTGCGCGCGCCGCAGCCCCAACCGCTTTCCAGCGCACGCCATCTTCGCCCGCCACCACGATGCTGCCGCGGATGTGTTTTGTCGCGCTGAGAATATTTGCCAGCAGGTCGGCTTCGGCTTCGCTGTCTCCGGCGTTCAGCATCGCCGGACCGATTCCCGCAGCGAATTTTTCTTTTTCCGCCAACGCATCATATTCCTTGAAAAACGCAACCGCCTGCTGCGTGCTCATACCCTTGGTGTATTCAGGGAAAGGTTGCGTGGCGATACGCAATGTTTGTACTTCGTATCCGCGCGACTCAAAAATTGTTTTCGCGCGGCGCAGCATCTGCATGGTTTCGGCAACTTGCTGTTTATATTCGGCGGGCTCCAGATTGATGAACGCAGTGATGGTGCGAATTCGCGGCCGCACTTCGCCTCGGACCACGGTGCGTTCCGGCCGCTGCGTGCCGGGAACTTGTTTGGATGGCGCGGCACTCTGCTGCGCGTTCGCCAAGGCCGCAGAGCCCACAATCACAGTCGTGAGTAGCAAGAAATTTCTCAGGCAGGAAAATGAATGGCGCATGACGAATCCCCCATGAAATGGCACAAGACCGCGCCGTTACAGCTTACAAGATTCGCGGCCAGCAGTGCGGAGTTGCTTTTCAGCGCTTTTTGTACCGGCCACTTTCAAGTGGCCATTCTCGCAATTCCAACGAATTCCCTCTTGCTTCGTCATTCCGAATGGAGTCTTCGCGGCGGGGAAGAGAGCTAGACGTAGGCGGCGATGCCGGTGATTTTTTCTCCGATCACCAGTTTGTGGATGTCGTTGGTGCCTTCGTAGGTGTAAACGCTTTCCAGATTGTTCATGTGGCGCATGACGCAGTAGTCGTCCACGATGCCGTTGGCGCCGAGAATGTCGCGTGATTTGCGCGCAATTTCCAGCGCGATGCCGACATTGTTCATTTTCAACATTGAGATATGCGAAGGATCGACTTTTCCGTCATCTTTGATTCTGCCCACGTGCAGCGCCAGCAACTGGCCCTTCACGATTTCGGTAATCATCCATGCCAATTTTTCCTGCACCAGTTGGTGCGAGGCAATTGGCTTGTTGGCAAACTGTTTGCGCGTTTTTGCATACTGCAGCGCGGTGTCGTAACAAGCCATGGCGGCGCCCAGCGCGCCCCAGCCAATTCCATAGCGCGCCTGATTCAAGCAGCTCAGCGGACCTTTCAATCCGACGACGCCCGGCAATAAATTCCCCTCTGGAATTTCGCAATCGCCGAAAGCAAGTCCGCTGGTTACGGAAGCGCGCAGCGACCATTTGCCGTGCACGTCCCAGGCTTTGAATCCCGGCGTGCCTTTCTCCACCAGGAATCCGCGGATTTTTTCGTCTTCGCACTTTGCCCACACTACCGCTATGTCCGCAATCGAGCCGCTGGTGATCCACATTTTTTCGCCGTTCAAAACGTACTTATTCCCCTTTTTTACGGCGCGGGTCAGCATACCGCCGGGATTCGAACCGAATTGCGGCTCGGTCCATCCAAAGCAGCCAATCTTTTTTCCCTGCTGCAACAGTGGCAGCCATTTGTTTTTCTGCTCGTCGCTGCCGAACGCGTAGATCGGGTACATCACCAGCGCGCTCTGCACGGAAACGAAGCTGCGAATGCCGGAATCGCCGCGCTCCAATTCCTGCGTCATCAACCCGTAAGCCACGCTGGACATCCCGGCGCATCCGTAACCTTGCAAGCTCGCGCCAAAAAATCCCAGTTCGCCCAGTTGCGGAACCAGATGCATCGGAAACGTCGCTTCGCGGCTGTGCTTTTCGATAATCGGAATAATTTCGTTCTCGACGAACTCGCGCGCCGTTTGCCGGACGAGTTTTTCCTCGTCGTTGAGTTGCGAATCAAAATCGATAAAATCCACTCCGCCAAACTTGCCCATGCTGCGCTCCTTGAATTGGACTGCCTAGACCGATAGGGTCGATTTGCGCGAAAAATATTTCGCGGGTTGATCACGACATTCGCAGGGAATTGCTGGTGAGGACTGCCTTCGAGTCCCCTGGGGACACATCGTACCAAGAATCTGCGGTTGAACTAAACGGGACCAAAGCAGTTGGCTTGAATGGACCGTCCCGAAGGCACCTTGAACCGTAACAATTTGTAACACAGGCATTCGGCTAGTCGGAAAATCGCCGATCGGTCTGGAGCTAAGATACTGAAAACAATAATGTTAGCGTTGCGCCTAGAGTGGGCAGAGTCTTGCGACCCTTCTGTAAAGACACGACCTGCCACATCGGTCCAGGAAAGTTAAATGAATCGTAAATTTAGCAAATGCCGTAAAAAGCGATCGGAGCGCGGGTTAAGCCTGACCGAGCTCGTGGTGGTTGTAGCGATTGTGCTGGTGATCGCGGCAATCGCCGTTCCGAACGCAGTAACCGCCTGGTATAGCGCGCAGCTTCGAGCCTCCGCCGCTGAGCTTTCAGATTACATGCAGCAGGCACGCATTCTTGCGACGCGAAAGAATGCCACGTACAAGATTCAATATCAGACGATCAGCGGCCTTCAGCAGGTTTATATCAACGATGCCAGCGGAACGGTCATCGGCACACCCATCAATCTACCGAGACAATTTTCAATGGCTTCCGGCGCACCAACTGGCAGCCCGCAACCCACCGCGTACGCGCTATCAACCGATACGACTTCGGGTACGCCGTGCGACAACACCTGCACCCTGGCCTTCTCCTCAAGAGGCCTGCCGTGTAAGTACGATTCCAGCACGACCCCGGCGACCTGCACCACTCCGGCGGCAACGTATTTCGTTTATTACCTGACCAACGGTAGACCGAATGGCTGGGCAGCTGTACTTGTGACCAAGGCTGGACGGACAAAGGCCATGGTCTGGAACGGTACATCATGGAATTGAAATTGATGCCTCGCACGAACAAGAAAGCGTTCAGAAAAGAACGCGGCATGTCGCTGATCGAGCTGATGATCGCCATGATTGTTCTTCTGGTGGGAATCATCGGAAGCATGTCGCTGATTGCATACGCGATTGGCGGAAACGGACGCAGCCGCCAGCAGAGCAATTCGACGGTCATCTCGCAGATGGTGGCAGAAAAGATTTCCAGTCAGAAGGCCAGCCTCTCGAACAACCTTACGATCACCGACTGTGCGGGGACCAACACCACTGTTTACACAGCGGCAGGCGGCGCGACTCTAACCAGCGCTGGAGACGCGGACTACTCGCAGGCGGCAGTAACTGGTTATCAAATGTATTACACGGACTGCGGCACCAGCGGCAGACTCATGATTTACGACGTGCGCTGGAATATTACTCAGCCCACTCCCTATGTGAAGCTGATCACCGTTTCCACGAAAATGAAAAATGCCGGAACGAATGCCAGAATATATGCTCTGCCGGTGACAATCCGCACTCTTGTCGGACAGGGGACATAAGAACATGAAACTCCTCCGCAATTCCAGGGCGGCCAGGCAGGCCGGGTTTTCGTTAATCGAGCTGCTTATCGTTATCGCGATTTTGGGCTTGGTAGTAGGAGCGGTCTTCTCGCAGGTGGGCGTGGCGCAACAGCGCCTGAATGCTGAGGAAATCAAGCTTGATGATTTTCAGCAGGCCCGGGACTTCGTGGATCAGTTTTTTCGCGATATTAACCAGGCTGGAAGTCCCAATATCCGGATGTTTGACCCAACGTCCGCCGGGTTCACCGCGTTTCAGGCGCCAAACGTCAACGACAGCCGCCTGGCGGTAGGCCTGGTGATGATTGACAGTAACGCAATCACTTTTGAAGGCGCGGTAAACGGCAGCGGCACCGTGCAAACCGTCACCTACAAGGTAAACGGCGCGGGAACCTGCACATACTGCCTGTTTCGCAGCCAAACAGACAAGATAAACGGCAGTTCTGTTACTGCGCAAAGCACGCCGAACTGGGGCACAGAGGTGAATGACGTCGACCTCACCAAAGCGATCTTCAGATATTACCAGTACGATGGCACACAAATAACGGCCCTGCCGGTGGACATCAGCACCGCCGCAGGCGCACAAACCATCGCCAATGTGAAAACCATCCAGATTAATTTGACCATTCGCAACGCGAATGTCATCGACCAGCAAACCGGACAGCCGATCGAGACCACTTTCGAGGGAGAAATCTCGTTGAACAATTGTTCCATGGCTTCCACCGGGCAGCCTATGAGTTGCCAATAAGAGGTGCACAAAACTATGTCAAAAACAACGCGTAAGAACCGCAATCGCAAAGCCGCGCAGCATGAGAACGGCATCGCACTCATCGCCGCCATCCTCACACTGCTCCTGATCACCGCAATCGCAGCCGGCATCATGATCCTGACCAATACGGAAGTCGGCACGAGTTCCAATTTTAAGGATGAGCAGCGCGCGTTTTTCTCCGCAAAGGCGGGTATTGAAGAGGCACGCGACCGCCTGCGCAAAACCGCGAACGGCACTCTCCGAGGAACGACGCCGGTGGTGCCAACCACCCTGCCTGGCAACGGCACCACGGGCGTGACCTACATCTTGAACGCTTCTGGAAGCGAAACAGTGGCACCATGGACGGCGCCCACTACCAGTAGCCCTAATCCATACGCGGACGACGAAATCTGCAATGAGACCAGTGCCATGAGTTGCGGCACCGGCACACCCAAGTATCCGTCGAGTAGCAGCGGTTGGTACTATGCGACATCCCCCACCGCCAATAGCACCTATGCTTCCTCTCCCGTCATGGACTGGAAGTGGGTACGCATCACGCTGAAGCAGAACAACGCTTTTGGCGCAAACTATGCCGTTAATGGCGACAGCACAAAAGCTTATTACGTCTGCCAAAAGGATGGTTCCTCGATCGAGACTGTTTCATCCCCTACACCTACCGCGCCCTGCGCTTCACCGGCTTACTTTCCCGTGTATGTTCTGACAGCACTGGCGGTAACGCCGACTGGATCACGCCGCATGGTCCAGGTAGAGGTCGCCGAGGACATATTTCAATACCAGGCGCCTGCTGCACTGACCATCGACGGCACCGGCGATACGCTCTCAACCGGCACGAGTTCCGGTTTTGGCGTCAACGGAAACGATAGCGCAGGCTGCGGAGTGGCCACAACCGGTCCTAATGTCCCCGCGATAGGCGTATCCAGCACTACAGAGCAAACCAGCGTCATCACTCAGATCAATGACAAAGTGAATGGCAACAAGAATAAAGAAGGTAACTATCAGAGCGGCAGCAATACAACGCCGGACGTGCAGGCTGTAGTCATGCCCACGAACTTGCAGACAGCGACTTCCGTGCAAGACCTGATGTCAATGATCAAAGCCGATGTCACGCAGCCCGTCATCAATGGCCCGGCGACTGACAGCAGCTTCACCAGTCCTGGCACTGCGTCGGCGCCCCAAATTATCTATGTAAACGGAGATCTCACACTCAGCGGCAACTTCACTGGTTACGGAATCCTGGTTGTCACAGGTACCTTTACCGCAAAAGGCAGCAATATCTGGAACGGCTTGGTATTCGTCGTAGGTTCGGGTCAATTTGTTGATAAGGGTACGAGCACGTTCAACGGAGCGATGGTTATCGCCAATACGTCAGGATTGGGCGCAACTTCTTCCGACGTCAGCGGCGGCGGCAATGGCGGAGTCAACTACAGCAGCGGTTGCATCGCGCAGGCTACAACGCTCAGCACGTTTCACGTGATCTCGATGCGCGAGTTAATGAACTAGTCTTCCGCCGTCGAAAATGACGGTGCGGTATTACATCGAAATTTCTCCTGAGAAAGCCGCGTCTGACACGACGGGAACCGAGCCACCCCGTTGCGCAGGCCGCGGCCTTTCTTTTTCTGCGCCTTCTAGCTCATCTCGATTGCGACTCTCAGCTAACGCCCAGCCGCAATTCCGATGCAAGGGGCTTCGAGCACAAAAGCGTAGTCTCTATTGAGCATCAGCAAAACTCTGATGATTATTGTTTAGACGGAATTCGCAGGGGTAGCAGGAACGAGCGCGATGCCCAGCGCAACGATTTGATTGCATTCTGAAGAGATAGGTCTCATGCGGTCTCGAACCGAGAGGCGACTCGATCCGGCCTTCACGAGTGGTAGAGCGCCGTCACTCTGCAGAATTTCGCCGGCACTGGGCCGCGCCGATATTCTGTAATGGAGTGAATGCACCCTGTGGACCACCCTATCCCCCTTTTAAGCTGCTGATATAGAATGGTTTATATCGCTATACCTGGATGCGAGTTTGCGGAAAAGGCTGGTACGGGTCAAAATGTAACGGTTTAGGCGATCGCGCTCCGCTACGACACCGTACCAACCAATGTGTGATATTCAGGCATTTATGCCTCGAATCGAGTTTGTGGAACCTGGCAGCGCCTGGCTGCGATACCGAAAGGAATCACCGACCATCGTGACGCAATCCTCAAGCAAGATTCCCCGCAACTCCAACCGAAAAGTCCAACCTGACATTTTGATCTTTGACGTGGATGGCGTGCTGGTGGACGTGCGCGAAACTTACTGGCGCTCGGCCGTCGAAACGATTCGCCGGCTCACCGGAAAGCGCGTGACCCACGCCGACCTCCATCGCTGGAAGGGCAAGCCAGGAAACAACGACGACTGGCAGATGGTGGCCAATTGGGCCACCGCGCTGGGGCAGCCCACGACCTACGCAGAGGCGCGCGATGCCTTCGGCGAATTTTACTGGGGCACGGACTCGAAACCAGGAAATGTGCGGCGGGAAAAAATCATCGTAACGGCAGCGCAAATTGCGCGCTGGGCGGCGCGGTTCGAACTGAATCTTTTCACCGGACGAAACCGGCGGGAATTTGAATATACCTTTGCGAAGTGGCCGGGCACCATGCATTTCAAAAAAGTGATCACCATGGACGACGTTGTGAAAATGAAACCGCATCCGGAAGGTCTATACAATATTCTGGGCAAGCGCGATCCGGCGACTGCGCTGTACCTTGGCGACAACATTGACGATGCGCTGGCCGCGCGCGATGCAGGAGTTCCTTTCGCCGCGATTATTTCGAAGAGGGAAGACCATTACCATAAACGCGCCGCGATGTTTAGAAAACTCGGCGCGATTGCGCTGCTGCCGCGGGCTACGGACGTGAATAAATTACTGGCGACATTGTCCGCGCGGCCGGCCACGAAAGCCGCCACACGCGGCCGTTGAGATCCTGCAAATGCAGAATTCGCTGGTGGATTCATTGACAAGCGCAGAGTCCGCGGGAGAAAATTAAGGACTGCTGCAATTGCCTCACTTGTGCCCAAGTGGCGGAACTGGCAGACGCGCTAGCTTCAGGAGCTAGTGGCCGCAAGGTCGTGGAGGTTCGAGTCCTCTCTTGGGCACCATATTTTCAGTTACTTACGAACCTTGGCTTTCCGTTGTGTTCTGACTTGCCCTGAAACTTGCCCCGAAATCACCGCCAAAATCCGGTTGCCAGAGACACTTGCCAAGCCGTTGTCACTGGCCGACCGACTGCCCGCCGAACGAGTTGCGCCTATCGTCAACCGCAGACCAGGCATCGACCCGCACGAAACTGGACCGGTTGTGCTCGGACCCAGCCGCTCTGCGAAAATTCCTCGCTGAAAAGCAGCGACAGATTGACGCGTTCAAGCCGAAACGAAAGCCAGCATTTGCGGAATTCAGTGGTGCACTGTCTGGCGGTGCGCGATGCGAACGCGCCCGACATCATTCATCGGTTTCATGCGCGCTGTTCAGAACTGTGATGCGGAACTCAACGACGGCGAGACGCTCGTGCTTTGGTCTCTGGCAATCGAGGCCGACTACAAGACCGGGAAAAACTCGCATCCTGGAAACTCGCGCCTAATGAAAGTCACGCACCGCGAATCGCCGCTAGGCGTCCTCTACATCGTTCGCAGACTGACAGCAAAAGGTCTGATTGAAAAAACGCGCGAAGGTCACCGGCGACTTCGCTAGGAAGTTGTATAACGATTTGAGGCCACGAGCTGAGCCAGTTTCCGCCAAGGCAGTTTTGAAAAGCGACCCTATGGGTCGCGATACGGTTTTAGGTTGTCCATTGCGGCGTGAAGGAGTAGAACTCAGTGGAGGATGTTTCTATGAACCCACTTCATCTGCGGTCACGGAGATTGATTTTTGCCGCGGTGGTGTGTCTGACTTGCGGACTCTTCGCGGTTGCTGCGGACGAGCCAACCCTGACCAAGGAGCAGATTAAGCAATTCCTTCTCACCGCCAAGGTGGTGCACAGTAAGGAGGCCAAGAAAGGCGCCACTCACACCATGCAGCTTACGCTTTCCGACGGCACTGTGACCCACGACGCCTCTTTCCAACCTCTCGATGAACACAGAGCCTCGAAGCAACTTGCCAGCGGCACTGAACTGAACTTTGTAGATTCCTATAAGTATAACATCGCAGCTTATGGGCTGGCTGAGTTGCTTGGCATGGACGACATGCTACCGGTATACGTCGAACGCAAATGGGAAGGCAAAACAGGCTCGCTCAGTTGGTGGTTGCCGGTGAAGATGGACGAAGCGGAGCGCTACAAGCAAAAACTAAAGCCACCTGATGCGGATGCCTGGAACAATCAGATGTACAAGATTCGGGTCTTCGACCAATTGGTTTCCGATAACGACCCCAACCTGACCAACGTGCTAATCGGGGAGAATTGGAAGATTTGGAGGGCTGATTTCAGCCGCGCATTTCGCCTCAACAACGATGTGAAAGAGCCTAAGAACTTGGTACGCTGCGACCGGCAATTGCTGGAGAAATTGAAAGCCCTGGACGCGACTACGGTAACGGAAAAAACCAACCGCTATCTCACTAAGGATGAAGTGAAAGCGGTGATGGCGCGACGGGACAAGATTGTGGCGCAGTTCCAGAAGCTGATTGCTGAAAAAGGTGAGAACGAAGTGCTGTACTGAATTATCGACCACTGAGGTTAACTGCACCACGGGTCTTGGGTGGTCGAAACCTTCTAACAGTTTTTCCAGTCGGCCCGGGCACCTCATCCCGCTTCGTCCGCGCGCCCAAATCTTATCTCATTCTGCTTGACCAACATCTGATTTAGCGCGAGCGGAAACTAACAAATTCCCGTCACAGTCTCGCGTGACATGCGAATAGACTCTCCGCGCGACCCGCGGATGAGTCTTTCACTGCGCGGGCAGCGGCCCTCCCTGCTGCCCCGCACCGCCTTATTGGAGGAGTCCTGGAGGAGAGGACTTACAATGACCAACGAACAAACAGACAAGCGATTTCAGGCAGCACACTACTGTTGCTCAGCGTTGCCTGGAGAAATGCTGGTGACGGTGAAGCGATTCTCCGTGATGGAATGGGCACATCGGTAGCGAGCCTTTCCCAGAAGGACCCTGTCGTTTATTTTCAACCCGCGCGGCCTGTTACCGGTCTCTTTGCGGAACTCCCCTGCGGCGAGTTGGAAGTTCCGCCGATTGCGCTTAGTCCGCAAATGGCGCGAGTTCTCGCGCTTCCTGGCGGCTCTGGCATTGGTATCGTTTGATGACCGACCTAGTTGGAAGAAAATTCGGACGCCTCACCGTTACCGCGCAAGCACCAAAGGACGCTGCGCGCAACGCGCAATTCCACGTCGAATGCGTTTGTGGGAAGACAAAAACTGTTCGCGGTGAATCACTGCTGAACGGACTCACGCGGTCGTGCGGATGCCTGGCTGTCGAACTTCTCCTGAAGCATGGCTGCGCGCGCACCACTGGTCGCCCAAAAGAATACATAGCGTGGCAAAACGCTTGCTACAGTTTCCACAAGGTTCCGGACTTTCCTCGTTTCTACGCGCTCGGCCCGACATTTCCACCGAAACTTGCCCTAACGACCTCAAATGCAACACAACATAGCGAAAATTAGGGAAAAGTTGTTTAGAATAAGTGCCTGTAAATTCAACTCCTACAGTGGCTTAGAAGAGGCAAGTTGTTTTCAGGAGCTAGTGGCCAAAAGGTCGTGGAGGTTTGAGTCCTCTCTTGGGCACCAATCATTGGCGTCACAATTTTCTGCGTTGATTGGCTTATGACATTTTTTGCGCGCGCCATCACTCCTGTTGTCTTGCTTGCAGTTCTCGCACCGCCATTCGGCGCACAGCAATCGTTTCCAGTTACGTCAACGGTTGATCTGCCGTCCATCGCCGGAAGAGCCGTCGCACTGGATTCGAGCGGCAAGCTGCTTCCGTGGCCGATGCCGGACAATACCGGCTACTCGTACTCTTCCTATTTCCTATCGCAGTGGACCATCATGTGGGACCAATACAACCGCCAGCGGCTTCCCTATTTTTACTGCTGCTTTGATTTCGATAGGAAAAGCTACGAACTAATTCCGGACGAGCATTATGTGAATTCGACTGGCTTCCGCGAACCCCGGAGCAAGAAACTATTCCGGCTGGAGCCAGCACGGCGAAGACTTCGTTGAGCCACATGTGGTTGGCGAAGATGGCTACGCGTACTTGCGCCTGTATGAAATGACCGGCAAAACAAAATATCTGCAGGCTGCGATTCGCTGCGCGCAGGCGCTGGTGAAGAATTTCACGCCTGGCAACAAGGATCATTCTCCCTGGCCGTTCCGCTGCCACGCTCGTGATGGAAGCCTTGAAAACGGCCCCGGCATGGGCCCCTATTCCGCGAACGTCGTCGAACCGATCATGCTGTTGGACGAATTGATTCGGTTGCAACAAGGCGACGTTGATTCGTACCGGCGAGTGCGCCAGGGTGCGTGGACATGGCTCATGAAATATCCGATGGTCAACAACGTCTGGGTTGGCTATTTCGAAGACGTTGGCCCGAACATGGAAAACATGAATCAGGTCATACCATTGGAGTTCGCGCGCTACGTCCTGCTGCACCCGGAAAAAGATCCGCAGTGGCGCGAACATGCGCGCCAACTAATCAATTGGGTGAAGACCACGCCGAAGTGGCCAAAATATATTGTTCACGGGGCGACGGTCACCACGGAGCAGGGCGACGGCAAGTCGTTTTGCTGCAATCTGCCGAATCAGTGTTGCGACAGTCACACCTCAAGGCTCGCTGCGGTTGAAGCGTTTTACTACGCGAAGACGGGCGACGCGGCGTACAAAGAAGCGGCCTATCGCTCGTACAACTGGGTGACGTATTTTCAAGGCTTGCCGGGCGCAGCTCATGCGCCGTTCAGCAATCAGTGGTGGTTCACCGACCAATTTTCAGACGGCCCGCGCCGCATGATGGACTCGTTTTGGGCGGTTCCAGAGTGGGCGCCTGACGATGAATCGCACCTGCTCGGTTCGCTTTCGCCGGTCACAAAAATTTCTTACGGCGCGGGCTCGGTCAGCTATTCCACGTTTGACGCGGAATCAACCGACGTGCTGCGGCTTAACTTCGTGCCGGACGCGGTCATGGCCGATGGCGTTCCGCTGCGTCGGCTAAAGGAACTTTCCGGGTGGGGCTATACATTCGATTCCTCAACGCAGGTCATGAGGATTCGCCACGACGCGGCGCGCAATATCGACATTCAAGGACAGCCAGGGCCGCCCGGTCCGTCAATCGTCACCTTCGATGATCCGCACATTCCTGCGGGCACTTCATTAAACGGTGGCTATCCAACCGCGCGCATTGATTGGGGCAACGGCGTTTGGAAAATATCGCCGCCTGGCGGAAAATTCGGGACATTTCACTTGGCACTGGTGGATCCGGCGGCGCGCACGGCAGGATTGCGATTTTCTTCGCCGCGCATTTTTGCCGGAATCGATGTTTGCAATGACGGTCCGGAAGCGGCACAAATTACTTTTCGTTCTCCTGAACAAAAGGACCAGACCATTACTTTGCGCGCAGGTGAATTGCGCAGGATTCGTACCGGCTGGATAACGCCGTCGTCAGCGGTGGAGTTTGAATTCCGCAATGGTGATTGGCTTCGTTTTGACAATCTGGCGTACGCGCAGCCGTGACGGTTCAGGCGCGCGCGGCCCGCGGATTCTTTTCGATTTTTCGCTGCGTCGACTGTCTAACCACCAGCTTCGGTTCCAGCAGGATGCGCTGCGGCGCGATGGGTTCGCCCGCTTCGATCAATTGCAGCGCCAGCTTGCCGGCCTTTTGTCCAATAGCGGCAGTCTGCTGGTCAATGCTGCTGAGCGGAACTTTCAGAAATTTATTGTACAGAAGATTTCCGCAGCCGACGATCGCTACATCCTCCGGAACGCGGAGTCCGGCTTCCAGCACTGCTGCGATCGCTCCATACGCAATCGCATCGTTATAACAGAAAATTCCGTCCGGCGGCGGAGACAGCTTTAAGAGCTTACTGGTAGCTTTGTACCCGGTCGCGTCGCCGCGCTCTTCGACACGTTCGACGTTGTAAATCAATTCCGCATTGTCCTCCAGGCCCAGTTTCGCCAGGGCGCGCTTGTAGCCTTCCATGCGGCCAACCATGGGGCTCAGGCCGCTGCCTCCGATATGCGCAATTCTCTTGCAGCCCACTTCTGCCAGATGCCGCGTTGCCAGGGCGCCGACTTCTTCGTCGTTTACGCCGACGAAATGCGCCGCCAGTCCAGTGAAGCTGCGATCGATCAAAATGTACGGGATCCCTGCTTCTTCGACGCGGCGAAACATCTCCACAGTCCATTGCGCTGACGCCACCAGCAAGACGTCCACGCCGCGTGCGATCAGCTGCTCAACCGCCTGTTTTTCATGCTTCGGGTCCTCTTCAGAGGAAGTTGTGACCAGCGTGTAACCAGTGCCCTGCAGCGTGGCGGAAACGCTGCGCACGATTTCAGAAAAGAAAGAATGCAAAAGATCGGGCACCACAAAACCGAGCATGCTTGTGTGCCCGGTTACAAGCGCACGCGCGGCAAGGTTCGGACGATAATTCATTTCCCTGCAGCGCTTCAGCACGCGCGCTTTTGTTTCTTGACTGATGTCGGAGTGGTCGCGAAGGGCTTTTGAGACGGTGATTACGGAGACGCCCAGATCTCGCGCGATATCTTTTAACCGGACAGCCATAGAGGAGTTTACCACGTAAGTGCTTGAGCAGAAAGTTGCTCTCGCCGAAAGCCATAAAAATAAAGCGAAGGAAAAAGCTTGGGCTGAAGCCACGCAAAAAGCGAGCACGGCATGCCGTGCTCCTACAAGAAAACGCTACTGCGAATCCACACTGGTATTTTCCCCGGCAACGATTATTATTCGGCGGCGATTTCGGTCCAGGGATATGCCTTCATGTCCCGCAGTTCGGATTTTTGCCAGGCCAGTTCGGGGTGTGCCGCAAGATGTTGAGCGGCATTAAAATCGCGGCCGCACGCATGGCCTGCGGCGGCAGTGAAAGAAAGCTTCGCAGCCATCGCCGAGTCGGTAGCTTTGTTTTGTACCGCTCCCGCTGTGCCATAGGCTGGTTGCCATGCGCCCATGCCGCGCGGCGAGAGTTCGACATGCCCACACAAGGTGCGTTCGCTGGGCTCGGTTTTTCCGGTGAGCGGATCGACGTGATCGGCCAGGAATTTTTGCGCCGCTGCGACGCCGATTTTCCCCTTGTTCTCCCGCATCAATTGTTCCCAGCGTTTGTGGCGCGCGTTTCCACTTAATGCCGGATCTTTCAGGTCGAAGTTGGTTTCTTCCGCCGCTAGCTTGGGGCTGATGGGAAAATTTGATCCCACAAAATAGCCGTCGGTCTTGCGCTCCAGCGTAACGTTCTTCAAGCCGAGTTCGAGACTGGCGATTTCGTTTTTCCTGGTGTCCGCGATCAGCCAATCGTTGGCGTAACCACCGTTGTTCCCTTCCTTGAAAAATTTCGCCACGTCGTCGATCGAAGCGGAGTACTGCATCGCTTTGCGGGCGCGAACAAATTCAGGAATGCCGTTGAAGTCGTAGCCGGAAAATCCGGTGATGGTAGTTTCCGTAATGACCATGCCCGCCGCGTTCACGCCGAAGTCATCGCCGCTGTGAATCAGCCCCGGCAAGCCGTCCATCACGAAGCGATACCCTTTGCCAGGCTTGATGTCGAACGCGACGGTCCAGCGTGAACCATCCATGTAACCGGTCCAATCGTTATGCGCGATCACGATTTTGCCGTCCTTGGTGTAGCTTCCCGTCGCCACAAAAGCGCTGCAGTGATCGGGCGCCGTGACCGTCGCGGGCGACTTGATGTTGTGATCCTTGTCGTACTGGCCGACGTAGTAGCTCCATTCTTCCGCCGCGTTCATGACCACCACGTCCCAGGCGTCAAGTTTTACGCCGTGAGCCTGCAGACCATCCGCGATTCCTTGCATCTCGTCGCGGTACTCCTGCTCGATGTGCGGCCACATTACATTTCTCGCGGCGTCGCGATAGAAATTCCAGTCCTTGCCGGTGTCATGGGTCAACTCAAGCAAGAAAACTTTCTGCAGGTCGGCGATTTCAGGAGCCAGCAGGTAGCCGTGCTGATAGCCGATTTGCGCGGGCGAACCGGAAAGGTGAACGACCGTCCAACCGCTGACCGGAGGTTTGCGCGAGGCGCCAGCGAGCATTGCTTCCGATGGCGCTGTGGCCGCAACAGTCGGCTGTTTGCCGCGGGAGAAGGCAACTGCCGTGGAACAGATTGCGATCAGCAAGAGAGCGAGAGAAAAAGCGCGACGCATGAATACCTCCGCGAAAGGAAAGAAAAAAGTACCTCGCGCAGCTGTATTTTACAAGCAGTGCCCGAGCGAGTTGTAGCTCAGGGCTGGGACGAAGTCCCGTGAAGCGCTTTGAGGTTTTCTTTTGCCAAGGCATTGCCCGGATCGAGTTGCAGCGCTCGATTCAAATGCATAATGGCTTTTTGTGTGTCGCCAAGTTCGCCATATGCCGCGCCGAGATTGGCTTCGGCTCCGGCATCGTCGGGCTTGAGCTTCACGGCGGTCGCCAGCTCCTGTACCGCTGCGGGAAAATTCCCCGCCGTAGCTTGCGCGATTCCCAGATTGTAGTGAGCGTCAAAATATTCGGGACGGGCGTTTACGGCGGCGGTGAGGTGCGCGATGGCTTCCGGGATCTGATGCGAAGCCAGCAACGCGCCGCCCAAAGCATTTTCCACCGTGGCGTCTGCCGGCCGTACTGCTAGAGCTTGCCGATATTGTTCCACTGCTTCTTCCGCTGCGCCACGCATCTGCAGCATCGCCGCCAGATTATAGTGCGCCTCAAAATCGCTGGGATTATTTTCGATGTGATGGCGCGCCAGCGCCTCTTGCAGCGTCATTCGCGGGTCGCGCGAGTCGCTGGCCGAGGTGGGAAGAACTTGCAGCCATAGATGCGCCATCTCGTCCACGGCGCGATTCCCGGCGCGCACCCGCTGCGGCGGATTGTTGGGATTGGAAATGTTGTCGCTGGAGTTGTCATAGCGATAGCGCATCAAAATGGTTGTGCCGCGAGGCAGCGTTTCGGGTTGCGCGAAACGAAATACCGCCTGCCAGTTCAAGTTCCAACGCGGAATGTGAATCAGCATTCTCTCGGTGCCGTCGGGGAATCGGGCCAGCGCAAGCATGTCGCGGCAAAGATAGTGAGCGTGAGGATAGATGGCGAGGAGTCGCACCTCTTCCGGAAGCGTAAATTGATCGGTCACCAGAAAATTGCTTTCTCCTGCGGGAATGTCCAGCGCGCGATCGTTGTCCAGTTGCAGTAACACCGGAAATTTTGTGGCCGGCTCATTCGTGAAATAAATACCGATGCTGGGCCGAACAGATTCTGTTTTGCCGGAAGGCTGCAAATGCGTGTTCAGGACGAGGTCGTCGCCGGGATCGAGCCGCAGAGCCAGCCCGGGCGGCTCGACAATGGGCGGACTGCCCGGCTTCCAGAAAAGAAAATGTCCATCCGGGTCAAACGACTCGGATTCGATCTGCAGCTCCATGCCGGCGAAGCCGCTTCCCGGTGATTTTTCTTCGCGGCGCCCGGACTGGGAGCGATCCACCAAGAGATTTGCATGATGCACCAACCGTTTTTCGCCAGGATGAATTTCAATCGCCCTTATGAAGCGCGACGAATTTAACGGCGCGCGAAAAATAAAATTCCAATAGACATCACTGCCGCTTGCAGGAACTGCAAATGCTGCACTGGCCTTCAGCACCAGGTCGGGCGTTCCTAATTGCCATCCAGAAGCAAATTTTGGCGCAGGCGGAAGTTCGTCGTGATTGCCTTCCAGCGTTCCATCGGCAACCCATTTCTGGAACAGGGTTATTTCATCGCCAGAAAGATGTGCATCATCTTCGAGTCGCAAGCCGTCTTGCGACGGCAGCCATGGAGGCATCAAGCGCTTGCTGGTGACGTCGGCGATCTGGCGCGCGTGAGACTTAACGTCGCCGTAGGTTATGAGCGGAAACGGCCCCGCTTCTCCCGCATGATGGCAAGGCGCACAGGAGCGGAAAACGATTGGCGCAATATGGTGCGAAAACGTAACGCGACTTGGAGTTTGCGGCGAAGCTGGTTTCCTCTTAGCAAACGATACTGCAACGAACGAACAAAATAGAACTGTGATTGCAAGAAATACCGAGCGAGTTTGCCTGATCGAAGAAAAATTCATTTCAGATCGGAAATATAACAACCGACTGCGTCCGCATGATCTGGAACCGTCGCATTGCCGTTGAGCGTATTGCGAATCGCGGCCTCAAGCTCGTGTGTTGTGGGCGCCGAACGCGAACGCCCGAAATCCTCATACCAGTTATCGATTCTGCCGTGATAGATGAGCTTGCCGGCCGCATCAAACACGGCGCTTTCCGGTGTGATGGTCGCATGCGAACGCTTCACCAGTTCGCGATGAACATCACGCAGCGCTGGCATCGGTAAATGGAACTCTTCGTCGTGCGCGCGAATGCGAGCGGCTGTTTCGCCGGCGTCCGGATAAACCAGCCAAAAATCCGCTTTGCCGTGAAAACTTTCATGCAGCTTCTGAATCGTCGGCGCGTAGCGATTGGAGATGGGGCAATCGGTGCGAACAAAGAGCAGTACCACAACTCTTCCCTCGGACGACTTGAAGGGATCGACGGTTTTGCCGTCCAGATTCTCCGCCCCTGCGCTTTGCACCGTTTGCAGAACGCGTGGCTGCGCGCTAACGACACAAAACAAAAATATAACGCACATAATTTTGCGCACCGGTATTTGCGAGAGGTACATGGCGGCGGGAAAGCCCCGTGCAAGCAACTCAATTCTACACGCTTCGCGCCCTCTCTGAGCTTTTCTGCGCGACGACGTATGTAGCAAAGCACATCCGAAAATCAATGTCAGAGATATGGTGCCAGTAAGGTTCAATACCGCGCGGGCTTTGTTTGCATCCGTATTAACCAGCAAGTAAAAGACTTTCGGCGGCAGGCCCGGGGCTGGTCTATGAAGAAAGAATTCGCCGTAGTGTGTACGCTGATCCTCGTTTCGCTGCCGCGGTTTCCGAAGCCGCCTCCGCTGATGCCGGAAAGCGTCGAGCTTGCGCGGCAGCGCCGAAGAAAAAGCGCTGCTGCAGCGCTACACAAAACAACTCGACGATCAGGAAACTCAGCTTGCCGCACTGCGCAAGAAAATCCAGGACACCGAAGCCCAGCGCGACGCGGCACAGACTCAACTCGACACTATGATCGGCGAATTGCACCTTGAAGCGTCGCTGTGAATTTTTGCGTCGGCGGTCGCGGTCATACCTGTACCGAATGACAGGTTTTGGTGAAGCACAAATTCAGTCTACGAGTCCCCAGAGACGCCATCTTGAAAATAGAATAAAGGATGAACGCGGAGGCTCGTGATGAAACGTTTTCCCTACTTTCTGATTATTTTGGCTTCGTTATTCACGTGCGCACTGCTTGCTACCCGGCCTGTGCTCGCTTCCCATGAGGCAAAAGGCACCAGCGTGCTCACAGGTGTGGTGATCGGCCCTAACGACAAACCCGTCGCCCATGCCGCCGTCAGTTATCAATCCTCGGGCGGGAATGCTGCACACGCGGTGCATACCGATGCGCATGGGCGATTTACGATTACCAAACTGCCGGCGGACAATTATGATTTGCGCGCTTCCGCGAACGGGATCTTTTCCGAGTGGGAGAAAAACGTGACGATCCACACTGGACAAACCCGCTCCGTTACTCTCCATCTGATCTACGCGAAACAGATGCCCAAGGTCGCCATTTCCGCCAACAAGAACAACTAAGAAGAACAACGAACAAGGACAACTAATTTCGGCGCACGGGTTATTCCTGTAACAGTTCCGACAAGTCGTGCAGATCGGTCGCGGACACATCGGAAATCGCGCAGAACTCCATTCCGTGCGCGCGCGAATAATTCCATTGATAGCCGTTGCGCGTTCCGATTGCGGAATTCGCCGACTCATTCGGTGATTCTGGCCACACAAATACATTGATGAAGTGTTTCCGCCTGCCGTACACCAGAACCGCAACGCTGCGGCCGTTCAGAACATCGAGCCGCCCGCCAACCAGCGGAAATCCATTCTCCGCAAAATCACGCACGGGAGGAACGTAATTCAGTTTACCGTCAAACCACGGTTTCACGGTGTGTTGATCCGTGGAAGTGACATCCGTCAAATGGCCCGGTTGCAGCGAACGGATGTGGGCGTCGATCACTTCCGCCAATGCAGCTTGCTCAACTCCAGATCTTCCCGACAGAAGTCGCCCGGCACCGAAGTACGTAACCACCAGCAAAAGTACAATCACCGCGCTGGCCGCAATCCAGCGGAAAATGGGCACCCATGACCATTGATAATCCGACTCCGATTTGGTGTTCGCGATTTGGCGTTCGATTTTACTCGCTAGTCCCGCCGGCGCCCGTTCGTATAACTTCGCCGCGCGCAGCGAAGCGCGCAACGATTCCTGCTCTTCCAATTGCGTAATACACGGTGAACACGATTCCAGATGCCGCTCGAATTCTTCCGCGCGGAGAGGATCAAGCTCGCCATCCAGATACCCGTGCAATAGCGCTTGCGAAACTTCACACGTCACGGTGCACCTCCTTCCCGCCTGCATCGCGCCCTGTGGAAGGATTAAGGGCACGCTTCAGCCCGTCCCGCGCTCTTGCCAGGGTGGACATCACCGTCCCGATGGGAATCGAAGTGATGGTAGCAATCTCCTTGTAAGAACAGCCTTCGAGTTCGCGCAGGACCAGGACCTCGCGCGAACGCGCCGGCAATGTTTCCAGCGCTTTCATCAATCGCTCTCTTTCATTAGAAGCCACCGCGGCTGCCTCAGGCGACTGCGTTGCCGGGAAATGCGGCTGTAGATGAATAGTTTCATCAAATTCCGTGGTCAAGTCGGCTCTGCGATTTTTCTCCAACCAGGTGTAGCAGGCATTGCGGACAATCTGCAGGAGCCAGGCGCGCGCGTCGACTCCATGAAAACCTGCAATAAATCGAAACGCCCGCACCATCGCCTCCTGCGTCACGTCTTCGGCGTCCGCGCGGCTGCGCAACAGCCATCGCGCCAAATTGAACGCGGCATCATGATGCGGCATGACCATCCGCTCAAACCGCTGTCGATCAGCAGGCTCCAGCACGTACGGACTCCCTCTCGGTACTCGTATAGACTTGCTGGGTCGTCATCTTATTCCCATTATTTCGTTCTTGCCTACCCAATTTGAACAGTTTTTTGACCGGTTCACGCTGCCTCCGGACAATTGTAGCCAATTTTCACGTCGCCGGCGCTCGCTGCGCCTTTACGCCGTTGCTTGATTGGATTGTCCTTTCACCGCGGCCAGCGCTTCGGCCCGCAATCCATCTCGGTTTCGCCGGTACAAAAGTAACCTGCGAAAAGCGGTTTTAAATCCCGTGATATGGATACGGGCGAAAGGTTTTCTTTCAGGTTCGAAACCCGGCACTTGTCCCTACTTCTGCTCTGTCCATCCCCAGATGACCGGGCAAGTGGTTGTTAAGTCGGTGAGCGCTGCGCGAACTGGGTTACGATCCTGCACATCGAAATCATTGCTGGCGGAATCTTCTCGCTAAGCACTCATCATGGAGGGTTTGTTAGCGGCGTGAACGGAGGGCGGTGAATTTCATTTTCCGGGCGTTCTTGAACAGGCGTAGTACTACCCGCAACATGATGATATGGTGGGAGTTAGATACGATTTCCGCTTACTAGTAACTGGCTTCGCCGTACTAAGACCTGCGTACCCTGTCCTCTGGCTCCGACGGGCCATTCACAGAAATTGCCGTTGCCAGTAACTTGTTACAACGGGTTGGGGGCCGCGCGGGGACAGCGGCTCCGCAAGGGGCCGTGTGCGAGCTACCCAACCCGCTTTTCAGAAGTAGCTCATTTTCCAATCGCTTAGACTTAGAGACCGGTCAAATCGCAAAGTACCGTTAAGTTCCACTTGGCAACTGAAGTACCGATTCAATTTTGTCCATCGCTCCGTGGCCGTTAATCGCAAGGGTCGTGCGAGCATCGGCGTGCCGGAGTTCCCACTGGGCTACCACCGCGCCCGTCGTCTGTAAAAAGCATAGAGGCGAGCGAGTGGCGGGCTTGTTCAGAATTGGATGAAGGATTTTCTGTACGACCCTCCCCCGGTTATACGGACGGCCCAGACGATTCCGCATCGCGCCGAATCCAGCTGAGGTTGCTTTCAAAATCCATGAATGCCCAACGCTGCAGTCAAAAGCGGTAACATGCCCAGTCAGCGAACGCGTTACCGGACGCGTCCTTCAAATTTATCCTTCGCTGATATTCTGGCCGGCTACAATGTTGCTTGTAGCGCTCTATACATCGAAAGGATAATTGAATTCGCGATTTGCTCTGTGAATATCGTTTGCGGAAGAGGTGAGTCCTCTTCTGGGAAGCCACATAGCGATTCCAGTGGTGAGCAAAAATCTTCAGTTTCCCGCCGGCCAAAACTGCTGCTGCTAAGAATCCTGATATAAATGATGTTCGGTGGCCCGTTTCGCGTAAGGTTTTCCGCTCACTCGTTTATCAGCTTGGCCCTGACCGTCTCGTATCCGGTTTTGAGTTCGGAGGCAATCCGTCTGGGACTGTTTCCCTGCCCCTAAACGATCTTGTCCGTGCAATCAATTTATACTCATCGCAACTTGACGAAAATATCTCCTGTCACATCTCCGATCGTAAACGACGAAACTAAGTTCCACAGTTCTTCCTTTGAAATCCACTCCGGTTTCTCGAATCGCTCGTGATAGCCCCAAGCGGGATTGACAACGAGATTAAAAACGGAGTCATCTGAAAATACGGGCAAAGTGAGGCATTTGAAGGCGTTCTGAAGATAGCTGTTGTGGAACTCGAAAGAGAGGAGCGGCGGCTGATTAGAAAGACCCTGCAAGGTTTCTAGTTCATATCCTTCGACGTCGATTTTGATGTAGTACGGCTGGCCGAAGTGAGCAATGAGGCAATCGAGGGTAAGAATTGGAACAGTATCCTCGCGGTTCCAGTTTTGCTGGTAGCGATTGTCCCATCGCTCCATGGTCTCAATCCACTCCGTAGAGAGGGTTGAAGTCGCATCCCAGGAGTTGGAAACATGCAAAGTGGCTAAACCACAGCGAGAGCCCACAGCAGATTGCAACGTTTGGATTGGCAGATCGGGATACCTAAGCTGGATCTGACGAGCGCAATCGGCGTTAGGCTCGACGGCGACTACGCGGCATTGTACACCCGCATAAACCTCGGCGAATGTGCCAACGTTTGCGCCGATATCGAAGATGAGAGAGTTAGGTGGAACGATGCTTGATATTAGGTTGGCCATACGCGAGCGAGCTTGAGCGACCTCTTTGGAACGTGCGAACGAGCTGAGACGGCGAATTTGGCCGTAGAGTCCGGAAAGCGCGAGGAGCTCCTTGACTCGGCGCGAAGTTTTCATTCGTCGAGATTACACCAACTTCGGCAGCGGTTGGCAAATGACGGTAATCCGGACTTGCGTCAGCGGCGAAACTGCCTTTGTCCGATAATCCGACCTGGCCGGACCTGGCAGGACCACAGATTCGGAGCGGTTATCGATTGAAATGGTACTTTCTAGAGAACCTTGGGGTTTTGGCTCCGATTGGCCTGTCTTTATCGGTACGTCTGTGGAGTCTGGAAAGCCCTAACCCTTTTAGCGGCAAGGCTTAAGGTGGCAGGGGCCGTAACGCGAGCCACTTAATCCGCTTTTGTTCTTCGCAGCCGTTTGGCTCACTCAAAAGTTAGAGCAATTTGCGCAAAAATGCCCGGGAAAAAACCGACGGCAATGCGCGTGCACCGGATTAGGCTACGGGCCAATCGAGCATGTTTGGAATCAACCACTTACGACGGGTTTATAAGGCGGGGTGCGATGAAACTGGAGTCTTTTTCCGACAGCTGAACGGTTTGGTGACCGAGGCCTTCCTCCGTAGAGGCAATCTCGCTACCGCCGTGTTAGCCGCCGCCCTGCTTCAGCCGATGATTCTCCACTCATTTCCCAGGCCTGCGGGAGACAGCCGGAGAATCTCCGAAGCGTTTGCCAAGTATGTGCGTGCGACCGACAGCCGGAACATTTCCGAATTGCAGCGCGGGATGGATCTGCTTTGGGTGGACTCGCTGCCCGAGGCGGCGCAAAAAAAGGCGTACGCCGGTTTGAGCCGCGGCGAAATTCAGCTGCAGCAGCGCACGACGCGGGAATCGGGGCGCGAGATACCGTGCCCGGAGTGCATGATTCATCATTGGGAAGGGCTGGTGTTCATTCCCGGAGCGCGACTCGACGAAGTCTTGGGTGTGATGGAGGATTACAACCGTCATGCGGAGTATTACGCTCCAGACGTAGCGCGCTCGCAAATCGAGGCGCGCGCCGGCGATCACTTTCGAGTTTTTCTGCGCTTCCGCCGGCAAAAAGTGATTACCGTAGTGCTAAATACGGAGCACGAAATCAATTACTACCGCGATTCAGCGGTGGGGGCGCACAGCCGTAGCAGCGCCACGCACGTGGCGGAAGTTGAAAATCCCGGCAAGGCGAAAGAGCGAGAAAAACCGCGCGAGGAGGACAACGGTTTTCTGTGGGGCATGGAAACGTGGTGGCGCATGGAGGAAAAAGATAACGGCGTGTATGTGCAAAGCGAGGTGGTTTCACTTTCACGGGATGTTCCGGCCGGGCTGGGCTGGATGATTGGCCCGTTCGTAACAGCGGTGCCAAAGGAATCTTTGACGTTTACGCTGGAAGCGACGCGGAAAGCGGTGCTGGCACGCCTGGGCGAAAATGTTCCCTTTGGAGCGCACAGTTTAGTCCAGTTTATGCTTCGACGCGTGCAAATGGGCCTCGGCGTCTTCCAGAAAAGTCATCAGCTTTCGGGCATTCCATTCCCAGTCGTAGTTACGCGCAGTAATTTCTGCAGCCTCGCCTAAGCGGTGCCTGAGTGAAGGATCGCTGAATAATTCTCTAACACGCTCGGCGAGGTCTCTTTCATTCGTGGGATCTTGTAGCAAAAACCCGTTCACCCCGTGCCGAATCATTTCCCCAGCGCCGGCCCGCACGCTCGCAATGACCGGCAGGCCACAAGACATTGCCTCGATGATAGGCAAACCATAGGCATCTTCGAGGGACGGACCGACGTAAACGTCTGCGGCCGAGTAGTAGAGCATGACGTCATTCCGTGAGCGTTCGAACTTGATCCTGTTTCGAAGCCCGAGACGCTGAATCTCGGCACCGAAAAGATTACTATCGTCGGTTCCTGCAACAATCAACTTGATTGGCAAATCTCTGTTTATCGCTAGACTACCAATCAGACAATGCAGGCCCTTTTTCACCCAGTCGTTGCCCAATAGCAGCAGAACGAAATCTCCGGTTTCAAGTCCCAACTCCGTACGCGCGCTCTCCCGGCGGTGAATGCGGTCCCTACAGTTGAACTCCTTTACCGCGACGCCATTGGGAATCAATTGAACGTCGGTGCGGCCGAAGTGTTCGCGCAGCTGCTCCGCTACCAGACCGGATACCGCTGCTAGGCGGACATTAGGGTTGCGGTAGATTCGGCGTTCCAAAGCCATGATGCAACGGTAGTACAGTCGCCGATGCAGCCGCCGCAACCACGCACGCATTGGCGCTCCGCGGAATCCAAGTTGCCTTACGGCGTGGCGGTAGAATTCGTGGAACACTATGTGCACTGCGATTGCGTCCGCGTCGAAGGCGTTAATGCCGGGCGAGAATAGCAAGTCGGGTTTCAGCCCATGGAATCGACGGTCCCTCCACCGACAAATGGTATTCGCACAGAACCAGAAGAGAAATTGCAAGAGATGGGGGCCTGGAACAGCGGCGACCCGGCGCCAGCGAATGCCGTTTGAGCCCGCTACGGCAGGGTTGGCTAGCATTAAGACGGCAAGGTCCTGTACGTGTTGCGAATAGAGGATAACCTCGCACTCATAGATATCGCAGAGCCGCTCCAATTGCTCCGCCAGGACGCGTTCCGTTCCATGTTGCCGGTCCACGAATGGAGAAATCACGGCGATGCGCACGTTAGGCGCCCCGAACCATTTTGCTTAGAAAGGTTGTTGAGGGAACGCTCGAGGCCATCGCGTCTCGACTGTACTGGAAAATGGTTTTCGCTGTCATTTTAACTCCATGGGTCCACGTGAGCAATGTTGCAATCCTCAGACCGAAGATGCCGGAGCTAGATTCGCTCCGCGGCGTTGCAATACTTTCCGTCGTTTTTTATCACGGCTTGTTTTGGTCCAGCGGCCTCGAGGGACTTTCTGGGTTCACACGCGTCTTTGTAAACGTGACCCGAGCTGGATGGCTCGGCGTCAAGTTGTTTTTCGTCTTATCCGGATTTCTCTTTATTTCGCGGTGGTTCTACGAGAAAGATTTCTGCGAATGCGGGCATCCACTGTTGCAGCCGCAAAACACATAATTCCCAATCGCCGGTCTTTGAATGCTCATTTTATATGGTGGGAGCTACCGAAGGCTTGGGGCGGTATACGTTTACTGCGACCTCGGAGCGCACCTGGTCCGCAGAGAATTGGGCGGAGAGCGCAATGCTCGGCAGCCGGTACAAAATCCCGATGAGGATCCAGAAGTACGCATTCACCAGGAAATCCTGATAGAACCCGAGGCTGTTGTAACCCATCGGGAAAAAAACCAGAAAGGTAAACCAGAAAATGACAAAAGCGATTGGGAACCGGGGTGAACCACGTAGTCGTTTGACAACTTTCCAGGCCGAAAGACAAACTGCGGCGCCAAGAACGATCCAAAGCAGCAGCCCAACGATGCCCATTTCAACGACCAGCTGACCATAGCCGTTCTCGACGCCAATTCCCGTGGACGGGGCGCGCAAAATTCGCGCCACATACTGAATGCCGAGCGAAGCGGTTCCGGTTCCGTAGCCGTACATCCAACGCGGAGTCTCGAACGCGGCCAGGAAATTCCGCAACGGATAATCGCGGGTACGGAAGGCGAGTTCACTTGCAGTGCTATACGGGCTTAATGTCTCCGAATAGATGGCCAACCGGGAGTTAACCTGTTCTGGAAAGATCACCGAGAGGGTTACTATGGCCAGGCCGCCTAGCAAGATCACGCGTTGAATCGAACGAACGACGCGGGTTGCTTCTTTTTGTTTCCATGGGGCGCCCCAGACGAAAGCCGCCATAATTACCAGCGAACTGCCTAAGCACCACATCATCACACCTCGAGAAGTACTCATGAGAGCGGCAGCCGCGAGTACTCCGATTGTGGCGAAGGCGCCAATTCTGCCCTTCTTGGTGCGCAGGATCAGGTAGCCGCCGAAGCCGAGAACGATCATCCAACTGGCGATAATCAAGTTCTGAAAACGGCCGGTGCTGACGAAAACGGAACTGGGGCGGTAGGCAATCTGTCCAGTGAGCGGCGACACGCGGTACAAAGTACTTAAGCCGCGAATATCGTCCTGGATGGTCGAAGGATTTAGAAAAGTAGGTCCAATGATCGACTGCGCGATTCCCAAACATGAAACCAGCAAGATCAAAATCGCATTAAACATGAAAAAGCGGCGAAGATCCTGCTCTGAATCCATAAGCGCATATCCCAAGTACATCAAGGGGATATATAAAAAGTAAAGCTTCAGGCCAAGGAGGCCGTAAAACAAACTGGTGGAGCCGGGATTGAAGACCTGGGCGGCGGCAAACCAAACAAAAATCAGAAGCGGCACCAGAAACGGCGGGCGAAACGCGGCTTTTTCCCTTGAATTGCGACGTGCCACCAGAAACGAAACGTATACCAGTAAGACCAAGATATCCTTGGCAAAATAAATGACCATATTGTTGCCCAGGTATTTGCGCGCAAAATCCTCGAAAAAAAGCCAACCAAAAAAGATGTACAGGCCATGGCGCCAGTTGTTCAAAATGCGAATTGCAAATGCCAGGCCTACAACGCCGACAACGATTAAACCGAGACTCATCCAATCGCTGTCCATCACAAATTGCGATATTTCAAGTGCAGCCAGCAATGCAAAAACAAAAAGTGCGATTGCCGAATACCGTTTCGTGCGGCTTCCAGAGCTAGTTGGGGATATCAGGAATCGAGACACGGCCTATCTCATCTCCAAAAACGCCTGTGGAATCGCGGGTAACGGCATCACTTCAGCCTAGCATGCCGCGACGCCCGGCGGCGTTACTGAAATCGCCGCAATCTGATTCGGGGAACCCTTGCCAATCCTCGCCGCGAAGCGCCGCAGCGAGCTGTTGCACTTGGGCCGGGCCCATGAGTTCGTTTCTGGCTTGCTCGAAGTTTTCACGTGGCACGGGCTGCTCGAGGAGCATACGAATGTAACTTACGATATCGTCTTCGAACTCGCTCTCGCAGATCCCTCCGATTTTATACTTGGCGACCACACAGGCAAGCGTGCTGTCGCGAGGCGTGTGCGCGAAGATCGGCCGTTGCGCCGGCACGTATGTGGAAACTTTCATCGGCAGACTGGTACGGCGGAATAATTCGTACTTTTTTCCGGCGGGATACATGGCGTAGAGCAAATCGCAAGTTGCGAGCAGGGGAATTGCGTTTTCTTCGCCCAGGTCGCCTTGGGATTCGAAGATTTCGCGGCCTTCTGCGGCGATGGCGTCGATTTGCGGCGAGGAGCCGATACGGACAATGCGCAGACTGCGTTTTTCTTGTTCTGCTAGTTTCTTGCAAGCCGACACGAAGCGGCGGAACGGTTGCGGATGGTAGAGAGTACCGATGTGACCGACCCTCAGATGGCTTGGCTCCGGGAACGCGGTTAATCGTGGCAGCGCCGACACGTGAAGATATACCGCAAAACATTTTACGCCGTATTTCTGGCGATACAGATTTCGCATCCCCCAGCTTATGACGTCGATGCTCTGCGCAGCGCGCAGAAGTCTGGGAAAAGTGTCGCGCAGGAGAGGACGGAACATGGTGTAGCGTTGCGAACGAATCCAGGTGCCGAAGGGATCGTCGTGGATAGTCAGGTGGACTTTCTTGCCTTGCGCGATGAGTTCAGAGGCGACCGAAATCCCTTCGTAGTGGCCGACCACCCAGTAAAGGTCGGCTTCCATCTGATCCACCAGATTTCTTACGCGCGATTTCGATCCAGGCAAAAATCCGGTGCGCGCGCTTAAGTCGCTAAGGAGCTCTGTTGTTGTGAGACGCGGTCCGAGCCACTGGCACTTATCCTGCGAGTTTGCGGCAGGCTGGTTCGCGAGGTAGTACCATTGGATGTCGAGTTCTGGAAGATGACGGAGGTGGCTGCGCAACTGCGCGGAGCCGCCGCCAAGTTCAGGGGAAAATGGCGTAAAGAGCGCTATGCGCATGGAAAAGAGCTCCGCACTGCGATATTTGCCAATTCCATTCCGGCCAGCGCTAAAACACTGCTACTTCTCATGCCGCAGAACCTCGATAGCTTTGCGGATCGCTTCCACGGTTGCGGCGATAAGTCTTTCTGGCGAGTGCGTTTCGACGTGAGCGAATCCTCGCCGTCCCGCTTCCCGCAATCGCTCGCGATCTGTGAAGGCGAATCGCAAAAGATTTGCTAATGCTTGAATATCGCCGGCGGGAAAGATAAATTCCGGGTTCACGGGAGCCACGAGATCGCGGGCAGCGCCGACTTGATCGCTGACAATCACCGGACAACCGCAGCACATGGCCTCGTTTACGACTACCGCGAACGGTTCATAGACTGAGGGAAGCACGAGCACGTCCGCCGCTGAGTACAATGCGGGCAATTGGGACTGATTGACAAAACCTAAGAATTTTACGCGGCGCTGGATTCCCCGTTTCGCCGCTTCCGCTTCTAGTTTGGGGCGTTGCGGACCTTCACCAGCGAACACAAGAATGGACCCTTCCGGGCCGGCTTCGGCGAACGCTTGCAACAGGTCCATCGGTCGTTTCCAGGGTTGCAGCTTTGCGCAGAATAGAATTATTAGCTGCTGGGATGTCGCGCCCAGATTTGCGCGGGTGGTTTCGCGATTCGCCATCGCGGCCTGTGCCTTCCACCAATCGTTGTCAACGGTATAGGGAGTGAGGGTAATGCTCGAGTCGGGAATTCCGAGACTTTTGATCATTTCAAAGGTGCCAGTTGAAGGAACAATTACCTGGTCGGCCTGGCGAAAAAGAAACGGCCAAAACGCTTTCTTGAACACAACTTTCCAGGCTTTCCCATCCCGCGGGGCCAGGCTGTGCGCATCGGTACCGAACAAGAACGCCGCGCCAGATGCCTTGGCCGCACCTCGAGCAATCCAGAATGATGCGCGAACGTAGCCAACAAAACACAGCAGGGCGTCAAATTTTCCATCATGTATCAGGTTGGACAGCCCGGGGTTGTTCAGCCCCCAAAAGGACTCGTTGCCGGAGCCCTTATTCGGAATTGCTGTCCATGAGTATCCCTGCAAAAGCGGAACATCCCATTTGACGCTGGTGGCAAAATCCGGATCGATCGCTGCTTCCGCTCCGCGCAAAGAACAATAGGCCACGTGCAGATCGAGTTGAGGTTCGGCCGCCATGCGACGAAAAATGGGCGCCATGTATTGGACCGGGTGCGATGCGACTGCTAACACTTTGAAGTGGCGCTCAGACATAAGCTCGTTGGCGTTAGTTAACTCCGTTTCGAGGGCAACTTTCATCGCCATTCCACGCACTGGGCTGCCTCTGGTTCCGAGTATAACCGTGTTTCGAAGGGCCAAACTGCTGTGTTAAACTTGCAAAGGTTTAAGCCGTAACTGGCAGGGGCTACGGTTCACCGGAAGTCTTCGCAGACACTTCCCCGGCACCGCTGGGCTGAACGAAATTCTGCTTTACGAAGGAACTGTCATGTCTGGGCATTCAAAGTGGGCCACGATTAAGCATAAGAAGGCGGCTACGGACGCCAAGCGGGGCCGAGCGTTTACGCGGCTGATTCGCGAACTTACGATCGCGGCACGGATTGGCGGCGGCGATCCGAATTCCAATCCGCGGCTGCGCACCGCAATTCTCTCCGCGAAAAATGAAAACATGCCGAACGATAATATCGAGCGCGCGATCCTGCGGGGCACCGGGCAGCTGGAAGGCGAAGTCTACGACGAAGTTACGTTTGAGGGGTATGGCCCGGGCGGAGTTGGGATTTTGATTCAGGTGGTGACGACGAATCGCAATCGCGCGGTGGGCGAAATGCGCCACGTGATGGGCAAAAACAACGGCAACATGGCGGAAGCCGGCGCGGTGGGATGGATGTTCCATCGCAAGGGCGAAATTACGGTGGCCAAGGAAGCCGCGAGCGAAGACAAGTTGATGGATCTGGTTCTGGAGGCAGGGGCCGAGGATATGAAGGATGACGGCTCTGGCTGGTACATCGTGACGCCGCCGGAAGCGATCGAGACGGTGAAGGAAGCGCTGATAAAAGCTGGAATTACGCCAGCCAGCGCGGAAGTGGCTATGGTTCCACAGAATTATGTGAAACTGACCGGCGAGCAGGCCAAGCAGATGCTGCGGCTGATCGAGGCGCTGGAAGAACACGACGACGTACAGCACGTATACGCGAATTTTGATATTGACGAGAGCGAAATCCAAGCGGCCGTCGGCGCGAACTAACGTTATCGAGCGCGCAGGCAACGGTCGGCAGAATTGCTCGCACGGAACGCAAACAGTAAGCACAAACAACTGGCACCAAAACGTTCCTCGCCTTACACTTTTTGCGATGAGCCAATCCGCCACCCGGCGACTTGTATTTCGCGTACTGGGCATTGATCCGGCTGCCGCTGGGCCGACAGGCTACGGCATTGTGGAATCAGATGGCCGGAACTGCCGCATGGTGCATTACGGAGCATTGAAGGTGGCGGAAAAGATTCGTAAAGAATCAGTGGGGGCGGCGCTCGAAGCCGTGCACACGCTGATCCGCGGATTGCTGCGAGATTTTTCTCCCGATGCGCTGGCCGTGGAGTCTATTTTTTCGGCTTTGAACGTGAAGACCGCGCTACGCCTGGCAGAGGTACGGGGCGTGGTGCTGCTTGCCGCCGCACAGCATGGGGTTACGGTGCATAGTTACGCGCCGCGGCTGATAAAAGCTTCGGTCGCTGGATACGGCAATGCCGATAAACAGCATGTGCAGTTGATGGTGCGGTCGCTGCTGGGGATGACAGAGATACCGGAACCTGCCGACGCCGCCGATGCTCTGGCGGTGGCACTTTGCCATATGCAGCATGAGCAATTTCGGACGCGCTTTGCGCTTCCGCCGAACATGGCTGTCCGTTCGTCAAGCTTGGTGCCGGGTAGAATTGCTCGGCGAGCCTCGGGCGCAGCTGCCGCTCGATTCCAGCCGTCCCGATGAAGAGAGCTCAGCCATCGAAAGCGTGCATGCTCGTGGCCGGCGTGTTGGTATTTTTGTTTTTCAATTCGTGGCCTACGACAGCGGCACCCGCTGCAGCGCCCGGTGCAGGGGCGAAAATCAGTTTCAAGCGCATCTTTCAGGGCAGTTCACCCGAGTTTATTGAAATTACGGTGCGAGATGACGCGGATGCAGCTACCTATGAAATCCGGCAGATGGATGAAGATCCGGGTGCCCTGCCGTTTGAGGTGAGCGCCGGTTTGCGCGCGAAAATCTTCGGGTTAGCAGCCGAGTTGCACGACTTTCAGGGTCAGGACTTGGACGTACACCGCAAGATCGCCAACCTGGGGGAAAAGACGTTTCGCTGGGAGCAGGGCGGCGTCAGCCACGAAACGAAATTCAATTACACGTTGAATTCCGCCGCTACCCGGTTGCTGCAAGTCTTCGAGGGGTTGGCCCGCCAGCAGGAGCACTATGCGCTGCTGGCGCGGAGGATTCGTTATGACCGGCTGGGAATTAATGATGCATTGTTGCAATTTGAATCCGACTTGAATCGCGGCTTAATGCCGGAGCCGCAACGGTTGGTACCATTACTGGATCAGATTTCCTCGGACTCAAAATTCGTGGACATTGCGCGGCAGCGCGCGCGGGCGCTAGGGGACAGGGTCCGCCGGCAAAACTAACTGTTGAAGTTTCGTATATAAATTCCAAAATATGTAGGCTTATCTGATTAATCATTCAGATGTTACGCACGCATTAGATACTCGTCCGTAAACTAATCATTCGTAAGCATTTATTTATTCTAACTTCTGGCTAAAATCTTGCTCTACCTTTGCAGTCGTGATTTTGCTTTCGGGCTAAACGCGAGTGCTCGTCAATCCTTATAATCAGATTTAATCCATTTGAGGGGGGAATCCTCGTATGCGCAAGATAATCAATCTGGCCGCGCTCGTCGTAATTTTGTGCTTAGTCATCGGTATGAACGCCGTAATAACCCCTGTCGCCAAGGCTCAAGCGGGGATATCAACCGGCAGTATTCAAGGAACCATCTTGGACCCGAACGGAGCGTCCGTGCCGGGGGCCAAAGTGACGATAACCAGCAAATGTACGGCCGCGAAGATAGCGCTCGACGTAACCAGTACTGGGGCTTATAACTCCGGACCATTGGTCCCGTGCGAGTATATTGTGCGCGTCGAGGCTCCGGGATTTCGGGTGATGGAAGAAAAGATTACGGTGCAAGTGGGAAACGTCTCGCCGGGCACGATGACATTGGAACTCGGTTCGGGAAGCACGATCATTACTGTCGAAGGTTCAGCAGTGATCGTAGATACGGAGCAAACATCGATTCAAGGTGTTGTCAGTAGCGACCAGATCGAAAATTTGCCAATCAATGGCCGCAACTTCCTGGACTTGGCGCAGCTCGAGCCGGGAGTACAGATTCAGGACGGCGGCAATTTTGACCCCACAAAGAAGGGCTTCTCTTCGATTTCGTTTGGCGGACGCTTTGGCCGCACGGCCCGCATCGAAGTGGACGGATTGGACATCTCAGATGAAACCGTTGGCACAACCACGCAAAACCTCGGGGTGAATTCGATTAAAGAATTCCAGGTCAGCCAGTCAAGCCTTGATATCTCGACCGAGCTGACTTCTTCCGGAACGGTCAATATAACCACGAACTCCGGAACGAATGCCGTGCACGGCGAAGGCTTTTTCAACTACCGCAGCGATGGCACGTCAGCGGCGATCGGAGATCCCGCTGCAGTGTTCACTCGGAAGCAGTATGGAACAAGCCTCGGGGGCGCGCTTATTAAAGACAAGCTGTTCGGCTTCGGTTCCTGGGAACGCACCACGCAGGATTTGCTCGCTGCCGGTGCACCGCAAGCCCCGTTTACTGCTCTGACCACGACCTTCAACGCGCCGTTCCGGGATCAGGAATATCTTGGCCGCGTGGACTACACCGTTACCAATAACATTCACGCTTTCTTTAAATTTGCCTATGAGCAAAACCTGAACGGGGCGACCTTTATTCCCGGCACCTATCAGGAATTTGCAAACGTGGATTTTACCCCTTCCTATGGCGGAGGTTTTGACATTACGCACGGAAAGTGGACGCACACCTTCCGGCTCGGCTATCTGAAATTCCGCAATGGCATCGCCGATGCGGTTACGGGATCGACCATCTTCAACCCTGCTCCTCTTTTGGCACTGGCTATCGGAAACGTGTCAACTTCGTGCTTGACGAGCGGTGATCAATTTTGTTCCGGCCCGAACATCCTCGCCCCGCAAAAGACCTATCAATCGAACAAGCAGTTTAAATATGACGGCACCAGGAGTTTTAACCGCCACATCCTGCGTTACGGCGTTGGCGTAAACCGCATTCTGGGAGGCGGCTTTGCCAACTTCTTTGGAATAGCCCCTGCCGTTCGCGCCGCCGTAAGTCCGACGACCGACGCGTTTGCAAACGGGAATCCTTTTGGGCCTGGTGGTGACACCAATCCCCTCAATTGGCCAGTGCATCGCATTTTTGTGGGCAACGGCGAAGGCTGCTTTACGGAGATTGCTCAATTCGGACAACCCTGTGGCGGACAGTTTGATACTCGATTTCAAGCATATATTGGCGATACCTGGAAGGTGCTGCCAAATGTCACTTTCCTTTACGGCCTTCGCTACAACCGTGATACTGGCCGGTCGGATGCGGACCTGCCCGCTGTCCAAGCTTTGAATGACTTTCAGGCTGGCCTAGGCAATCGAGTCCGGCAGCCAGACAAGAACTTTGGCGGGACGATTGGAGTAGCTTGGGATCCTCGCAAGAATGGCAAGACAGTGATCCGCGCCGGCGCGGGAATTTATTATGAGAACGGCGTCTTTAACAACGTTCTATTTGATCGTCCCGGCCGCTTGCCCACAGGACTTTTCAACCAGGTGCAGACAGGTGTCTGCCAACTGGGTGGCGTATCAATGCCAGATGGATCGTTTGTCAGCTCCATCGACGGATTGGACATCGCGACTCAAATTTGCGGCGACAAGAATGCTGTGGGCAACGTGCAAACGGCGATCTCTGACCTGCAGAAGCTGTACCAACAAGCAACGCTTACGGCGGGGGCACAGGCAAACGGAGCTTTCTTCGGAAATGCGCTGACAACCGCAAATACGGGCTCGATGTTCGCCCCGAACTTCCGTTCACCTTATTCCGCGCAAATGAACGTTGGAATCCAACGCGAACTTCATCATGGCACGGTATTGAGTGTCGATTATATTCGTAACGTTGGCCTTCACACCTTGCTTGGTATCGATCAAAACCATCAGGGTGATGCCAGCATTTTGGATCAAGGCGCGGCGCAGGCCGCTATCGCGGCCACTTTGACGCAATGCGGAGTGGCAACGATTGACGCAGGCATCGCCGGGAATTGCCCCGGCGGAGCCGACCCTAAGACTGCAATTTCGGGTCGTCCGCTGCTGATTGCCGACTTCGCAAATAACGGATTGACCGGCGGCCCAAATGCTACCGGCAATTCCCCGGTGGGACAAGGCGTGCTGGCGTTCCCAGGCAAGAATCCGGACTTCGGTCAGGTACTTCTCCTTGAACCAGTTGGCCGGTCGGTTTACAACGGCCTCGATATCGTACTCCGTTCAGACCTGAAGAGCCCAGTAAGCTTCGTCCACCGCCTGAACGCACAGATCTCCTACTCGCTGTCGCGCTACAACGCTCAGGCAAGCGACGGCGACTTCGTGAATAGCGCGCTGGATTTCAACAATCCGAGCAAATTCATTGGACCGAACGGCCTTGACCGCACGCACCAACTCTCCGCCGGAGTGGTTATGGAGCTGCCGGCAGGAATTCGTGCAAACTTCATCACACACTTCTACACGGCACTGCCGCAAACCCTGACGTTCTTCGCCCCGGGAAACCTGGAAGACATCTTCCAATACGATACAATTGGTGACGGTCAAACTGGTGTAGCTCCAGTTCCAGGATCGAAGGTCGGTTCGTTTGGCCGCGACATTAGCGCGGGCGGCCTGAACACGTTCATCCAGAAATACAGCGACGCGTTTGGCAATCAGCTGACTCCGGCGGGACAGGCTCTCGTGTCTGCCGGGCTATTCACATCGGACCAGTTGAAGTCGCTGTGCGCCGTGACGCCATCTCTGAACCCCATCGGCAATTGCGCCTCCTCTGAAGGTCTGCAGCTGCCGACCGCTCCTGCTGGACAAGTGGGCAACGGAAATTTCTTTACGTTTGACCTGCGCCTCGGCTGGTCTATCAAGCCGATCCACAAGTTGGAGCGCTTGCGGTTTGAACCGCAGGCGGCGTTCTACAATCTCTTCAACCGCAAGAACTACAATGCCCCGGACAATCTGATCAGCGGCGTGCTCGATGGAAGCGCTGGGTCGGTGGCTGGCGTGGGTACGACGGCTTCCACCCGTAGGACTTTTGAGACGGGACTTGGCTCGGGCGTGTTCGCGATCGGCGCACCTCGCTCCATGGAGTTCGGCTTTAAGGTCAGCTTCTAAAGCCCCGCCTAACTTCAACCAACCGGCCCCGCAAAAGCGGGGCCGGTTTTGTTTTTTGGGTTGTGCTATTCGGCCGAGAAGCGAGGGTGTAAACTCGCACGGATCTACCCCTACACCGTGTTCCGCGGAGGTGTCTATGCGGAAGCCATTCCTTACCTCTGTCCTACTTGCAGTCACCTTGACATCTTTTCCGGCGAAAGAGTCCGGTCAAAGAGTGCGGCCAATTCCGCCGGGTGTTCGCGAAGCGGGCAAACAGACGAACAAGTCGCTCGATCCGCCCTTAGGGCCTGGTCTGACGGTGCCAGATCCAGGGAAACTCAAGCGAGAAGCGGAAGAGTTGGCACAATTATCCGCAGGAATCCCGCCCCGGGTGAATCTGGTCGCCGAAGGACAACTGCCTAAAGACCTTGGCGATCAGTTGAAGCGGATTGAGAAGCTGGCCAAGCACTTGCGCTCTGAAGTCACTCCGTAGGCCGCGGGGGATCCACGCGCGGTAGCGCGCTAAACGGTAACTCGAGCCCGCTTCGCTGCGTATGGTAGGATGGGAGCATTCCCGCATAATCCTGCCCATGGACCAGCCTCATACAGACTCTCTTTCGCTATCGGACACTACTGCAAGGCGGTCTTTGTATACCACGACTGCGAAGCGGTCCTTTTCTGGTACGACCGCGAAGCGGTCGATGAACTTTTCCGAGGCGGTAAATATCGCTACATCCAGTTTGTGGGCGCACAAATTGCGGAGTGTGCTTA